>JAABUK010002889.1_pt1 | contig 30039 bp, 47 predicted proteins | sample 5559141 | NCBI WGS metagenome assembly JAABUK01 (sample SAMN10711869, study PRJNA513367) | rock metagenome | isolation source: Antarctica rocks | place: Antarctica: Victoria Land, Pudding Butte nord | collected 2016-01-03
CTGGCATATTCTGCTCGGCAGCGATGGAGGCAGACTTGTCGCCAGGAGGTGGGCCTCCTTTAGCGCCTAGACCTAAACCTTTCCCCTTGGCTGGAACGCCACCTGGTCCACGATGCGGGCACACGTTGACCACAGTGGCTGGACCCGATGGAGAGCTTGCCGGTGCCAAACTGGTATTGTTCGGTGAGTGATCAATGCAGCACTGCTCTGCAAGTGTGGCAGCGCCTCAAATGCGATGTGTCCACCCTCAGGGGGTGCCACTGCTTTAGAAGGATCTCAACGAGGCGATGCACCACCAGCTTCTCCGGGACCTGCCTCCACAGCAGGTAGGAGCAGTTGCAGGAGTCTTGTGTTTGCTGTTTCTGTGTGCAGCTTCTTCTGTGTTGTGAGAATATAAGCCAACCTAGTCATGCTAAGCAGGCATTCGTCTTGCTGGTGCTACTAGTGACGTGCACATCATGGATGTGAGAACTGGTAAATGGGAGAAAATGGCCCCACACGGCGAGCCACCGTCACCTCGCGCAGCTCATGCAGCAGCAGCAGTTGGCAGCATGGTCGTGGTGCAGGTGAATCTATTGCAGTGCACAGTACAATCACACATCAGTGAAACCTAGTCAGCTGACATGACCCTGTGTCGCAGGGCGGTATTGGACCTGCCGGCCTTGCTTCGGAAGATCTGCATGTCCTGGACTTCACAGACTTTGACAGGCCACGATGGCATAGGTAAGCAGTGCATAGATTGGCTGCCCAGTCACTGCATGCACTAATATCACACGGCCTACTGGCAGTACTACTAGACATCTTGACAGCCACTGCAATCGCTGAGTTGCTGGTGCATTGTGCCTTGTCGAATCTAGCTCAGCATCAACTACTTGCGCCTGAAGTTATTCCTGCGAAGCGCATACATTCATGGCCTTGCAAAATCACTGCTCAGCTTGCCTCAAATGCAAGCCATGTTGGTAGTAAACACATGTGCACTGTACCAATGAACCTGGCCTGCATCAACTGCGCTTGCTATCAAGGGTTGACATGATGCCGCACAGATTGTTGGATTTTGCAACAGGGTCATGGTCTCAGGCGCAGGCCCCAGCGCACGCTACGCACACACTCTGGCTCTAGTAGCCAACCGCTTCTTGGTTGCAATGGGAGGCAATGATGGCAAAGCCACCTTGTCTGACGCATGGGCCCTAGACACCTCAGAGAAGCCCTACCAGTGGAAGAAGATCAGCGACGCTGGTGACATGCCCAGTGCCAGGATGTATGCAACAGCAGCTGCCAGGTCAGATGGGCTGTTGTTGCTGTGTGGCGGCAGAGATGAGTCAGGCACGCCGCTTGGTGATGCCTATGGTTTGGCTAGGCATAGAGATGGCCGCTGGGAATGGGCCACTGCTCCAGGTAGACACTGCTGTGTCACACAAGCAAGTCTGATTTGGGATACATAATGATGATATGCTGTCTGGGAATGGGCCACTGCTCCAGGTAGACACTGTTCTGTTACACAAGCAGGTTTTGTCTGTGATACATGCTGATGATAAGGTCAGACTCGGCCCAGGGTGGGTGCCCCATTGCCTCAACTTACAGGCATGTTCTCGGGCGATAATCCTGCTCAATGTAACAGTTGTGCAGACAGATCTACCATGCTTGCACAGCTGCCTGATTTTGCAGCAGAATTTACTTACCCCTGCCTGCTCCCCCCTTCCCCCTGCTGGCAGCACAACAGGTCCTGCATGCCTGATACTAGGTGTTTGACTGCAAACTTGTGATGCAGTGCATTGTCACAAGTGGGCAGCTATGGCTGGCTAGTGTGCACTGGTTGCGAATGAAGATAGCAGGTGCAGGCAGGCAAAATGCCAACAATGCTTGATATACTCAAAACAAAGATACATGGCAGCAACAGCAAGCCACACCAGTTAGTCCTTATAGCAGTTACCATGCTGTATACAGCCAGAGCAATTGCTCAGCAGTCTCTTAAACATGTCAACTGGAGTTTTACATTTGGCTTGGATGGAATGAACCTTATGTGCATGTGCTGCAGGTGACATGCCGATGCCCAGGTACCAACACGGGGCGGTGTTTGTGAATGTCCGGTTACACATATCTGGTGGAGCAGTAGGAGGGAAAATGGTGGATGACAAATCCTCTGTGGTCACCCTAGATACGGCCGCTGGCGCCTGGGTCAACCAGGAAGCACCTGAAGAAGAGGGTGATTGGGCTGACAGGGCGGTCTCACAGTAAGGGTCGCCTACAGTGCTTGAGTCCCAGCAACGCAATGCATAGCATTCCTGGCAAGTGATAGATTTTGACGACAGTACCTAGGGTGTTGCTGTTGGCACCTGCTGTCTGCAGAGGACTCTGGTTATGGACAGAGAAGAACCTGTGACGAAGCAGTGCCCAGACTGTACTCCCACTCAGGCACAGCCAACAAGTTGCAATTGCTGACAAGTTGCTGTTGACATGTTGCGGCTGCTGACTTTGACAGATACACCATGCAACAGCTGATGAAGAAAGCTGGTTGAGCGGCGGCGCTATGTTGCATCTTGTTGAGTGATCTTATATGCAGGGCATCCAGCGGCATAGCACTACTTGTAGTCATGCACGTCACAGACTGCTCATCATGTTGTGCATGTTTGCAGGTGCCGGCATGCAGTTGCTGCAGTGGGCTCATACATCTTCATCTATGGTGGCTTGAAAGGGAGCACACTTTTGGATGACTTCCTCCTGGCAGAAGATGGCGGTGGCTCGCAAATGGCAATTTGTGATCCCAGATCACCCACCTGGTGAGTCTTACACAAGTTGTTGTTTGGTGTAATCCTGTGTGACATTGTATTGCGTCTCTGGTATGGTATGTTTATGGGATGGCATGGTACAGCAGGGTAGAGTGTGGTATCGGGTGCTGTGCTGTGCTGTGCTGTGCTGTGCTGTGCTGTGCTGTGCTGTGCTGTGCTGTGCTGTGCTGTGCTGTGCTATGGTGTGGTATGGCGTGGTAGGGTAGGGTAGGGTAGGGTAGGGTAGGGTAGGGTATGATGTGGTATGATGTGGTCACAACGCTGCTGGCATTTGTGCTGCATTGCTGCCTGCTTTTTGACTCAGATGTGCGCAACTCAAAGATCTGCTCCGGCTGTATTATATACCCTTAGCTCCTGTTGTGTGTCCATTCTGCATCTGCTCATAGACTGGGACTGCCAGTCCTGACTTCTTGATAACTTGCACCACTTTGTGTACCACAGGACATACTGTAAAACTTTGGTGGTCTTGAATTAACAGTCATCCCGCTGGCTCACCTCCTGCCATGAACGGCCTGGTATGACATAAACTTAGAGACTGTCTTACCCCTAGTCTCTGTGAGATTGCCAGAACCAAGCACTGTGATTGCTGGAAATGATGACCTAACCCGAAACCCCACCTCTAGGAATCTTGATCATGTGAAGTTCCTTCACAGGCGGCAATGGCTGGACTCAGCACATGGCTCCCAGGATGGAGCTGCCCGCCTAGCTGAGGCAGCAGCTGAGGAAGCAGCTGCTGCAGCAGCCATGGGAGTGAGGCGCGTGGGGGCTGTTGAGGACCTGCGCTGCCTGGATGAGGAAATAGACAGGGACGCATCAGCAGCAGCGAGCAGGTATGGCATTGACATTCACGCAACTGCATGTATAGAGCAGTCAGGGAAGGCCATCAATCATTCAGGATTGTGTCTTTGCAAGGAACTGGGTCCGGGTTTCAGCCTCGGGTTTGGCTGTGTTGCAGAACAGACAGATTGAGCAAGCAGCATCCCTCACGTCGGTGTCATGCATGCAATTTGTTCTGCCTTGTTCTGTGTTGCATTCAGGCTGTTCCCTAATTGTGTCTGCAGCTGTCAGTTAGGTGTCTCAGTCTGTGCAGTGCAGATGCAAGACCCTCCTTGATCACCCGCCTTGTTTCATCCCTGTACTGCATAACCTCACCACAGACACTGCAGACTCCCTCTCCGTAAACACCATGCTGTCAAGCTTATTGCACCCCCTACTGCAATAAGACTCGTATTGTTGCGATGCAAAGGCACTGTCCGCAACGCTAAACAAAGACCTTCATCACAATATATACTTAGACTAGCGTCTATATTCAGTATCAAAAAAGACAAAACAGAAGGTTTGACCCACTCTACCACCTTCTGAGCTGATCCACTTCATTGTGCTGCAGCAGCACAGCTGCCTTGTCAGGGCCTAATGTCAGGCCTGCTGATACACATACCCTCATTCATATTGTCTCACTGCTGTTCGGTGCACTGCAGTAGCGCAGCACAGACGCCGCAGGCCCAGTCCATGCCCCAGTCCTCAACCATGCAGAGCCCAGGCAGCACCCCAGACAGCACCCCCAGCACCCGGGATGGGGGTGACAGCCCTGGCAGCGTCACCCTTCAGATGAAGCAGCATTACGCCCTGGCCAATCAACGCACGCCGCCCACACCAGATGTCAGGCTGTATCATAGAGCTGTGGTGGTTGCGCAAGACACTCCAGGTGAGGTCTTGGTGCAGGTCATTGCACCATTGTTATCGCATTTAGTATTGCTAATGATTGTGCATAATGCTCCTGGTGAGCAACTGGTAATTGACAGTCAATGTATATCGATTTCATGGCCCATGAGTATATCACTTAGAGCATAGCGGTAGGGAGATGGTCTGCCATCATCAAAATCTTGGCATTGGAATGTACAGGGCACACCCCTCCATTGCCCCACCTTTACCCTCCCCCCCCACCCCAACAGCCATGAGCTCCATCCTGGAGAGCGTGAGCAAAGCTCAATGTGTTTGTGGTGATGTGGCTCATTGCCCACGTGTTGTTACTGATCAAAGTCTAGCTCCGGGCTGCCGCCTTAGGAGGCTCCCGTTATGATCGCTGAAAAGCGTAAGTTTTTCTTTTCTTTCCTTTCCTTTCTTTTCTTTATCAAAGTCTTGCTCCACATTGTCCAGGTAATCTGAGAGGCCTGGTGAGGCAGCTGTCAATTGACCAGTTTGAGAACGAAGGGCGGCGAGTCAGCATGGGAACTGACAGCGTAGGCAAGCATCAGAGGACCCCCCTCTTTGAGAGGAATGCCGTCGACCCCGGGGTACATAAGGTAACAGCTGTCCTGAATTGGTTTGAACAAGGCATTTGCACATAAGGCAGCTTTGTGTTGGGCCAGAGCAAGCTAAGCTTCTCACTTACACATTTTTGTTCAGCCTGATGAAGATGTTCAGACTCTGACAAGCTGTCAGTGCCAAGGCACAAGTGTAGGCTTCAGACAGAGCGCAATTGTGGTTGTCAAGCATAAACACCATGACTGTACATCGTGCATCAAAGCCTTCTGTCCTCAGTCATTGCATCACCCAACAAGCATGGTCAGGCTTTCCCCACCATGACTTGCCTGTGACTTCTGCCTTGGTGTACAGATAGTGCTGCGGGAGTTTCTGAACCCACGTGGGTGGAAGCCCTCTGAGGACAGCAAGTTCTTCCTGGATGCGGAGCAGATCAACCAGCTGTGTGACGTGGCAGAGCAGATACTGCAAGCTGAGCCCTCTGTGCTGCGACTCAAAGGTGTGTACTGCATCATCCTGCCTTCTCTGACTTCCTGAGATTTGAGCGCAACATTTCAGAAACAAAGAGACAAGAGAACACCTTTTGGCGTCAATTTAATGAGAAGCCAAGTCCGTTTCACAATGAAATCTTCGATCAAACAATGCCTGGGGACCAGTATGGTTCATTTCTACATTGGGATTATATTTTGGGGATTTGTTGCTGACCTGTTGCAGCTTAACACCTTTGTGCACAAACAGCACAGACATGATACATATGTGCATACATGCGCACATCAAGTATAAACACCCTTTAAAGTACCTGTAAACACAGGTGTACACATACATGCACATGTGTGTTTGGATACACGGGTCTCCTTGTCGACCCTTGCGCAGGCAACTTCTTGTAATGAAACGCAGGCTGACACAGGGCCTGACAACTCCACCTCTGCTGCAGCTGCGAGCACCTGTCAACCTGTAGCTGACAGTAACCCACTGTGGCCCACAGTGGCCCACAGTGGGTCACTGTCAGGTACAGGTTGACTGGTGCTTGCAGCTGCAGCAGAGGTGGAGTCGCTGGTCATTATTTACTGTAGATTTGTGTCACAGCTCTTTCATTCTTGCATACATTGGTACATCTCTCTCTGTGTTCTAGCTGCCCAAGCCAATCAAGAAGTCCTGACATCAGCTCAATGACGCAATGTGGCAGGTTGGTTTGTGTGACATGAGCATCACGGTCGGACACACTTCTCATATATATACATTCTGCGATCATGTGCCTGCTGGGCTCTTGTTGTGCACACCTAGTAGGTACCTGGCAAGAACGATTAGCTGGAACGCCTGTAGATTACTACTACTACTGTTGTTGTTGTTACTATTATTATTATCACCATTATTATTATTATCATTGATAAATGGGCTATTGTTGTGCAGCTCCTATCAAGCTCTTCGGTGACCTTCACGGTCAGTTTGGGGACTTGATGCGACTCTTTGAGGAGTACGGCACCCCCTCCACGGCAGGAGACATCACCTACATTGACTACCTCTTCTTGGGAGACTATGTTGACAGAGGGGCACATTCTCTGGAGACCATATGCCTCTTGCTAGCGCTGAAGATTGAGCATCCCAAGAACGTGCATTTGATACGAGGCAACCACGAGGTGAGAGTCTGTCCTCTGTGTCAAACATTGTCTTCGTACATGTGGTGTAGTATCTCACCCACCCAAAGCCTTGGCGGTTTGAGAATGTCTTCAATGTTTGTTGCTGAGCAACACATGCAAGGTACTGCTTGTGAGTTCCAACAGGTGCCAGAGCATGCATACATCCCTTGTGTCACTGCTCTTCTTGTGCTGTTGAGCAAGGTCCTAATGTAACAGCACTACCTTGTAGGCCTAGTGCTTCAAGGCAGCCCCGGCCTCAGTTTTTGCAAGGCTCACAGTGGTCAGGCAAGCAACTTGGCATGTGCCTGCTCACTTGCTCTCCTACATAAAAACAAATAACAATCAAAGTGCTTCCAGCTTGTGATGAACTAGGTATGCGCAGGACAAGCCTTGTTCTTCAGAATGTGTCTTATGCATCCCTATCAGGCCTACTCATCTGACAGTTTTGACGATAAGACAATCCTACATTGTATTTCAGCATCGCGTGTACTGCAGGCTTCAGACATCAATGCACTGTTTGGGTTCCGGCTGGAATGCACAGAGCGGTTAGGGGAGCAGCAGGGCATCTGGGCCTGGAAGCGCCTCAACAGCCTCTTCAACTGGCTGCCACTAGCTGCCACTATAGAGGACAGAGTCCTGTGCATGCATGGAGGTAGCTCTTGACTGCTTGAATGCCAATTGTGCATATCATATATACAGACTATATGTCAAGCTGCCAGGCTGACTTGCTATCAAGCCTGTTGTCAATGTGTTGCTACAGCATTCAAACCAGCCACTCGTTGCGGACCATAGCTGCATCAATATGCCACCCACTGCTTTGCATGTATCTCATTTGAGACACTATTTTAGGTGTATATCAGTGGAATGAGCCAGATGACAAGTGAAGCACGCTGCCTGTATCTGTCTATCTCTTGACCTCATCACCATGCACATGTACAATCAATCAATCCGCATGTCTGTAGGACTCAACAGGGGAGTCAACAGCCAATAACTAAGAAAGCAACATACACTAAGCACTTGATGCTCAAGGCGTTCAATGCACAGTAGACAAAATGCAAGACATGGCATGCAGGCATTGGGCGGTCCATTTCAAAAATAGAGCAGATAGACAATCTGCAGCGGCCTCTCACAATGGAAGATGGCGGGGTAGTGCTCATGGACCTCTTGTGGAGTGACCCCACCACCAATGATGGGGTGGAGGGGGTGCAGCCCAGCCCAAGAGGGCCAGGCCTGGTCACCTTCGGTCCAGACAGGGTCAAGGAGTTCTGCAAGGTCTGTCCATACATCCATGCTAGTAATCGTACTATGTGATGTATGTACGTATGTTCAAGTTGCAGTCCATCCCCTGGGATTTGTCAACCTGCTTTTGATCCCAATCTTGAGAATGCTCTCACCGCAGCACTGCTGCCAGAAGTCTGTTCTGTACCCCTAGACAGGATGTCAGCCATGATGCCCAAAATCATGCTGCAACAATTTCATCCAGTGCAATTTGCTGGATGTGAGAGATTGTGATTGTAACCCAATTTCTGCTGCATCTCTTGCCTCTCCTGCCAACAGTGGGCTTTGCGCAGATCTTCTGCCGATTATGGCAGCAGATATTTGTCCGTCATGCTGAACCCAGAACACCTTTCCGTGAGCCACTTTTGTGCACTATGCCATTCAGAGATGTACTCCATGGTTATGTAAGATGACGAGTCCTTTACATGATGATGTATGCTAATGATAAGTTGCAAGTTCTGTGGGCTTCCACTGACCTGCTGAGTTGTGGTGCAGGCCAACAACTTGCAGATGATTGTGCGAGCGCATGAGTGTGTCATGGACGGATTTGAGCGCTTTGCTCAGGGCCATCTCATCACTCTCTTCTCAGCCACCAACTACTGCGGCACAGCAAACAATGCAGGTGGGAGTTTTGTGTCATCCACTGTGGGAGTTTTGTGTCATCCACTGTGGGAGTTGTGTGTCATCCACTGTGGGAGACTTGTGTCATCCACTGTGGGTGTTTGGTCTGGATGCGCTCATGCGTCTCCTTGTCTAATGCTGATCAATGCTTTGTGGTGTCTGTTGTCACAGCTATTAACTGTGCAGGCGTTTGCACTTTGACATATACAGGAACGTGACACACAGTATGACCATAGTCCACACTGCATGCCTGTGTCAGCAAACACTCCTGAAAACTAAGCAATACCATCAGCAGCCATTATCTGCATGTCACCTTGGCATTTATGATATCATCAACCTTTGTTTGCTGTCAAGTTTGCAATGAGCTGATAGCTCTCTGTGTAACTCTGGTTTATCCTGTGTCTGTTCAAGCACCACCCCAGTAATTCACAGATACAATAAGGACAACCCCAAATCTCCTGAACTGGCATGCAGGAGCCATTTTGGTGCTGGGACGTGATTTGGTGATGGTGCCCAAATTGATACACCCCCTTCCCCCCAACATGCCTGGCACCCCCAAGAGCCCTGCCTATGGGGAGCCCATAGAAGAAGAGCCTCCCACCCCCCACCCCATGACAGATACCTGGATGCAGGTATCATAAGTACCCACTCAGTTTGGTTAACATGTGACCAGTTCAATATGCTGTGAAGCTATACCGTCATGCATCTGCAGATGCTGAAACCTGTTATACTCAACCTGTGAGCAGTACAGCGCAAGTCATCAATCAATCAATCGACATGTTTGATGTCCTGAGGGGCAAATGGGACCCAACAGCTAAGAAGCTCACTTCAGCGAATTCATACAGACAAGCTTTGCTTTCTACATGCAAAGCATCAGTGTGTGCCAGCTACGCCAGTCAGCTGGTGTGACTCAATGCAAGCATTGGGTAATGCTACGGTAATCATTTTGTCAACATTGCTTGTTGCTGCAGTCCATCAACGAAGAACGTCCTCCCACCCCTCCACGTGGCAGGCCCAGCAATGGCAGTCCATCTCTAGCATTCATATGAGCAGCAACCCATCGTCTTGACTTCATCGGGTGCATGTCAGCACTCAGAATGCTGTTGATCAGCTTTCTAGATGACCAGGCATACACCAGCATCATGGCAGCAGCAACACTAGTGCTGCAATGGAGGCACCGTGTCCAAGCATCAGTAATCACAGCACAAGTAGTGCTGATTTCAAAGCTTATATTGCAAGGATCAGCAGGTTACTAATAGGCTCTGTTCAGCAGGATGGGTCTTGTTCATGTCATGAGTAGCAGGTACTCAACACTAGGGTGCTGCAGAAAAATTGCTGTTGTGTGGCTAAGATGTGTGGTACTAGCGATGTTCATGTCTCAAACTTGACGTTCTCTCACCTGACTTTTGACCATTTGTACTTTCAATGCCAAATCCATCTGTTGTACAAGCGAATTTTCCCAATTGGCCAGCATTGATGACTGTGTCCATGGCGTTGTGCATGCTAAACAGTTTGCGCCTGCGTATGCGATACTAGACATTGCGCTATGCACATCACATCGGCTAAAAGCTTTGGCCCGACGTGCACCTTGCGCAATGCTGTCCAACCAAATCAGAGACTCTGTGTGCCGTATTCGCTGATCTGCAGATTTCCTAGCGGCATCAGGCCATTTGCAGCTGAGTCCGCATCACGTTCCAAACCGCGACGATACGTTCATGGCCTGCGAAAGCGTACAGCGCAGCATAGAATTGTGAGAAGCGAGGCAGCGTCTTTCACTGAAGTAACAACTAAAGCTGCTAATCCCTTGCGCATTGTCTTTGTCTCTGCTGAAGTCGGACCCTGGTCCAAGACAGGAGGCCTTGGGGATGTGGTAGGTGGTCTACCCATCGCCCTCGCCCAGCGAGGCCACACCGTGCTGACCATAGCTCCCAGGTATGACGTATGATTTGCACATAAAGATCACCGTACAGATCAGCGGCTCGGTTGTGGTTTCGTTCACGAAGAAAAGTCTTTGTACGGGAAGTTTGTTTGATGCTGCTGTAGGTATGATCAGTATGCCGATGCCTGGGACACAAGTGTGACCAGAAATATTGATGGGCAGGAGGTTCGCTACTTTCACACCAAGAAGAATGGTGTAGACCGTGTATGGATTGACAATGATGCCTTCCTTGCCAAGGTAAAGCGTTGCTCATCAAGGACCCAGCTACCCCATCAGGGCACACTGTCATTCTCTGACAGTCCCTGTACACTGCTTCAGGTATGGGGCAAGACAGGCGGCAAGCTATATGGCCAGCGATCTGGTTCAGACTACTCTGACAATCAGAAGCGTTTTGTGCTCTTCAATAAGGCTGCCATAGAAGCACTGACAGCTTTGCCTTTCAGCCCGGGAGAGGACTGTGTTGTTGTTGCCAATGACTGGCACACTGCCCTGTTTCCTGTTCTGCTCAAGGTAGACCAAGGCATACCATGCAGCACAACAAGTACGCACAGTCTGGTTCTCCCAACCAGCATGACTATGGTCATACTCTCTGTCGTTGCAATGCTGATACGCTCCAAACACCCACGCTGATAGCTGCTGCAGTATTGCAGGATCAGTACCAGCCAAATGGGCAATTCAGCAAGACAAAGGTGGCATTCTGTGTACACAACATTGCATACCAGGTAAGGTATTCTTTGCAGTGACGCCAAGGTAGTTGTAGTGACAAGCTGCACTGGCTTGAACACAGATTTCTTGATCCTGTTGTTTGCAATGCAGGGACGGTTTTGGGAAGAGCAGTTTGAGTCCCTGCAGGTGCCTTCTGCATCCAAGAGCAAGTTTGCCTTTGAAGACGGCAACCCTAGGGTGAGACTGCCACAAGATGCTGAGCTTGCAAGTACAGCCCTGCTGTGTGCCATGACATTATGATAAGAACTCAATTTTGTTTGTCTGTCCGTCTGCCTGTCTGTCTGTTTGTCCTGTCTGTCGGTCTGTCTGTCCGTCCGTCCAAGCCTGCATGCATTGCTTCATGCATGAAACCCTACCGAGGCCTTCCGCCGCAAACAAGTCTGCATGGAGCAAACAACATGGACATCTTTACGTGCTTCTGACTGCTGCAAATGAGGTTGATAATACACAGCCTGACACAGCACACCGCATCTTACAACAGCTTCAGAAGCAACACACCAGCTGGAGATCCAATGCCAACAGAAACAGAGCGACAGTGACTTCAGCACATGTATCTGATGAAACAGTGTAATCTGATACCACAAAGGAAGCCACTACAATGGCTCGAAGACATACTGGACCAAGAAGGACAGGCACCACCCAGGGGAATCTTCTGCTGAGCACTGTTAGCTCTGGGCTGCCGCCTCAGAAGGCTCCTGTCATGATCGCTGAAAAGCTTAAACTTTTTTTTGGGTTTCTGAGCACCATCACCTATATAGGTGTATGATGAGACAGAGCCTGACACAGCAGACAAGCCGGTGCTGGGAGAGAAGGGGCGCAAGTACAAGAAGGTCAACTGGATGAAGGCTGCCTTCCTGTCAGCTGACAAGCTGTTGACTGTGTCGCCAACATACGCCACAGAGATTGCTGCCAACGAGTCTCAAGGCGTGGAGCTTGATGGCGTCATCAGGTGTGCTTGTACTGGCTCCCTCCGACTCAAAACCTCTCCTGTTTGAGAGGGATGTTTATGCTGCACCATTTAAAGTGTTGTAAATGTGGCATTTACAACACTGTATGGCATGAGCCCAAAGCAAACTACAGGCGGCATTGTAACAGGTCACTGCTGCAGAGTTTGCATACATAACAGGTTCTGGCAACCAGCTTGAGATGGTGAAAGCGTGTTGCAGGCAAGCAGGGGGTGTGGAGGGCATTGTGAATGGCATGGACACCACAGACTGGAGCCCAAATGTAGATAAGTTCCTGGATGTGAAGTATGATGCTGACACTGTGGACGAGGGCAAGGCGCTTGCTAAGGAGGCCCTTCAAGCAGAGCTTGGACTGCCTGTCAGTAGCCCTACCCAACCTGTCTTGTGCATGTCTTGTCAAATGGACCGTTGGAATTCTTGTGACTCAGACTGGACTGTGACTCTGCTGCATCCTGTCAGTAGCCCTAAACAACCTGTCTTGTGCATATCTTATGAAGGTGACCCCTGGGCAGCCCGGTATCATACTTGGCTTCTCGCCAATAGGTGTAGCTGTGTCTTTTCTTCTCTATGAAACTGACTGTTCGCAGTTCTTGGGATCCAGCCTGGACTGTGACTCTGCTGCATCCTGTGGAGCATGTATGTGGGTGCAGGCTGATAGACCGTGCTGAAACATGGGCAGCAAATGCAGAGTCTTGACTGTGAAATCAGAAGACTGCAATGAGCTATCAGCTAAGCCAGTGTCTGCATCATTGCAGCCATGCTGTGAAAGTGTTTGCATGCTCAACCACTGTGGCTTTGCAGAGCATGCAGTGCATGTGCAACCATGCCCAGGTTTTTGCAACAATGCTGGTAGCAGGCTGACAGCACAGAAAGCCTTCACCAAATATGCTGCCATATACATTCACAGCAAGATGTGTGTCAATAACCCATGCAGGCATTGCTCAAACATACTGGAAATTCTCAAGAGCAGAACAACGTTGTTGAAAGCTGTTGTGCCACGGCTGCTGCCTTAGGAGGCTCCCCTCATGATCGCTGAAAAGCACGAACGTTTTGAGTGTTGTTCCTTGCACCATGCCACATAGCATAAAGGTGGAGACATGAATGCAGGTGGATGCATCTGTGCCTCTTTTTGGATACATTGGGAGGCTGGAAGAGCAGAAAGGGGTGGACATCCTCATTGCTGCCCTTCCCAAGGCCCTCCAGAGCAGCAACATCCAAGTGGCTATCCTGGGCACTGGTGAGTCCTGCTTTGCCCTGACGGGACAAAGAGGCTGCTGTTTGTGAAGAAATGATTGTTTTGTCGTGGGAGTCTATAGCTATGTTCTCAAATCCTGGGTGTCAGGTGTGTTCAATGTAGGGAGATCTCTTCTGGAAGTCTTGGTCCCTTTGCCTGCCCAGTCTTACACCTGTGTCATGGCTGCAATTTGACAGAGGCAAGTTGTACATATAATGCAACATATCTGTTTTTGGTACAACCCTAGATGCAACATATCTGATGACCGCATGAGTGAAGATCTACTTCACTTTTGACAGGCAAGAAGGAGATGGAGAGGGAGATCATGATGCTGGAGGATCAGTTCCCAGATGCAGCCAGGGGCATTGCTGAGTTCAGCACCCCACTAGCGCACCAAATCATAGCAGGTCAGCATAATTTTGCTGCCAATCTGCCTGATGTGAGCCAGGATACAGAAATCTGTTTACCCAATTGGAAACAAGATAAGGCAAGACAATCAACACCCAAGCAGTCCTGAGAGCCTCTTTCAGCCATATACTGGGACCAAAACAACAAGTCTGCATGCCGATTGGCTTGCCTCATGATCGCAGGAATTGTTACTGGAAGGTCTTTTTTTGTTGCATCCCCTGTGTCTGATTCACTCGCTGCTGTGTGTTACACCAGCTTTTCAGCACCTACTGCTGAGTGCGAAGACCATCACACAACATGCAGTCAATGCTGCCGTGCAAATCCAACAGCATCTTGACTCTAAGTTGCCTTGCAACTTGAGCATGCAGCAAAGTGCTGCATGAAGCACCAATCGCATACAGCCCTTGAAGACTCAAGCTGCATTTAGTATTTTGGGGATCCTATGTACAGGTCTGCCAGCTGCATGCAATGCAGTACAGCATGACTTCAGTTGTGGCCACAACAGCAGGATTGGTGGACATCATCAAACAATGCTCTCACAGCAACTCTGCTCGCATTTCAAGGATGCATGCAGGGTCTGACTTCCTGATGATGCCCACCTGCCTTGAACCCTGTGGCCTTGTGCATGCCATGCGGCATATCTCCGTTCCAGTGGTGGCCACTACAGCAGGACCGGTGGATACAGACAAATCCACTTCCATACCAAAACTCATAGCCATTGTGTGGATGCATGCAGATTCTGACTTTCTGATGATTCCCTCCTGTTTTTAGCCCTGCAGCCTTGTCCAGCTGCATGCAATGCAGCACATTGTCACTCCAGTGATGGCTACAACAGCAGGACTGGTGGATACAGACAAACACACTTCAGAGGCATTGTGTGGATACGTGCAGGGTCTGACTTCCTGATGATTCCCTCCCGTTTTGAGCCCTGCAGCCTTGTCCAGCTGCATGCCATGCAGCACATCTTCACTCCAGTGGTGGCTACAACAGCGGGACTGGAGGATACAGATAACCAACCCTTCCACACTGAACTCAGAGGCCTTGTGTGGATGCATGCAGGGTCTGACTTCCTGATGATTCCCTCCCGTTTTGAGCCCTGTGGCCTTGTGCAGCTGCATGCCATGCAGTACGGCACAGTGCCATTGGTGGCCACAACAGGAGGGCTGGTGGACACAGTCAAGGATGGAGTGACTGGCTTCCATCTGGGCAAGATGGACACCGACAAGCTGCTGGACAGCGATGCAGAGGCAGTCGCTCAAGGCATGATCAGGTGGGTCTTGGTCACATGGGTCCTGGTCACATGGGTCCTGGTCACATGGGTCCTGGTCACATGGGTCTTGGTCACATGGGTCCTGGTCACATGGGTCCTGGTCGCATGGGTCCTGGTCACATGGGTCCTTTAGCTTGCCTTGCAACTGACTGGCACCCGGCACTAGACACGAAGCGAGTACTTGTGTCAGTCTTAATGTGAGGTAGTGTTCTGAAGCTGCCAGAAAGAAGTGGCTGGATGACCCGTCCCTTGTCAGACTCAACGGGAGAGGCGGTAGCAGCAGCTGCCCTTGATATGCTCATATGCCTGATACTCAGCATGCAGGACTTACAGTGAGCAGGGTGGTGTACCTTCATCCGACCATGCCAAAGAAGCAAGTAGGCAGTACAATGGTGTGCAACAGCCGGGGTAAAAAACAGACATCTGCACAGCTTGAACAAGAAGGAAAAGTATGCACATTGTGCCAATCATAGCCAAAGTCCTGCTGATGTGGCAGCCCAGACCTCTGCACTGCTTGCACCAGGACGCAATATCCTACAGGATCTGTCGTGGCTGAAGTCTGCATGCAAGTGGGCGGCCTCTCCTGAAGGTCCTGTCACTGCACGCATTTCAGCCTTTCCTGAGACGCATGTCAAGGCCATTGCACAAGATCTGTCATGGCTGAAGCCTGCCTGCAACTGGGAAGCTCTCCTGAAGGCTCGTCCCATCGCATGCCTATCCTGCTGCAGGGCTGCAAACGCATTTCCAACGGCAGCCTTTCCTGAGATGCGCCACAGCTTGAGGTCTTATGGCGATTGCACAAGGCCTGTCATGGCTGAAGCCTGCATGCAATTGGAAAGTCCTTCTGCAAGTCGTGTCACACTGCATTCCTATTCTGCTGCAGGGCTGCAAACGCATTTCCAACGCCAGCCTTCCAAGAGATGCGCCACAAGGCCATTGCACAAGATCTGTCATGGCTGAAGCCCGCCCGCAAGTGGGAAGCAGTCCTGGAGGGTTTGCTTACGGGCTCTAGCGAAGCCAAGGACAGAGGGGCTGCAGTACGCACACCTGTACAGACGCCTGAGCACGTTGCCAGATCAGAGAAGACTGCTGCACTGAGAGAGGAGGCAAAGGTGTGCTTCAAACAGCGTTGTGCACATCAACGTGTCTGCTGATGTTGATGGTGGGTCTCAAGAAGGACAGCAGCAATAGTGATGACACAGTGAGGAAGATGACAGGAAGGGCAGCTTTGTAGTTTGCGTCGAGGAGCAAGAGCATCTCATAACAATGTGTATGTGGCACTGTATGCCATTACTCCTGCGACTCACACACCTGTAGATGCAGCGTTGCTGCTAATTGGTTTTCAGACATGGCATTCATACACACCTGGTAGATACCCATCCAACAAATCTGGATCGCATGTGCAAAGAAGGAGTGTATGAATGATGCAGGCTGCAGCACGCAGTCCTAGAGAGCCTGAGAACGTGGACACATCTGCTGTCAAGTCAAAGCCACCTGCTGCAGCAGCTGCTGGGACAGCCACCAGCAGGGCGGGGCCAACTGTCAGCAGCCCTAGTAGGGCAGGGCCAGCTGCCAGCAGCCCTAGTGGGGCAGGGCCAGCTACCAGCAGCCCTGCCCAAGTCCCCAAGTCTACAGCCGGGGCCAGGGCTCCCCCAAGCACTGCCTCTGCCAATGGAGGTAACCACTGCAAAGCTTTAATTGCCTGTTGATGATATTCACGAGCTTTTGCCACTGCCTACTGCGCAATGTCATGCATCTCAGACAATGAGTCACAACTGCTGTCTGCTGACAGCATGATCTCTTCCAGTTCTTTGCACAGCTTTCCAGGCTAGGAAAAACCCACAGCTTTTGCTTGTGGGTCATTCAGATTACTATGCAGATTTGCAATCACCGCCCAATGTTCTCTTGATGACAAACAGTCTGTTGTGTTGCAGGAGGCGCTACAGCCCCAACGTCTGCTGCTGCTGGCCGTCCAGCCCCAAGCACAGGCTCCAAGCCAGGGGCTCCAACATCCAGCCCCAGCCCTAGGAGGCCCACTGCACAGGCACCCAAACCTGCTGCGCAGTCAGCCACCAATGGTTCAAGACCCAGGGCAGACAGTTCCAGTGCCACCAAGAGCAGCAGTGCTAGCAGTGCTGTAGCCAGTAAGCTGAAGGCAGCTTCTGCAGCAGCACCTAATGCATCAGCTCACGGTGAAGCCAAGCCAGCAGCTGCTGCAGCACCCAAGGCATCATCTGCTGCCGCGCCTGCTAAGCCTGCTTCATCAGCTGGCAGCAGCAGCAGTGGGAGCAAAACTGACTGAGGGCGGTGATGCCAAGTCATGATTGCCTCTATTTTGGCTGTGACCGGTTCAGTTTCAATGATTGGGATGCTGCAGACTCGATTTTGATGTTCGTTGTGTTCATAGGTTTTGGCAGATGCAAGGTAGACAGAACATCATGCAATAAAGTTAGTCAACCTATAGGCTATATGACGACCGTCTTGCGCAAATTCAAACAAATAAAATCGCAAACCATGACCAAGAACAGGATTTAAGCTTTCCTCAAGACCTCTTCATTCACAGAACGTATGGATGCCTTTGATTGATTGTAAGTTCTGTGACCTTTGGAAAGTCGTGAGCAACAGACATTATACATCTTACCAGTGGTAATTGCATAGGCACAACTGTGCAGTGTATTGGCACTGCTCTCTGACTGCCTGAGTCAGCCTTGCTTGTGTCCACTAAGAGGTTTTTCACACTGCAGTTCCTCCAAGCATATATTGAATTCAATAACCATTTACAATGGTACATGTTTTCTGCCACACGCATTGTTGGCTGCCTGCCAAGGGGTGTGGGACCCCTTCTCACACACACGCACGCACGCACACACCTGTTCATCGTGTTGGACATGATTGGCACACGCGACTGGCCACGGCCAGCAGAAGCTTGTAGAATCTCTCTAGCACAGATTGAATTTTACAACCTTTCGCCTGACTCCGGGTTGCAGACTTTGCTGCTCATCAGAACAACGTCGATCATCCTGGTGATCGCACGTCGAAAATCGAGCTTCTACGTCGACGCTTACAGCTGTCGGCGCACCGTGTTTTCAGCTAGCCGGTTAAAGGTATTGCAAAGACGACTGCAGGCTCTGATAGCATGAGAGGTGAGTGAGTCCGGCAGCTCCACCTCTGTCTGGACTGCTACCCCTTGGTCTGTCGAGTAGCTCTGGCATAACTGCAGATAGCTTGCAGTTCATAGAAACCCACCGCACTTTCACATGACCAATTTGTATGTGGCCCGTATTTCTTAGTTTTGGTAGTCGAGTATGCAGATGGTCTTTGCTAACACAGGCTGCTATGCACTTTGTGGGCCTTACAGTGCAAGCCTGTCCATGTATGCCAAGATCTGCAAATGAATGTCACAGGTCTACAAACTACAATTGGTTCAAACACTCTGGAGGACCTCCCATTGGTGGCCCTGGACCAGGTGCTGTGCTTACTGAGCCCCCCTGCGCTTGTCCATCTTCATGCAGCGACTGGTGCAGGCATGCCAGCAGTTGCCCAGCGAGTCAAGTCCATGCGGGTTGTCCATTCTTGTGCTCACCGTCGGCTCCATCTCTCTGAAAGAGTGGCACTACCCAGCGGAGAGTCTCAACGGTCTCGTAGACGCCGCCATGTACGTCGCCAAGTGCAGCAACAAGTAGGCCCATGCTCAAAGCACGATCTCATTGAGGTGCTGCGCTCTCAGATCAGCCATATCAATGATGTTGCCGCTTTTGTTTACCATTGGGTCCCATGTTCACATTCTGGCTGGAATAGTCAAATGTACTCGCCAGCTCGTGCTGGGTATGACACTGAGCTCTGGGAGCGCATGGACCATTTGAACAAGAAGATACACAGGGCACTTTCACTTGGTCACCAGGGCTACCTAGATTTCTCCAAGAACAAGAAAGATCCAAGGAACAAGGTCAAGGAGTTCAGCGCCTTTGATCATTACCCTGAACAGTACCTTTTACACTTTCATGACCAGCTGCTATTTCTTTGCTCATTGTATAGGCTGCAGCAGCTCAATCCTGAGGCTGTGTTAGCTTGCCTGCATAGTATCTTTTCAAGATGCTGTCGCTGTGATCTTCTGCTGGCTGCTCGTGTGTTGTGCCTGGATGATACCGACAGCGCCACACAGGCTGACTATGAAGCAAGCAAACAGGAAGCACCTGCAGCTGATATTTTTACAGCATTTGCTCAGAATGAGCCAGGCATCAGGCACGTAGTATCACATCTAATAGCTACGCAAAGAGAGGAAATGACATCTTGTGTACAAACAATGGTGAACAATCACCTTGTGCATGTTCAGTCAGACAGACATTCACATGCTGTCAACCATGTAGGCACATGCTGGCTAGGCCTGTAGGCGTAGACAGGAGAGATGACCAAGTTGTTTTATGCACCACATTGAATCAGAAGATTTTTTTGATTTCTTTGACAATGTACATCAGTATGTGTAGGCTTTCAGCAACACTGTTTGCGATGACCAAGTTTGGGATGAATGTTATGTACCATATTGGAATTGTTGTTCCTGGTGGTGAACATCTTTGGCCTCGGTCAAGATGCAGCTTATTTGTATTGGTTGTCATTCCTCTGAGCGTGTGAGGAGATTCTAGGCAGCCGTATGCTCATAGAATGGACTTTTCTGAATGAACCTGGTCTTCATTGCGTCTTGCGTGCAACGTTTCAGCGCAATCTGCATAGCAGTGTCTGCATATAATCTTATTTGTGTGATGATCATCTGAAAATCTCGTGAGATTGTGAGATTTTGATTGCAATGTCATGATCAACGGAGACCATGTCGATTACAACATGGATTGACGCAGTTTACTGGTGGTTGTTTTACAAGCATCCACATGACACTGCGCCCGTAAAGTACACAGGATGTCATGCGTTCAACAGCTCAGGGCTGATATCCTGGGCATAGGGCAAGCCTGGCCTAGCCCCCAGAGCAGTGCACTTGCAAGCTGCTACCACTGCTGCCAACTTCAACATCTTGTCATGTGGCATTCCTTGAGTCACAGCATACAGGACAGTGCCAATGAAAGCATCGCCTGCACCTGTTGTGTCCTCAATTGCTTCCTACAGCACAGACATCATCTGGACTGCAAACCTTGCCTGTCTGCCGTTGCCATACTTGTTGCTTACAATGAGTCTCTGCAAATAAGTGAAAGCCCCTTCATGCACATCAATATGAGAGCTCAGCTGTCAAAGCATACACAAAACAGGCAGTTGTATGCTACGGTCTTGGGGTATGTCTGCTGAACAGGAGTGCAGCAAACACACTTCAAGCATGTTCCATGTCATCAAGACCAGCCAAAGTAGTCTCCCAGAGTAGTTAAAACCCTTGCTGACAAAAGGGTCAGTCTAACAGGTGCAAGTGCAAGGGGTTGTGCAGCAGCATTCTGCCTATAAACAGCCAGCCCTACCTGGGGCAATGAAGCAGCAGAAGCAACCGTCATCTTAGCAACAAGTGGACCATCAAGCACAGCTGACTCTCCGCTTCTTGCGCCATAGGACGCTGCATTACTTGGATCTGCATTGGCAGTGGCTTCTGCTGAAGCTGCCTGTGCAGCAGCTGCTGTGGCTTCCGGCGACTCCCCAGGGCTTCTTTGCAACAGCAGCTTGACAGCCTTGTCTGATGATGTGACCGCTCCAGCTCTGCAGTACACACCTGCTTTGTCATACAGCTTGATTTGATGGTATCAGGGTTTCTATGCAAGAAACACGCATGGTTGTGATGTGACACGTTTAGTTTCTCCCCGTGCATGGCATACACAAGGTGTGTCTGCATTTCACACAGGTGCGGCATGGCAAAATTTGAACTCAAGGTGTGCCTCTGTGTGACATGTGCCGGTATCAGCTTGTTTGTTGTGCTATGCCTTGCCATCAAAATGTGACACTGTGCAGGCAGAACTGCTGCAGAGCACCCTCAAGGCATCCTTGCATGCCAATTGTATGGTGTCATGAGCAGCATATCAGCTTTATGCTGCCGATGTGCAAAAGATCACATGCAACTTTCATCCCCATGTGACACAAAGCTTGCGTGACTGAGCATGTACTCGCCTGATATGTGTCTTGTTCTTTGATGTACACCCAAGAGAGCAGCTACTGCCGTTCCCATTGCTGCTGCTTCTGCTACCATTCACTTCTTCCAGCATGGTGCTAAGCAGCTCATTCAGTACAGCCTCAGTTTGACCAGGATGGTCTGGGCAGTGTTCAAGAAGTACGCTGCCTTTTTTACCCAGGGTTGTGACCACCCATTTGACATTGGGTAGCCTTTGAAGGGTGGTGTGAAGGGCATCCCCCAATGAAGCTTCCCCAGTCCATTGCTGCATGCCAAACACATCTCAGAATCCAACTGCAACACAGACCCAAATGCATATCCAGACTAAAACTCAAGTCCAGGCTCAAGACTCAGACTCAGAGTTGGCTGTTTACGGGCTTCAGACCTACATTATTACGCACATGCATAACAGACAGCTTGCTCAAAGGACCTCTAGAGATGTACTGCTGGCTATTTATTTGCACCAAGTCACATGCAATGAAACCATCATTCCAAAGCGCATGCCTTTGACAAATTGCTGAATTGCAAACAACGTCATTGTCGTGGGTCAGTGGTAATCAGAAAATTGTGAAGGGAGGCCCACCTGGGGGAAGTGTGCAGAGGTGCAGACATAGTCAGCCTCTTGCAGTAGTACTTCCAGAGTAGGTCTCAGCCTTTCTGCTTCCACCAGAATAGGGATGCCCCTTTTGCGTGCTGCCCTTGCAAGTACCAGTGCAGATTCTGTCAGGCGTCCATCAAAGTACACAAGCTGAGCGTTGGAGAGGATGCGGTCTATGCTGTCTTGGTCAAGGTCTTCTGGTGTGTAGCTTGCTCCAGGAGTATGAATGCAGGTCCTGGTACCACCTGCGTTGCACAATATGGCCTTCTCACAAACTTGATGCACAGCTGCAGTACCTGTGATGAGTGTGACAGCAATAAACCTGATATGAAGCATTGTTTTGCATTGTAATATTTGCAGGACTGAGCACATATCACAGGCATCAGAAAGCAGTCGCTGGGTGCCAAGAGCAAGCTCTCACCTTGCTTGTCGACAATGATGTAGGTAAAGGGAGAAGGGTGATCTGTAGCCTTCAGCAAGAAACTTGTCTGAACCCCATCTGACAAAAGTTCTTGTTCAATCTCTTCGCCGATGCTGTCAGCCCCAACTTTGCTCACAAGATGGGGCTCCAGACCCAGACGAGCTGCAGCTGTCAGAGCATTGGCACAGTTGCCTCCACCTCTCGTCTGTGCATACATGCTTGCTAGCAACCAGCATAGCTTTGCATAGCAATGGCTTGATACGGCTTCAAAATGTGCTGCAGCGTCAAGGCTGTGAGCCCACCTCCATCTGTTTGGTCCTAAGCTTCTCGTCAGGCTTTGGGAACACGGCTACTTGAGCCAAGTAATCAAGACCTACACTCCCGAGGCCCACAATCTTTGGCTTCTGGGCCTCATTTGTACGTCCAGCAGCTGAGCAACAGCTTTGCAGAGACTTGTTGCGCTGACGTGTCTGAAGCCTAACACTGAAGGGTGTGCGGTCCGCTCGTGAAGTCTGCATGCCGTGAGACTTCAGGTGCATCTGCTGCGCGTTGCAGCATTGAACCAGGGCTGCATGAACGCTGACAATTTCAGCTCCAAGCTTGTTTGCAGACTTTGCATGGAGTTTGTGCTGGCGCTGCAGGCCTGCGTTTGGTAGCTGAGCGACAGTCATTGTGTTGTGAGCATGCAGAGACAGTGAAATGTTGTGATACTGCTTGACCTCCAATGTGTCACACGCTGTGAGCTGTACACCGTAGCAAAGATATCGAAGCGCATTCAAGGTCGCCGCTATGGGTAATGTTACGACTTAAGTGGCGAGGCCGTTTCCAGCTTTCCCTTTGCATGGCAATTCGCTGCAGCACTCAATTGTTTTTGGCAAGGCAAATGTTGTCAACACCCGATCAACTCGTGAGCAAGCAGACATATCTGACACTGTATCACTGCCTTTCAGGCAAAAGCTCGAGTCACATATGACAGCTCCACTGCTTTCCCTAGAACAGCAGCAGCTGCATGCACTGCCAGAAGCTGGCTGATCAGCTAGCTGAACTGTTTTAGCGTGAAAACAAACAAGCAAAGGTAGCAATGGCAGGTTGAACAACGGCTAAGGCATGACTTGAGGCACACTACTGATGCATGCTTCAGCTTTGGTTCGATGTCACACAACACAAAACAAACTAGTGTCGTCTGATACTGCAAGGTTTCTGACATGAAACAACAAGCGGATGAATTCATCCAGTCTTGCATCGCTTTGCTTGCCTTGAGGCAATGCCTAGGTGCTCTCTCAACCCTAGAGGGTGGAGCACTTGACTTGTCACCAGACCCTACAAAAACACACAGCTTTTGCAACCACTCTCATGAATGCCAAAAACATCAGATTGCAACACAGTGTACCTGATGATGATGAAGGTGGCGTATCCAATGCCTTGAGCCATGGCAACTCCAAAAGCTCAGCAGCAGACATGCTTCTGCGCTGTCTTGAGCTTTTCAACTTGCTTTGCAACCAGATCAAGTCGTTGCTGGATTGTAACAAGTTGTCAACCTTGGTAAGCAGAGCAGCCACCAAAGCAAGGTCACTGGATGCATTGCAAACATTCGCCGGGTTGACAGCATGTGTACGTATCCTGGGGAAGGCGGCACCAAACTTTTGGGCGTATTCACAGTCAATCAACCACCATTTCCCCCCGTGAATGTCTCCTACAAAGATGATGTTTGACCACCGAACATCATTGATGGCCCAATGTAGGGCATGGCACCCTCGTAACGCAATCAAAATGCACTTGATTGCCACCTGCATGCAGGTCACAACAGTAAAGCTACACTGTTGTCAATCATTGCACATTGTCTTATAACTGCATTGTCTGTCATGCTGACTCATGTGTCTACATCGTCTGTCATGTTAAGTTATGTGTATGCATCGAGCACAGTACATAACAAGGGAACGCATGAGCAACACAATGTCTGAACACATTGACAATATATTTTTACATCAATAATGCACAAGCAAGTGGTGTTTCATCATGATATGGTACCTCGCGCTGATACTGTCGCAATGTGTTGGTGGTACCTAGTATGTGTGCTTGGTTCTGCATGCTAAGCAAGACAGTGCAGTACAACCCAAAGTTTGCAATGCCTCAAGAATGGCAAGAATGTTGCACAGGTTGCTTACCTTTAATTCAAACACATTTGATGGAAGCCTGGTCTCGCCGACAGGTGTGATTTGCAACTTCAAATGAGAGACATGTGTCTTTGACAGGACAATCTTTGCTTTTTCCACAAACTTGATATTCTCTGTAGCTGTATAGAAGTTGATCAACGTGGCTTGATCTGAGCTGCTCATTTGCTTGTATGTCTTGATGAATGCACTGCACGCACATCCTGATCTTAAGCATTGCTTTGAACATCAAGACCGTCATTGTGTCACTCAGCATTTTGATGCGTGCAATTTGATAGCAGACATGAGTCTGGGCTTTTGGTTTACCTCAAAGTTGGCAAGATATCCCTCTGAGGAGTGCTGTCAACGATGTTGAACGGCAACTTGACCAATCCCAACAGATCTTGCACCACAATGAACTGACACAAACGAGCAGTGTTTATCAGGCACTGCAGGCACCTGCGTACAACAATCAAAGGGGTCTGTGAATGCATTGCAATCCACCACTGACCCAAGGTTCAAGCAGCATGCAGTTTTTACAGGCTGCAGTGCTCTTGTTTACTCACTTTGCTCTGCCTTCAGCATCAACCAAGCTGACCTTGACTTTTGTGAGGGTCTGGCTGCCAGTTGTCTGGAAGCTGACTTGGTCGCCAGCAATTGCAACACCAACGACAGATTGTATGCGAGAATACTGAGGTATCCTTGCAAATTTTTGGTGAAGCTCACGCTCTGCTTCCTTGAGAGCACCTGCCTCTGCCTTTTCTTATACAAACACAATAGGCGGCTGTCCATAGGTGGCATCTGGTCTCAGCAATGGGTGACTGCCATCATTGCGTTGTGTTGTGTAGGCAAGATCTGGACATAAGAGCTCTAAGACCTGCACACAACAGTCCCATTCTTTCAGCTCTAACAACCTACAGCAAACACCAACATTGAGCAGAAGCAACGTACTGTAAGTAATTCATCATCTCGACCGTGAAGGCCATCCTCACTTGTCCCAGCATGACGGTTCTTCATGAAGCGCCCACAGGTTCTGACAAATTGTGATGTGGCTGCCCTGGCTGCTTTGCTTGTAGAAGTGCAATCGAGGCCGGGATATGCTTCATGTGCAGCTTGTGCATCTTGACAGGGGGAACATTCCGACCAAAAGTGAAGTCTTCAAATGACAGTGGATCCATGACATATTCCACATCACCGATGTCATCATCAGCAACACCTTCACCACAACAGATGCTTTCAGAAAGGCTGAAATACAAACTGCCATGCTCATATTTGCAATAAGGACGCTGTGCAAACTTGGGTATGCATTCTCGCTGTGGTGCAAAATATAGCAGCTGAGCAGACAACACGCTGAATGTTGGTGTTGTAGCTACACAGCAAAACTTCGAAATTGTGAACTGTCAGCTGCCAGTCTTGCATGCACGCTGCACTTGGGTCCTGCAATGGGCTACAAAGATATTGCATGAGAAAGCGCTGACTGAAGCTCATGGTTCTTGGTTTTGTCTGTGACTGCAACAGACGATGGCCTTCTAGTTGGAATGGTGTATGAGCAGAAAGCTGTATTTGCCATTGAGCTCAAGTGTAAACCCCACAGCAACTCCTCGAGCCAGTAGGGATTCAGCAAGACTGAATGACTGGAGGATTGACCAGGATCAGCACAACATGGCTGCGTTAGAACACCCACCAAGGGAGCATGGTTTGTTGTGATACGCTGATTTGCTGTTGGCTGCCAGAGGTGCTGACCAGACTTGCACTCATCATGCAATGCTACAACAGGCCGCACAGCGAGGATTCCTTGACAGCTCATTACAGTCAGCGTCCAACTACCGGGCTGCGCAGGATTGCAGTGTACCTGGTATGGCAGCTGGAGTGCCACTGATGTTGAGAGCGTCTCCAGAATTGAATGTTGCATGAGTGAAGCCCTCACTGTCTGATGGTGCTAGGAAGCCATTTATCTTTGCCACACGTAGCTCAAACGTTTCTCTGATAGTGGGATGTGGGACCTGCCATCAAAAAGGGGAATTCTCGTGGTGAGAACCCCAAATTGCAAAGTCACAGTGGATTCCATCTAGCAACCTGCAAAGGCATTGCATGTTGTGGTATACTTGTTTCAGGCCATCAATCTTTTTCAAGTTGTGCACAGGGCTGGGAACTAGCACAAAAAATAACACATAAGGTCGTCAGTGGGCTGGATGCTTGCAAGCATCGAAGAGGTCATGGGACCTGGCAGGGGTTGTAAGATACGCCGATGTGCAACATAGACCTGTTAAGCGTATGGCACAGCAACAAAAAGCTGTATTGGAATTTTGACGCTTGACAGTGCACATTCTACACCATCAATCCTCCCAAGCAACTGCATGCTTTGAGCCATACACAACACCAAGAGCAGCATTGCCATGCAGAGCAGGACATGAAAATGTCAACAGATTGTAGGTAGGCTTCTTTCAGATGGTTTCTTGCAATATGCTCATCAGCTGTTGGCTGCCAGAGGTGCTGACCCTCATGGTGCACAAGGGTGCTGCAACCGGCTACATGCGACACCATGTTGAGGACACGCTGAGCCTGACCTGATGGTGCCTCCGGTGGAAGTGTGTGCGATGTTTTCTGCACTTCCAGGGGCTGACCCACAAAGAAGAAGGGCTTGTCTGCAGCAAGTATTAGCAGTAGGATGCCCCTGAGCATTGGCTTATGTGAAGCACTGAGACCCGCCACAGCTCCGTCTGGGAGCTGAAGCTAGACCAGGAGTGTGTGTCATTCAGAGGTTTTGCATTCAAAGCCTGAGCAGCAAGACAACAAGTGTAGATTAGCCACATAATGCTGCACTTCATGCATCTTCATGGGAGGGTATGATCTGGCCCCAGTAGCTGAAGCTCGCAGCAAGTAGACAATTGCAAAGAAGTTCAGCCAGCTGCAGCAGAAAGAAAGCAAAGGCAAAGTGGCCTTGAAGAGGCAAGCAGAGCAGTAGCAAAGCAGGCTGCGCTGGATTTTCTACTGACCTGCCACCAGGCTCTTGTACAGTTTGTGAGATGTACCAAGCTGCTAGATGTGCTTCTCGAAGTCCGAGTACTACTCAGGCTGCAAACAGTGCTACAGCAAGTAGGGAACATGCGTTACGTTGGTGGAACGTCAGCCAGCCTGCAACACCTGACTTGTAATCACGGGAAGACAGGTGACAAACTTGGCATAACTGTTACGTCTCAGCACAGTTGCCCCAACAGTCTCTCTTGTGCAGAAGACAAGGTTGTATGGGTGACTAACGAGATCGACAACTTGCCGCTTCGCAAAACAAACACCGCAAGCTTGTGGCTCGGCTGTCTTCAAGCTGGAACCTGCTGATTCAGCTGTTGCAAGTCTGGAGAGCCCTTTCTTGTCGTACGCAACACGTGCAGAGTCTGTTGCACTGCAGACACAAGAATGGCCAAATGGCTGTACAAGACTGACGGTGCCGTACACACACACACACACACACACACACACACACACACACACACACACACACACACACACACACACACACACACACACACACACACACACACACACACACACACACAGTCGTTGGGGGCCAGGGGCAGGGTTGGACAGCCCGCAACGATCCCGTGCGGGGCAGCCTCAGATATATTCGAATTAGGCTGTCAGGGGGGCCCGCACAAAAAAAGCATCCAACGCTGTGCTGACTTGCAGGCGGCGAAGCCAGCCAAGTCGTGTCGACTTCCAACAAGCGCAGCACCGCCAATTTCTTTGTGTCATGTAGGTCAGGAATAGCAGAGCAAGCGGTAATTACCCCTGATCACCCCGGTGAAACTGCATCTCCTATCGATTCTGAGCAACCTACAGACCACTAGCTCTGAGTAAGTCCTTCTCTGATTGACGCATCTGAGGATAAGGTGGATAAAGACTTGTCAACACTTGGTTTTTAATGCAATTGCAACATACTGACTTCTGGGCAGCCCGGTATAATACTTGGCTTCTCATTAAATTGACGCCGAAAGGCGTAGTCTTTTCTTTTCTTTCTTTTCTTTTCTTTTTCTTTCAACATACTGACTGTTGGTACTGCAATCTGCACATCTAAGCATGCGTCACCAGCGCTGCTAGCTTTGACATTCAAAAGGCTGCCTAACACTACGAATAACAGGGGGGGGTTTATAAATATAGCCCAGGGGGCCAGTATGACGACAACTGGACAGCTAATACGCGTAACCTTATGCTTCTTCTTGCTCTTCTTGGGTCCAGTTGCCTATCAGCAAACCTGTAGCATGTCTGTGATTTAGCAGGACCAGCCCAAAGGGCACGCCAAGACACAGCAGTGCCGTACACAGCCTGATGAGCAGTGCAATTTCTGAATGCACCAGAGTGCTCAAGCACAAGTACCTTCCTTCTCTGTTGTCACAACCTGTCTCCAAATTACAGTATCCATAATCAAGCTACAGAATCTGATGTGCCGCAAAGCTAGCACATCTGGAAGCATGCTGTGATAAATATAGGTTGGTGACCAGCTGTCACAGGGTGGATAGTACGCACCCTGACACGCTAGCACGACCTTTTCACCTTCGCCCGGTTACACCAGCAGGCTTCTGTTGCATAGTTGCCTTCTCCAAAAGCAGTTGCTGCTGCACAACAGAGCGCTTGGCTTCTTACACAGCATGTCCAACAAATTGCAAAGCTCTGCAAGGTTTGTTTCTCAAGTGTGTGAAGAGGGTGTGCACAAGCCTTTTAGCTTGTAATACGCGACAGCATGTCAAGTCTTGAGCAAGCTGGCTATATGTTGCTTGAATGCATATGTACTGAAGACTTGGACTAGTTGCAGTCCAGCAGACAGTGGGACTGCATGAAGCAGCAAGCACATTGGAGCTGCTGGCCAGTCACTGTCACAGTGCAATAGCAGGTGGGGGCCATGGTGTAATAAAGCTGAGAGAAATGTATATAAATCGTCTATCATGCCTTCCTAACATGCTGCTTCAACGACGACTTGCAGGTATCGGCAGCGCCAAAAAGCATGCAGCAGCAAGCAAGCGAGCAGCTTGATACATAACTGTATAACTCCACTTTGCCCTGCTTGTGGCCGTCAGCAAAGTTGGCTCATTGGAGAACGCAAGCTGCAGCAATAAGTGATCAGGCGTCCCCGTGACACTCCATATTCTGTCGCACCTGGACTCTGCATGGTCGCAGAAAATTTTCAGCCGAACTTCAGCGATTTCAGAGAAGACCAACATGGAGGTCACGTTGCACAGGTAACTGCACATCCTTGTCTTCTAGGTCTGTTCTTGTATGTGCTAAAGTGTGCAACACTCCGCCATTTCAATACTTCAGGTGAACACGTTGGATTGGAACTGTACGGGTGACTGCTTGGGTACAGGTAATCTGCCAATACTGCTATGCACACCATTTTGATTTGACATTCTCAACACTGTGTCTCACGCAGGCTCAGCAGACCCATCTCTGCTCTTGTATAAGTTGCACCCTACTGGGCTAATACAGACTTCCAGTTTGGCTAATGACAAAGCGCCATACTCAAAAAAGCTACCAGGTGTTGCACACTCCAACTTCTTCCTAATTTGGCACCCATCAGATCCTGACAGGCTTGTCAGCCTTGATGAAGAAGGCATCAGGTGAGAAAGCTGTGGTGTTGCTCAAAGCTGCACTGCTGTTGCTA
>JAABUK010002890.1_pt1 | contig 30035 bp, 25 predicted proteins | sample 5559141 | NCBI WGS metagenome assembly JAABUK01 (sample SAMN10711869, study PRJNA513367) | rock metagenome | isolation source: Antarctica rocks | place: Antarctica: Victoria Land, Pudding Butte nord | collected 2016-01-03
CGGACAGGCGTGACGGAGGGCGGCGCACTCGGGCTGGACGTCGCGCTCGGCACGGCGCTCGGGCTGGACGTCGGGCTCGGCGAGGCGCTCGGGCTGGGGCTGGAGGTCGGGCTCGGCGAGGCGCTCGGGCTGGGGCTGGAGGTCGGGCTGGAGCTGGAGGTCGGGTTCGGCGCGCTGATGGGCCGGGGCCTGCGATGCAAGGCGCTGAGTGGGCGGGACGCGGTCCTGTTCCACAGGTGCGGCCGGAAGCGGTACCCGGCGCCGAGCCGATGAGCGCTGACGGGAATCGGGCGATGGAAGGCTGCCGGCAGTGCGGCCGGAGACGTCTGTCCAGGCACCACCAGGGGGAGGCACAGCGCGCTCAGGAACGGGACGGCTACGGCTGCGCAGGTCAGCACTGCGTTCGCCCGGCCGGTCCTTGAGCGGCGACGGCGACCCAGGTCTGCTGCCTCGTCCCCTTCACGGGGCAACCCAAGGGAAGATCGTCGGGGAGTCATGTGGGGCGCCTTTCTCGGTCGACCCGGTGGCGCTTGCCCGGCAGTCCGGCTGACCGTTCTGGGCCCGTGACGTTGCGTCCCCGCGTTCCCGCGGGTTTGCCCTGGTCGTCTGGGACAGGTGGTGCTCTGGAAGGCGTCGAGAGGTTCATCGCATCCGTCGACGTAGCAGGGCTATCGTCGTGATGTGTTGGCGCCTGTAGTCACGGAGGGTGTGGTTCACCCGGTTGGTGGAGACGGCCCTGCGCTCACGCTTGGGATGATCAGCTGCCGGATCCTGACACTGCGTTACCGATACGGGCAACCCTGACGTGCGGGTGCTCCTGTCGGCCTACGCGTGCGCACCCGGGATGGGCTCGGAACCAGAGGTCGGCCTGCAGGCGTTGCTGGCTGCCCTGCGCGAGCACGAGGTGTGGGTCCTGACGCAGCCCCACATGGCCCGCGAGCTGGTGAGCTTTTTCGCCGAGCGTGCCGAGCGCGCGCTCGTCCGGGTGATCCCGATAGGCCCGGCTGCCCCGACTCCTGCCCCGGGGCTGGGGGCCCTCGCCGCGACACACCTCAGCCACGACCGTTGGCAGCGCAACGCTGCGCGCGAGGCGCTGCGCCTGGACAACGAGCACTCCTTCGACGTGGTGCACCACGTCACCCTGGCTGCGTACTGGATGCGCACCGGCGTGGCCGTGGTGCCGAAGCCGCTGGTGTGGGGTCCGATCGGTGGAGCCGTGGAGGCACCGCTGCAACTCGTGGGTGAGCTGGGTCTGCGGGGCGGGGCCGAGGACCTCGTGCGGACCGTCGTGCGTCGCGGAATGGCTCGGCGACCGGCAGCCAGGAGGACAGCGCGGGAAGCGTCCGTCGTCCTTGTCCAGAACCAGGCCACCTCCCAGCGGGTCGTTGCACTCGGCGGCGACCCACGGGTGCTGCCCAATGCGCTGTGCGCCCACGTGGATGCCGTGCCGGCGGCAACCCCTCGGCGTCGCGACGTTGCCGTCGTGGGACGGGTCGTGGCGTGGAAGGCGGTCCCGCTCGCGGTGCGGGCGCTGTCGCTGCTCCCTGGCGATGTCCGGCTGCGCATCTACGGTGACGCCGACGGGCCGGAGCGTCGACGGGTACAGGCAGCGGCCCGCCGCTGGCAGGTCGACGACAGGGTCGAGCTGGTCGGCAAGCTTGCGCGCGCCGAGCTCCTGGAGCGGATGGCGACCTCTGGCGTCCTGCTCCATCCGTCCCTGCACGACGAAGCGTCTTTCACGGTGGCGGAGGCGCGCAGCCTCGGGACTCCGGTCGTGGTCCTGGACCACGGTGGGCCGCCGGCTGTCGCCAGCCATTGGCCGGGTGGGGAGGTCCGCCTCATCCGTCCCAGCCGTCCGTCGGTCACTGCCGCGCGACTGGCCGGTGGTGTACTGGAGCTGCTGGAGCCCCTTCGCCCACTGGCCGGCGCCGTCTCCCTCCCGGACGTCGACTTCGGCGAGCAGGTGCTGTCGGCCTACCGGGAAGCCGTCACGCCTCGACCGCCCGCGGACGTCGGCGCAGCACGCTGAGCACGAACCGTGGGTTGTTGCGCGCGTAGCGGCGCCACAGCCGCCGCGGCTCGACAAGCAGCCGGAAGAGCCATTCCAGGCCGTGTCGCTGCATCCACGGCGGAGCCTGTCGCAGCCGGCCGGTGTGGAAGTCGAACGCGGCACCCACCCCGATGAGCGCGGCCGCCTGCAGACCGGCTCGATGCTGAGCCATCCAGCGTTCCTGCTTGGGCGTGGACAACCCCACCCAGACCAGCTGGGCGCCACTGGTGTTGATCCGGGTCCGGACGGCCACGCCTTCCTGCTCTGTCAGCTGCCGGTACGGCGGCGACTCCGTGCCCACCACGATCAGGTCCGGGAACCTCGTGCACATGCGCTGCGCGAGCAACTCGGCCACGCCTTCCGCGCCACCGTAGAAGTAGTTGCTCCAACCGTTTTCCGCTGCGCGCTCAAGCACCGCAAGCATGAGGTCCGGCCCGTAGACGCGACGAGTGGCGGGTCGACCAGCACGATGGCAGCACCAGACCAGCGGCATTCCGTCCGGGACAGTGAGCCCCGACTGGTTGTGCACGAGCGCAAGCTGCGGGTCCCGCTGGGACTCCATCACGCCGTGGACGCCGGTCACGCACACGTACTCGCGGGCACCGCCTCGCACCCAACCGGACACGATCTCGAGCGCCGCCGAGGGGTCCAGCGCGTCAACAAGGATACCGAGAACGTCCACGCGCGTCCGGTTGCTACTCAGGGGTCCTCCTCGTCGCGGCGCTTCATCCTAAGTCGCGCCCGCGGTGCGGCAGTTCTGGGTAGCGTGCGCGAGTGGAGAGCGTCGCGCACCTGCTTGCCTCCATGTCAGACTCAGGAGGGGTCGCAGTCGTGGTTGGCGGACTGCACCAGGCCGCAGAACGGCGGGGTATCTCGAGCCGCGTCGTCGAGGTGGTGCCCAGGGAGCGAGCCGCGAGCCGGCTGCCGTTCGGACTGCCCGGCGACCGGGCTCGCTTGCTCGATGAGCTCTCCGGCGCGCAAGGGGTCATCGTGCACGGTGTCTTCCAGGCCGACGTGGCCCGCGCCCGCCGCCTGCTCGAGCGGCGGCTCCCCGACGTACCGCTCGTGCTCATGCCGCATGACGCCTATGACGACGGGCTGTTCGAGCGGCGTCGCGTGGTCAAGCATGTGTGGTTCACCCTGGTGGAGCGCCCTTCACTCAGGCGAAGCAGGGCCATCTTGACGACGGCGCCTGCACACGAGCAGTGGCTGCGACGACGGGGCGTTCGTACGACCGTGGTCATGTGCCCGCTTGGGCTGACCCCGGAGGAACGCGGGGCAGCCGAGCGGGTGCTCGAGGGTCGTTCGGCCCGTCGCCGGAGCAGGACCTCGGCGCTCGTGCACATAGGCCGCTGGGACATCAAGGAGAAGGGCCTGGACCTGTCCCTGGCGGCGGTGGCCGCCCTGCCGAAGGGCACGGCAGGGCTCCGCGTCGTCGGACACACGGAGGGTCAGCGCAAACGGCTCACCTCCCTCGTCCACGCGCTCGGCGCTCCTGCTGAGCTCGTCGGCTTCGTAGCGTCGGTCTGGGACGAGCTTCTCGACGCGGACCTGCTTCTCATGCCCTCGCGCAAGGAGGGGTTCGGGCTCGCGCCGTTGTTGGCGCTCAGCTGCGGTGTGCCCGTCCTGCTGTCCTCCCGGGCCGGTCTGTCCGAGCATGTCTCGAGGGCGGACGGGTGCGTGGTCGCCGAGCCGGAGGTCAGGAGCACGTCCGCGGCGCTGCGCGACGCACTGGCCCACCTGGACGAGCTCACCGACGCGGCCCGGCGCTTCGCAGCCGAGAAGGCCCCTGCCCTGACCTACGACGCGCTGCTTGACGCCGCGCTCGTGGCCCTGTCGGCACCGGCATGACGCTTCCCCTCGTCACCGTCGTCGTGACGGCCTACGACCAGCGGGAGTACGTCGAGCAGGCCGTGGCCAGCGCCTTGGCCCAGGACCACTCGCTGATGGAGGTGGTCCTCGTCGATGACGGCTCCCGGGACGGGACAGCGCACGTGTTCGCCGACCGGGACGACATACGACTGGTCCGCCAGGAGAACAGGGGGGTATGTGCCGCCCGCAACGCTGGGGTCGAGGCCGCGCAGGGCGAGCTGCTGGTCTTCCTCGACGGGGACGACAGGCTGCTCCCGCACGCAGTCACGACCGGCCTGTCCATCCTGCGGGCGACCGGAGCCGACTTTGCCACGGGTCGCTGCCGGCTCATAGACAGCGGCGGCCAGCCGCTGCCGACCACGGTCAGGGCGCCCGTGACCGGCGACCTGTACGAGCAGCTGCTCCGGGAGACCTGGGTGGCCCCCCCCTCCGTGGTGATCGTCCGGCGGGGGGCCCTGGTGCGCGCGGGCTCCTGGGACGCCTGTCTCCGCTCAGGGGGGGATGACTACGACATGTACCTGCGCCTGGCCCGAACCTCGCGCGGGACCGACCACGACAGCGTGGTCTGCGAGTACCGGGTCCACCCCGGCAACCGCTCTGCCGACTACCGCCGGTGCCTGGACGACAATCTCCGCGTCCTGGACCAGCAGGCACGGCATACCCGCACCGACGACCGGCTGGAGCAAGCACGCCGTGCCGGGCGCGCGCACTACCACCGGACCTACGGGGCCAAGGTGGTGCTGGCCGACCTCATGGCGGCGATGGGCCGCCGCACCGGCGTGGCGGGCGCGGCCTGGCGTGCTGCGGGGTTCACGCTGCGCGAACCCGCCGCCGTTGCTCGGCTCGTCGCGGCCCAAGCGGGCCGACGGGGTGCCGGTCGCCGAGAAGGACGATGACAGCCGGTCCGGTCCGGACCCTGGTCCTGACCGACGACACCGCCTGGCCGACCGACACCGGCTACAGACAACGGCTCTCGCACGTGCTCGCTGGCCTTTGTGAGGCCGGTCACGTGACCTGGGTGGTCATGGCCGCCGACAGTAAGAGTGTCCATCCGGTGCCGGTGGCACTGCAGGACGACCCGAGGCTGGACGTGGTCCTGATCACGGCGCCCTGGCGACCTGTCGCGTCGGGCCTGCTGCGCTACCTGGCGGGGTGGGCACCGTGGTGGGTGGCCCGACGGGACTGGGACGCGGCCCTGGCCGGTCTGCCCGCTGTCCAGCCGGACCTGGTGTGGTGCTCTCACCTGGAGACGTGGGGCGGACTGCGCCGGGTGCTGCCGGACGCACGCCTTGTGATCGACCTGGACAACGTCATGGATGTCGTGGTGACCAGGAGGGCGCGTCGGGCCGGCAGGCTGCGGGGCGTCGTCCTACGGCTGGACGCTCACCGGTGGCGGCTGCTCCGCCATCGGGCCAGATCGGCCGGCGCAACCCTGGTCGTATGCAGCCAGGACGACGCCGAGGTGGTGGGGACAGGCGCCGTGGTCGTCCCCAACGCCTACGAGTCGCCGGAAGCGGTCGTCCGCCGGCCTGCGCAGCCGCCGACCCTGCTGCTCGTCGGCTCGTTCGACTACCCGCCGAACGACGAGGCCGCGCAGTGGTGTGCGCGGCAGGTGCTGCCGCTGGTACGCGCCCTGCGGCCGGACGTGCGGCTGCGCCTCGTCGGGCGGCCCGGGGCGGGAACGCCGGCCCTGGCCGCCGTTCCCGGGGTGGACGTCGTCGGCCGGGTCGACGACCTGGGGGCGGAGCTGTCGGCCGCCGCGGTCTGCGTGGTGCCGCTGCTGGTGGGTGGGGGGACGCGCGTCAAGCTGCTCGAGGCCTTCGCCACGAAAGTGCCGGTCGTGTCGACGTCCGTGGGGGCGGAAGGCACCGCTGCGCGGGACGGCACGCACCTCCTGCTGGCCGACGACGCTGCCGGCTTCGCCGCAGCTTGCCTGCTGCTGATCGATCAGCCGGAGGTGGCGACGCGACTCGCGGAGGCCGGGGAGCAGCTGTGGGCGCAACGTTACCGGGGCAGCCAGGTCCGCGCGGCCGTCACCGAGCTGGCTCGACGCCGGAGCACGTCGGCGTAGAGGACCTCGAAGGCGCAAGCCATCGCGGTGTCGGTGAACTGCCCTCGCGCCCGGTCCCGCGCTGCCTCTCCCATGGCGGCCGCGGCGTCTGACGCGCTCAGCAGTCGGTGCAGTGCCGCTGCGAGGGCTGACGGGTCGTCGGGCGGGACGAGCAGCCCGCTGACGCCGTCCTCGACGGCTTCGGGGATGCTCCCGACGCGGGTGGCCACCACCGGGCGACCGGCGAGCATCGCCTCCACGAGCGAGAGCGGGAACCCCTCGGCCCTGGACGGCAGGGCCACGACGTCGAACAGCGGGAGCAGGTCTGCGGCGCGCTCGACCCAGTCGACCAGGCGCACCCGGTCCTGGATCCCCAGCTCGACCGCCAGCCGCTCGAGGGAGCGTCTTTCCGGACCGCCGCCGACGAGCACGGCGGTGACGCCCGGCAGCTCCACCAGGGCCCGCAGCAGCACGTCCAGGCCCTTGAGGGCGTCGAAGCGCGCCAGCACGCCGATCACCGGGCCGGGCGCCGGGCCGCCGGGCAGCTGATGTGCGACCGCGGCTGCAGGTACCGGGACGCCGTTGTAGATCGTCCGTACGGAGCCGGTCCGCAGACCCACCCAGCGCTCCAGGTCTCGTGCTGCTCGCTCGCCCACCGCGACGTGGGCGTCCAGCCGCGCCGAGACGAGCCGCTTGAGATTGCGCCCAGGCCCCGGGCCCATCGGGAGCGGCAGCTGCTCGACGGCCACGACAGCCACACCGGGAAGGCAGAGACCGGCGAGGATCGCGTAGTGGCATGCCCCGGGCCAGGACAGGTTCACGTGCAGGACGTCCGGGCTGAGCCGGCGCAGCAGCTGGAGGTGGACCGCCAACCCCCGCGGGTCCCGCCTGCCCGGGGTGACTGGCAGCAGCTCGGTCGAAGTGTCCGGCCGGGTCGCGACGACGCGACCGAGCACGTTCGCGTCCGTGCCGACGACCACGACGTGCGTACGCGCGTCCAGGGCCGCCAGCAGGTGGTGCAGCGAGAGCTCGGCGCCCCCGAAGCCCGTGCTGTCGGTGTAGGCGACCAGAGATCGCACGGCTGGTCCGCTCACTGCCACGCCGACCAGGTGGGTCCCAACCGCGGGTCGGCCAGCCACGGCCGCGCCAGGTGCACCAACGTCCCGGGTGTCGCGGCCGGTTCGCCTCCGGTTCGGTCCAGGGCGGCGTCTCGTAGCTGCGGGGACCGGGCGTGGTGCAGCCAGCCGAGCGTGACGAGCGGGCCCACGGTGGTCGGCGCCAGCCCGAGCGCCCGGACCATCGTCCGGACCCAGCGGAACAGGACCGGCGACCACGGGGAGCCGCCGGCGAACAGCTCCAGCGTCGCGCGTCCTCGATCCGGGCCGTCGGCGCCGACGCAGCGCACGAGCGCGTCCCCGAGGAAGTAGGCGAGGTCCCACAGCGGGAGCGCCGGCTGAGCGGCCGACTCCCAGTCCAGGACGCAGAAGCCGTGCGCGTCGGCCGCGATGTTCCACGAGCCCAGGTCGTGATGGGCGAGCACGCCCGGGACGCCGGCGACGGCCGCGAGCAGCCCGGCCGGGTCGATGCCGGGCCACAGTGGCAGCACGTCACGTCGGAGACGGTCCAGCTCGGGACCGGTGCTCTCCGGCGGCTGGCGGGTCTCCACCGCCATCGCGACCAGCCACTGGCAGACCGCCTCGACCCGCGACGTGCGCTCGTCGTCGGGTCGGGACGCGGCGAGCAGCTCCCCGAGCGGGCGACCGGGCGCCCGCCGCTCGACGCAGTAGTGCAGGCCGCACGCGGACGAGCGCCCGAGGAAGTCGGGGGCGTTCGAGGCAGTCACCGGCCCCGCCGCGCGGACCAGGGCGGCTGCCGCCTCGTCGCGGACGAAGGGTGCGGCGTAGTCGGGTACCCGGGCGAGCTTGACCACCCAGCCGGAGCCGTCCGCCCGCAGGACGTGCAGCGCGGCACGTTGCAGGACGTCGCCCTGCCCGAGCCACAGGTACCAGTCCGGCCCTGGGCGCACCCCGAGCGCCTCGGCCGCCCGGGCCGGCCACGGCGGCCCCGGCTCGCCGGAGGCCACCGTCCACGTGAGGTGTGGGGGAAGCGCGCCCCGGCCGACCAGGGCGGGCGCCAGGACGTCCCTGATCCGGGTCCGCAGACGGCCGCTCGGCACGACCCGACAAAGCGCCGCCCGCGCCGCGAGGGGACGACCGGCCGGAACCACCAGCCTGGGGCCGACCGGACCGGGCAGCACCAGCCACCGAGCCGGCGTACGCCCTGCCAGGCGTCCCGGCGCGGCGCCCTCGAGCAACAGCTCCCCGTCCCGAGCCACAGCCGCCCTCCGGTGCTGCCGGTCGGCGACTGTGAGGGGGGCGCCCGGGTCGAGGCCGACGCCCGCCCAACCCGGCAGCCCACCGAGCACGGTCACGACACCCGGCGCCCGGGGAAGGGCCAGCCGCAGGTCGGCGGCACGCAGCCCCGGCGACGTCACAACTCCGGCACCGTCCACCGGTGGTGCAAGGCCACGTCCCCGGGTGTCCCGCGGCCGGCGGAACGGCCGTCGAGCGCGCCGTCCTCGACGTCGAAGAACGCCGCCCCGTGGACGTCGTCCTGCACGTGTCCGCGACCGTGCAGGAGCACGTCCACGCGGTACCGGCCGGGGCGCAACGGCAGCTCCTCGACCACACAGGTGAAGGTGAGCCCCAAAGACGTGCTGAGGTCGCCTGCCGCGCGCACACCGCTGTCCAACGTCGCCACGGGCTGTCCGAGCTGGTTGCTGAGGACCAGCCGGCAGGTGAGGTCGGGCTGCAGCCCCGAGACCTGGACGCAGATGGTCACGGGCTGACCGGTAGACAGCGCGCCACCACCGTTCGCGAGCACGGCGCAGCTCACGGCGTGCACCTCGTAGTAGCCGTACCGGTCGACCCGGTGCTCCAGATCGCTCTCTGCGTTGCGCTCGAGGCGGGCCAGGTAGCTGGCTGCTGCTTCTTGCGCGGGAGCGTCGACCACCACCCGTCCCTTGTCCAGGACGAGGGCCCGCGTGCACAGGCTCTGCACGACGGACATGTTGTGGCTCACGAACAGCACCGTGCGACCCTCGCGGGCGACTTCGCCCATGCGGCCGAGGCTCTTGCGCTGGAAGGCGGCGTCGCCCACCGCCAGCACCTCGTCGACGATGAGGATCTCCGGCTCGAGATGCGCCGCAACGGCGAAGGCGAGCCGCACGTACATCCCGCTGGAGTACCGCTTGACCTGGGTGTCGATGAACCGCTCGACCTCGGCGAAGGCCACGATCTCCTCGAAGCGGCGGGCGATCTCAATCCGGCGCATGCCGAGGATGGCTCCGTTCAGGTAGACGTTCTCGCGGCCCGTCAGCTCCGGGTGGAAGCCCGTACCGACCTCCAGCAAGGAGCCGACGCGACCGTGCACCTCGGCGTAGCCCCGCGTCGGCTCGGTGATGCGGCTGAGCACCTTGAGCAAGGTGCTCTTGCCTGCCCCGTTGTGCCCCAGGAAGCCGACCGCCTCACCGGCAGCGACGTCGAAGGTCAGGTCGTGCAGAGCCTCGACCAGCTCCGGCGGGGGCCGCCGTCGACCGCGGAGCAGGTGGACGGGTGCCTGGGACAGCGATACGACCTTGTCGCGCAGAGTGGCTCCGCCGCGCAGGGCCCCGAGCCGGTAGTCCTTGGACAGACCTACTGCCCGTACGGCGAGCTCACCCATCACGCTCAGGCCACGTCGGCGAACTGGCGCTCGCTGCGCCGGAACCAGTAGGCGCCGCTGACGAGCAGCGCCACCGTCGACAGCAAGGAGACGAGCACCTCACCAGTCACGCCCCGGGACTGCCCAAGCAGGGCCCAGCGGAATCCCTCGACCACGCCCCAGGCAGGGTTGAGCGAGCACAGGGGCCGCCACCTCGCGTCCACCAGGGTGGCGCTGTAGGCCACCGGGGTCGCGAACAGCCAGAACTGAACCAGGAACGGCAGCACGAACCGGACGTCTCGGTAGACGATGTTCACCGCCGACAACCACAGGGACACACCCAGGCTCGCAGCCACGACCAGCACGCCGAGCAGGGGCAGCAGGAGCAGCCGGGCGGGTGGCGGTTCGACGCCGTACCACAGGAACACCGGCACCAACGCAGCCAGCGACACGACGAGGTCCACGACCGACGCCAGGACGGCGGCGATCGGGATGCACAACCGAGGGAACCAGACCTTGGTGACCAGGTTGACGTTGCTCACGAGCGACAAGCTCGCTGTGCTGAGGCTGGTGGAGAAGAAGACCCATGGCACCAGCGCGGCGAGTGCGAAGGGGGCGTACGCGACACCCTCGGACGGCAGCTTGGCGAGCCGCCCGAAGACGACCGCGAAGATGGCCATGGTCACCAATGGCTGCAGCAGCACCCAGGCGGCGCCCAGCACGGTCTGCCGGTAGCGCAGGCGAACATCCCGCGCCGCCAGGAACAGCAGTAGCTCTCGGTACTGCCACACCTCGCCCAGCCGGAGCCGCACCAGGCCACGCGTCGGCTCCAGGCGGATGACCGAAAGGGTGGTCACGCGCGGGTGCCAGACAGCCGGGCCACGGCGAGGTCGCGCCTGGCCCGCCACGGCGCGCCGGTCTGCAGGTACGAGCGACCGCGGGCCCGTAGCACCCGAGCGGCCCACGCACCGCGCGGTCGACAGAGGACCGCGGTGCCAAGAGCCTGGCGCCACAGCCGAATGGCCCCGGCCTCGTCGCCTGCGCTGCGCAAGGTCGCTGCCCACCACATGGCAAGCCGTAGGAACTCCTCGCGCACCCGCCCGGCGTCGACGCCTAGTGCCAGCAGCACGCTGTCGTCCAGGCCAGCCGTCAGGACAGGCTCGGGCTCCGACCTGAACCGGGCCGCGGCCACCTCGCGCGCTACCAGGGCGGAACGCGCCATCCGGACGGTCATCGTGCTCGTCAGCTGCGCCGGCCGCACCCGGTAGGTCACCAGGGGCTCCGGCAGGCAGCGCAGCCGGCCGAGCTCGGCAAGGCGCAACCACAGGTCGTAGTCCTCTGCCGGCGCGAAGATGGGCCGGTAGCCACCCACGCGTTCGTACGCCGACCTGCGGAACGCCGTGCTGCTGTGGACGAACGGCGGTCCCCTGTCCAGGAGCACCTGCCGCAGCGCTGCGTCATCGTCGTCGGGGCACTCCCGGTGGAACACCACGCCCCCGGCGTCGGCGTACTCGGCGGCGCTGCCGACCAGGACGACCTCCGGTTGCAGGTCCAGCACGACAAGCTGACGCTCGAGCCGGTCAGGCCGGGCCAGGTCGTCGGCGTCGAGGCGGACGAGCACAGGAGCCGAGGCTGCGGCGCAACCCAGCACGAGCGCGGGTGCCTGGCCCAGACCGGAGGTGCTGAGCAGCCGCACCCGGGCGTCCTGGGCGGCCGCACTGCGCAGTCGGTCCGCGGTGTCGTCGGTGGAACCGTCATCAACGACGACGAGCTCCAGGGCGGACACGGTCTGCCCGAGGACGCTTGCTATGGCCAGGTCGAGCAATGGGCCGCCGTCGCGCACGGCCATGATGACGCTCGCGCGCGGTGCTCCGCGCTCTGCCGTCAACATGTCACGCAGTGTAGGGTCGCGCGCTGTCCCGCGGAGGTGCGTGCATGACGTCGACGCCGTGGGCGTTCCAGGCGCCGGACGGCGCCTTGCTCCCCGTGACGGCCCTGCCCACGGTCTCGGTGGTCATTCCCGCCTTCCAGGCCGCCACGACCGTCGTGGCCGCGGTCTGCTCGGCCCTACGGCAGACCCGCGCACCGGTCGAGGTCGTGGTGTGCGACGACGGCTCGACGGACGGGACGACCGCAGCCGTGCAGGGCATCGACGCGCGGGTTCGGGTGCTCCAGCAGCCCAACCGCGGGGAGGCGGCAGCGAAGAACGCGGCCGTGCGGGCTGCCCGGGGGGAGGTCGTCCTGGTCCTGGACGCGGACGACGTCATTGGGCCCCGCCTCGTCGAAGCCGCGTCCTGGCTGCTCGCCGCACGTCCGGACCTCGACGTCGTCACCACCGACGCGTGGCTCGAGCACCAGGGCCGTCGCTTGCGCCGGGCCTACCACGACGGCTGGCCGTTCCCGGTGGACGACCAGCGCGCCGTCGTCCTGCGACGCAACTTCGTCCTCGGTCTGGCCGCGGTCCGGAGAGACCGCTGGCTGGCGGCGGGCGGCTTCGACGACAACGTGGTCCGCACCGCGGACTGGGACTTCTTCGCCCGGCTGGTCCTGGGCGGCAGCCGGGTGGGCCTACTCACCGACGCCCACGCGCTGTACCGGGTCACCCCCGGCTCCCTGAGCTCGGACCGGCTCGACCTCACCCGGTCCAAGCTGTCGACCCTGGACCGGCTGAGCTCCCGCCCCGACCTGCTCCCGCACGAGCAGGATGGGGTGGAACAAGAGCGGGCAGCGCTGGTGCGGGACCTGCGGCGCCGCGAGACCCGCGAGGCCGTGCGCAGCGGGGCCCCGGATGCGCGGCGCCAAAGCAAGCAGCTCCTGCTCGAGCCCGGCGCGTCCGGCCGGCAGCGGCTGGCCGCGCTGGGCTGGGCCGTCGCTCCCACCCTGGCCCGGACCGCGATGGGCCGAGCTCGAAGGACAGAGTCCGTCGGCGGCCTGCGGGTCCCCATCCGGCAGCGGTCGCGGCCGGTCCCCGAGCCGCCGCGGCCCAGCTGGTCCAGTCCTACGGGGCCTGTCGAGGTGGTCCAGGTCCTGGCTCGGCCCGGCAGCACGGAGCCCGCGGCTTGGGATGACGGCCACGCTGCGCTCGCCGGGCCGGTGCCGGCGGTGCTGCGCGAAGCCGCCGGCCAGCGGCGCACGGCCTTGGCGGCCCGCGACGGGCGGGACGTCCTGCCCGACCTGCCGGTACCGGCTGCCGCCAGCGAGCTGCGAGCGGCGGTCCGCGCGCAGGCGTCAGTCGCGCTGCAGCTGGTGCGCGAGGAGCCGGCGCTGCTTCCCTGGACGGTGCTGAGCCGCTGGACCTCCCGCAGGTTCAGCCAGCGGGTCCTGCGGCGTGTCCTGCTCCTGCCGGGTGCGGGGCCGGTGGTGAGCGCTGCCGCCGGCCGGGCGAGCAGCGCCGGCCTCGACGCCCTGCTCTGGCGGGAGGTGCGCGTCCAGGCGTCGCGGGAAGAGTGGCTCGCGCTGCGCTCGTCCTACGTCTGCCTGGCCTACCACCGGATCGCCGGGCAGTTCCTGCCCGGTCAGGAGCGGTACGACATCTCGCCGTCGACCTTCGCGCGGCAGCTGCGGACGCTTCGGCTCGCTGGACTGCGCCCCCTGCGTCCGGAGCAGCTGGTCGGCTCCTCCATCAGCCCGGTCGTGGGCCGCCGGGGGTTCGTGGTCACCCTCGACGACGGCTATGTCGACGAGCTGGTCGCCGCTGAGCAGCACGCCGCCGTGCGCCCGCAGGTGTACCTCCCTACCCGGCTGATCGAGGGCACAGCAAGCTGGCAGTGGGCGCCCTTCGGGGACTGGGAGGCCGTACGACGGGCGGCGGCCCGCGGCGTGGTCCTGGGTGCGCACGGCCGGGGGCACCGCCCGCTTCCCGACCTGTCCGACAGCGAGCTGGTGGACGAGGTCGCAGGCGCCTTGGGGGAGCTGCGGCGAGAGGTCCCGGGCGCACCCGCCCTGTTCGCCTACCCCAACGGTCGACACGACGCGCGGGTGCGGGCCGCAGCCCGCGACGCGGGGTACGCCCTGGCCTGGACGACCCTTTCGGGACGCAACGGAGTCGGCACCGACCCGTGGTGCCTGCGGCGCGTCGGCGTCAAGGACTGGGACGGCCCGGCAGAGATCCTGTGGAAGGCGCTCACGGGGGAGGGGTTGCCGCCGCTGTGGGAGCGGTCGGCGGTACGCCGCTGGCGGCGCCGCCAGGGTGGCGGTCGTGGCGGAGACCGGCCTCCGGCTGAGAGCGCTGGAGCCGCGACCTCGCTACCCCGGGCATCAGCGTCGCTAGGGCGCCCCGGAATCTGAGCCGAACGGAGGCCCCGGGCAGGACGACCAGTCTGGCCGACGACCGGCGGCGCTCAGGGGCGCCGGTCAGAAGGGCCCTCTCACTGCTGACCAGTGCAGCGCGCACTGCGGCCTCCCGCCGGGCGCGCCGGAGCACCGGGACCTCTTCGGGACGGAGCAGGCCGGCAGAGGCCACCCGGTCAAGCACCTGAACCCGGGAGCGCAGCGAGGCGACGCGATCGGCCGACAGGCTGCCGCTGTGAAGCGTGTAGTCGGCGAGCGGCTCGTCGACGCACCCGACCTGAGCTCCGGCCAAGACCAGCCGCAGCCACAGGTCCCAGTCCTCAGCGCTGCGCAGCCAGGTGTCCATGCCGCCCGCCGACTGCCACGCGCTGCGGCGTACCGCTGCGTGACCGAAGACGAAGTTGCGCTGCAGCAGCTCGCGCCGCTGGTCCCGGACCGGGAAGGCCGCTGCGCCATGGAACGTCCCTCGGCGCACCCCGTCGAGCAGGAAGTGCGCGTCGGTCGTCAGCACGTCGAGCACGGGGACAGCGGCCGCGAGGTCGCCCAGACGCGCGAGCCGCACGGCCGCCCAGGTGTCGTCCGCGTCGAGCAGCACCAGGAAGTCCCCGTGGCACTGCGCTGCTGCAGCATTGCGGGCAGCGGCCGCCCCCGCGTGCTCGATGCGGACCAGCCGGACACGGTCGGCGAGCGGACCGAGGGCGGCAGCCACGTCGTCCGGCGACCCGTCGTCGCACACCACGATCTGCAGTGGTGGCTCGGTCTGCTCGAGCACCGAGGTCACCGCCACCCGCAGCCCGGCCGCCCGCCACACCGGGATCACCACGCTGAAAGTCGGTCTCGGTCCTGGCTCACTCGGTCGGACCGGGGACAGCAGGCCGCTCACCGGGCCGGGGCCAGCCACAGCGCGAGGTCGCGTCCGACGTCGCGCCACAGCAGCACTGCCCTGGGCGCTCGTCGGGAAGCCCAGTCGCCGGTGCTGAGGACGAGCGCCCCGGTCGGCAGCTCGGTGTCACCGTGGATGAGGCCGAGCTGGCTCTCCGGCAGGAAGTGCTGCAGCACGTACAGGCCGTAGGGGTCCGGGGCATCGACATCGTAGAGCACCCGCAACTCCGGATGCATCGCCACCGCGGCTTGCGGCGACGTCCAGCCCGGGGGGTAGGTCGCGCGCTGGCCCTCGTAGGACGTCTGACGGACCGCGTAACCGCCGATGGCCAGCTGCACGAGCAGCAGGCCGACGGTCAGGTAGGCGGTGCGGCGCCGGGCCAGTCGCGCCAGCCGGGCCAGCACCACAACCCCGACGGTGGCGACCAGTCCGGCCAACACCAGTCGGGACGCACCCAGGTTTGCGGTGGGGGACGGAAGCGCGGCGACGTTCCACCGGCTCGCGGTACCGGGGATGGCCGACGCCTGCCGCACGACGGCGATGCATCCGGTGGCAGCGAGCACGACCACTGCGGTGCCGATCGCACGCCGAGCAGTCGGGGGACGCTGCACGACGGCTACCAACCCCAGGGCAGCAAGGATCGGGAGCCCCACCTCGGCGTACCTGCCGTAGACGAGCTGGTCCGGCCTGCTGCGGACGTCGAGGTAGATTGCACCAGCGACGAGCAGCCCTGCAGTCAGGCCAATCAGGGCCACAATCGGAGCCCGGGGCCTCAGCGGAGCTGCCCGGTTCAGCAGCAGGGGGAGCGATAGGGGGAGCAGCCCGACGGTGGCGACCAGTAGGTACCAGCCCTGGCCGAGCAGGTTTCCCAGTGCGGCGCGGGTCCCGGTCAGCGTGCCGAGGACCGCAAGGGCCGTGACCACGCTGGCCGGGTGGCGGTCGGGGTAGCCGAGCGCGAGGACGACATCGTCCAGGAGCCGGACCAGGACCAGCCCCCCGGCAAGCCCAGCGAGGGCAGCGACGGCGGTGGTGGGCCGGAGCTGCCGCCGGGCCAGCAGGACGCACATCCCGAGGACGAGCACCCCGGCTGCGACCAACATCCGTCCGTGCACCGCGGCCGAGCCCGCGACGACCACGCCGAGCAGGGCGCCGAGCAGCGCCTGCCGCGCTCGACCGGCTGCGGCGAGCAGGCCGTCGAGCAGGAGCAGCGCCACGAGGAGCAGGGGGGTGAGCAGCACCTCGGCGGTCGTGGTCTGGCTGAACACCCACAGCGACGGGAAAGTCGCCGCCACTGCGCCGGCGCCGAGGGCGAGTGCCGGTGAGGTGCTGGTGGTCCGCCTGACCAGGAGGTACGTCAGGGGCAGGACCGAGGCGGCCAGGAGCGAACCCAGCACGAGTGCCGCCCGGTAGGCGGAGGTGGGATGGGCGAACGCCGCGTAGCCCGGCGCGATCAGCAGGCTGTAGCCGCCGTGGAAGAAGCTCGTCGTGGACAGCTGGCCACCTGCGCCGCCGGCCAGGCCGCGAGCCGCCATGGCGTAGCCCGTCTCATCCGCGAACAGCACCGGGCCGGTCCGGAACGGCACGAGCAGCAGTCTGAGCAGGACCAGCGCGGCAGTGGCGCCGCCTAGCAGCGCCTGCTCACGGCGCGCCATGCGCGACCGCTGACTAGCCGGTGAACCGGCTGCGAGCGCGGGCACCACCATGGACGCATCGTGCCCTGCGTGTCGCGGCCTGGAAAGCCTCCGCCGTGTCACGGTCGCGGGCGTGCCTTCCGGTCCCGACGCAGTCGGCCCAGCAGGAAGCGTGCCGTGCCGGCCGGGTCGGCCAGGACCACGCGCGCAAGGATCACGGTCGAGCGCAAGATGGGTCCCTGACCTTTGATCGCCGCGCTCCAGTCGGTCATCGCGATCTTCCTGCCGAGGGTACGTCGGTAGTGCTGCTCGCCTGCCCGGCGCGCGCGCACAAGTCGGGCCGGACTGTCGGGCGGGACGTGCCGTTGGAGCACCGTGAGCACACCGTCGAGCAGGGCGCGGTAAGACCGGCTCTGCATCCCGTCGTGCAGCCGGTAGTCCGTCACCACCCCGGCGTGGTCCACCCCCGGGAACCTCCGGGTCAGTTTCAGGAGCATGTCCAGGTCCTCCTCGCCGCAGTCCAGAGAGCTGTCCCATGGCCCGACCTGGTGCAGGACGTCCCTACGGACCAACATCGCCGACGGCGGGCACACCCAGGCCTGGCTGAGCGTCGCTTCGAACAGGTCACCCGTATGCGCCGGCGTGGCCACCGCCCCGGCCCGGGCAACGCCCAGCCGGTCGACGAGCCGGCAACGACCAAAGGTGTACGCAGCCGACCGCGTGCTGCGCAGGGCCTCGAACTGCAGCCGGAGCGCGGCCGGCCTCAGGGCGTCATCGCCATCCAGGAACACGACCCAGTCACCGGTCGCGGCAGCGAGTCCGCGATTTCGCGCCGAGCTGACCCCGCCGTTGCGCTGCCGTATGACGACGTGGGCTCCCGCCGCCTCAGCGGCATCTGCCGAACCGTCGGTCGAGCCGTCGTCAACGACGACGACCTGGACCTGATGGTCGGGGTCGGCCAGGGCCATCGCGCTCCGCACAGCGACCGCCACGAACTCGACCTGCTGGAACGCCGGAATTACTACACTGACTAGCGCCACTGCGACATCCTCATCTACTAGCGGGTGGCCGTGACCAGGAGCCCTCTCGCGGACCCGAAGGGCCGCCGACCTGCCGCCATCCGGACGATTCCAGCGGCGACCGGGTACAGCGCGAGACGCGCCGCGGGCAGCGTCGTCCGGTTCACGATCTCCTGGGTCAGCATGACCGGGGTTCGCATGGACCCCCGGATGCTGGTGACCCGCAAGCCGGCCGCCAGCAGCAGGGCGCTCACGCCGTCCTCCGAGTAGCCGTGCCGGACCTCGCGTCGCCAGGTCCGCGGACTGCCGGGGAGCACCGGGACCCAGTCCGCATGCGGGACGTGCACGACGAGCAGACCCCCGGGCTTCAGGACGCGGGCCAGCTCGGCCGCGACGGCTGTGTCGTCAGGTATCTCGGCGAGGCACTCCAGGGCAAGCACGAGGTCCGCCGAGCCCGTCGGCGCCGGCAGCCGCGTGGCGTCGGCCCGGACGAGCTCGAGATTGCCGACCCCGAGCCGGTCGCGCTGCTGCGCCGCCAAGGCGATTGCCTCGGCCGACAGGTCCAGGCCGGCGACCAGCCACTGCGGCCGGGCAGCGGCGAGCCTCGCGGTCAGAAGGCCGTCCGCGCACCCGACGTCCAGGACCCGGCTGCCCGCGGGCAGGTGCCGCGCGTGCACGAGGTTCGCCGTGAGCGCCCACCGCTCTCGTCGGGCCGGGGTGAGCTCCCGCAGCCATCCCCGCGCAACGGTACGGGGCGGGCCCACCAGGGCTGGACCGATGACGCTACGCCCGAGGCTCATCGGGGAACGACGCCAGACACAAGGTGCGGGGAGGCCCCCCAGCACCTTCTCAAGGACCTTCCCCCGGTCGGTAGGACGGTCGTCGGGCGCCGGTCAGCCCGAGGTAGTTCTCCGGCCCGGGCAGGAGCAGCTTGTGCAGCTTGTCGGGCTGCGTGGCCTTGACGCCCACCGCCCGCAACGCGCCCAAGCGCTCGTGCAGGGACAGTGGCGCGGTGCCGGCCGCGGTGAGGTAGCCCGCGACCATGTGCACCACCGGTGGCAGGGGCACCAGTGCATCCGGGTCGGACCAGCGCACCTTCTGCCAGAGCCCGAGGTTGGTGGACGTCGCCGGGTGGCACCGACGCAGGAACAGCGGCTCGGCCACGTGGAGCATCGTGCCCTGCAGCGCCAAGTGCGCCAGCACGACCTTGTCGGTGCCGTAGAAGCCGCGCTGCAGACCGGTTGCGAGCAAGGCCGGACGGCGGATCACGCCGAAGATGTCGAAGCACCACCGAGAGTGCATGAGCACGTCCCGGAACCGCACCGATGGTCGGGGGTCGGTGAGCCGCCGGTCGGAACCGGTGCCGTCGGGCGGCTCGTACAGCGACCCGTCCGGCGTGACGAACCTCGACCCCCGGGCCGCGAGCGGTACGCCCTGCTCGTCGATCAGGACGGTCTGGGACTGGGCGAGGACCGCCTGCGGTGAGCTCTCGAGCAACGGCACGACCTCGGCCAGGTAGCGGCTGTCGATCAGGTCGTCGTGCGCCACCCACTTGAACAGCTCGCCGCTCGCCGCGCGGGCGACGGCGTTGAAGTTGCCGTTGGCGCCCAGGTTCACCGGCTGCCGGACGTAGCGGACCCTGCGGTCGCGAGCCGCGACACCACGGCACAGCTGTTCGGTGCCGTCCTGAGAGGCGTTGTCGGACACCACGATCTCGAAGTCGCCCCAGGTCTGTCCCAGCAGGCAGTCGAGGGTGCCCTCCAGGTAGCGCTCCCCGTCGTGGACCGGCAGGCCGAGCGTCAGCCGCGGTGGTCGCATGACGTCGTCCTCCTCCTGGGAAAAGCGGGCACCCAGCTCCGTGCGCCTATACCCTGCGTCCGCCCGGGGACGAGCGTCGCTCTGTCGAGCGCTGTCGTCCTCAACATCCGGAGTCCGGGTGCCGAACCTATCGCCAGAGCCCGCGTCCGGCAGGCAGCTCGCAGGAGTCAGGGGGACAGCCGTGAAGGTCGCCATCCTCGCGGGCGGGCTGGGGTCCCGGCTGTCCGAGGAGACCGCGCTGAAGCCCAAGCCGATGGTGGACATCGGCGGCCGACCGATCCTGTGGCACATCATGCGGTACTACGCGCACTTCGGCTTCGACGAGTTCGTCATCGGGCTGGGCTACAAGGGCGAGGTCGTGAAGCGCTGGATGGTGGACACAGCCAGCATCACGGGCGACCTCACGGTCCACCTGGCCACCGGCGAGGTGCACCACCACGAGCGCCCCGACGACTGGACCGTCGACCTGGTCGACACGGGCATCAAGACCCAGACCGGCGGCCGCGTGCGCAACCTCAAGGACCACCTCGGCGAGGGCACCTTCATGCTCACGTGGGGCGACGGGCTCGCCGACGTCGACCTGCACGCCCTGCTGGCCTTCCACCGGGCGCACGGCAAGCTGGCCACCCTCACGGCCGTCCGGCCGCCGGCGCGCTTCGGCCACCTCGAGCTGGACGGCGACCGTGTCACCGTCTTCGACGAGAAGCCGCAGCTGGGCGAGGGCTGGATCAACGGGGCCTTTTTCGTGCTCGAGCCCGAGGTCCTGGACTACATCGACGCCGACAGCACCCACTTCGAGCGCGAGCCCCTCGAGGGACTCGCCAAGGACGGGCAGCTGATGGCCTACCGGCACGAGTCGTTCTGGCAGTGCATGGACACCGTGAGGGACCTCAAGCTGCTGCAGCAGCTCTGGGACACCGGTGCCGCGCCGTGGGAGGTGTGGCGCCGGTGAGGATCCTGGTCACCGGGGACGACGGCTACATCGGCACGGTCCTGTGCCCGCTGCTCGCGGCCGCCGGGCACGAGGTGTCCGGCCTGGACAGCGCACTGTTCGAGGGCTGCGACTTCGGAACGCCGCAGCAGCTGCGGACCGCACCCAGGCGCGACGTCCGGGACGTCCGTCCAGAGCACCTGGTCGGCCTGGACGCCGTCGTGCACCTCGCCGGGATCTCTAACGACCCGCTGGGCGACCTGCGCGAGGACGTCACCTACGACGTGAACCACTGGGGCACGGTCGTGCTCGCCACCGCCGCGAAGGCGGCGGGCGTCACCCGCTTGGTGTTCTCGTCCTCCTGCAGCACCTACGGCGCTGCCGGCCACACCCCGGTCGACGAGACGGCGCCGTTCCACCCGGTCACCCCGTACGGCCGGTCGAAGGTCCTCGCGGAGCGCGACCTGGACGCCCTGGCCGACGACTCGTTCAGCCCCACCTACCTGCGCAACGCGACCGTCTACGGCGTCAGCCCCAAGCTTCGTGGGGATCTCGTGGTGAACAACCTCACCGCGTACGCCATCACCACCGGCCAGGTGCTGCTCAAGAGCGACGGCACGCCGTGGCGTCCCCTGGTCCACGTGGAGGACGTGGCAGCGGCGTTCTTGGCGGTCCTGGAGGCCCCCCGCGAGGCCGTGCATGCGCGAGCGTTCAACGTCGGGCGGGCGCAGGACGTCCTACGGGTCCGGGACGTCGCCGGCCTGGTGGAGGCAGCCGTGCCGGGCAGCCGGGCGAGTTTCATGGACGGGGCCGGCCCGGACAAGCGCGACTACCGGGTCGACTTCAGCCGCATCACCAAGGAGCTGCCGGGCTGGCGGCCGAGCTGGACTGTGCAGCGGGGGATCGAGCAGCTGCGGGACGCCTACGTCGAGCATGGCCTACGACTGGAGGACATCACCTCCTCGCGACTGATCCGCCTTGCCCGGATCCTGGAGCGCCAGGCCGCGGGTGAGCTCGGTGCCGACCTCCGGCCGGTGGGGCGGCTGACGACCGCGTGAGCGCCCTGCTTTGCCGGTCCTGCTCCGGAGCCGACGTCGAAGTGTTCCTTTCACTCGGGGACCTACCCCTGGTGGACCGGCTCGTCGCGCCCGGCGAGGACCCGGCTGACGCAGCGCGCTACCCCCTCGACATCGCCTTCTGCGCAGACTGCACCCTGGTGCAGGTGGCGCAGGTCGTGGACGCCGACATCGTCTTCGCCGAGGACTACCCGTATTACTCCTCCTTCTCTGAGGACCTGCTCGCGCACAGCCGCCAGCACACCGACCAGCTCGTGCAGCAGCGCGGGCTCGGACCGACCAGCTTCGTGGTCGAGGTCGCCTGCAACGACGGGTATCTGCTCAAGGGCCTGAAGGACCGTGGCGTTCCGGCCCTGGGCATCGATCCGGCCCCTGGTCCAGTCGGCGCAGCCCGTGCACTGGGCCTCGACGTCGTGCTGGGCTTCTTCGGGCGCGACACCGCGCGCGCGGTAGTGGCAGCACGAGGCCACGCCGACGTCGTGGTGGCCAACAACGTCATGGCGCATGTGCCCGACCTGAACGGCTTCGTCGCCGGACTCAGCGAACTCGTCGCGGACGACGGCGTCGTCACCGTGGAGAACCCGTGGGTGCTGGAGCTGCTGGCTCGGCGGGCCTTCGACACGATCTACCACGAGCACGTCTGCTACTTCTCCTGCACCGCCGTGCAACACCTGGCCGCCAGGCATGGGCTGGTCCTGGTCCACGTCGAGCACTTCCCAGACCTGCACGGTGGCACCCTGCGGTGGCACCTGGCGAAGACGGGCGAGCCGTCGGCGGAGGTGGCCCACGCGCTGTCCCGCGAGCTGGCGAGCGGCGTGACGCAGCGAGGGGCGTACACCGGCTTCGAGGCGGCGGTGCGGGAACTCTGCGCGGAGCTGCGCGAGCTGCTCCAGGGCCTGCGGGCCGGCGGCGCCCGGCTCGCCGCCTACGGCGCCGCAGCCAAGGGGGCGACACTGCTCAACGTGAGCGGGCTCGGGACCGACCTGCTCGACTTCGTCGTCGACCGCAACCCCGTGAAGCAGGGGATGCGGATGCCCGGCTCCGGACTACCGATCCTGCCGGTCGAGGCGCTGCTCGAGCAGCAGCCCGACTATGTCCTGGTGCTCGCCTGGAACATCGCGGACGAGGTCGTGCGGCAGCAACAGGCCTACCTCGACGCCGGCGGCCAGTTCGTCCTTCCGGTGCCGGTTCCCGTCGTCCTCGCCCGGAGCGGAGCCGTGAGCGCATGACCGGCTGCCCGGCGTGCGGCGGCCCGCTTGAGGTCGTCCACGAACTGCGCGGCGTACCGGTCGGCTCGTGCCTGCTGGTCAAGGACGCCGCCCACGCCCGCGCGTTCCCGACCGGGGACCTGGTGCTGGCCGTCTGCCTGCGATGCGCCTTTGTCACCAACACCGCGTTCGACCCGGGCGTGACCACCTACGACCCGTCGTATGAGGAGACGCAGGGGTTCTCGCCGCGGTTCCAGGCATTTGCCCGGGAGCTGGCGGCGCGGTGGGTGGCCGAGTACGGCCTGACCGGCGCGCACGTCGTCGAGCTCGGCGCCGGCAAGGGGGAGTTCGCGGCGCTGCTGGCTGAGGAGGGCGGCTGCGACGTCCTCGCCGTCGACCCTGGCATCCATGCGGAGCGGGTCCCGGTGCCCCAGCGCGGTCAGGTGACGGCGGTGCGGGACGTGTTCCGTCCCGAGCACCTGGGCCGCAGGGTGGACGCGGTGGTCTGCCGGCACACCCTGGAGCACATCTCGGACGTCACTTCGTTCCTGCAGCAGGTGCGGCGCGGGGTCGCGGACGGGGTCCCGGTGTTATTCGAGCTGCCCGACACGTCCCGGGTGCTCCGGGAGGCAGCCTTCGAGGACGTCTACTGGGAGCACTGCTCGTACTTCACGGCAGGCTCGCTGTCCCGGCTGTTCCGCCGCTGCGGCTTCGACGTGCTCGGTTGCGAGCTCGTCTACGACGGGCAGTACCTGCTCATCGCGGCCCGCACGGGTCTGCCGAGTCCGGAGCTGACCGCATACGACCAGGCAGACGTCGTGGCGACGGTGCAGGCCGCGCGTCACTTCCGGGACGCCTTCTCGGCCGCCACCGCCCACTGGACGGCGGTGCTGTCGGAGGTGAAGGACGCCGGCGGACGCACCGTGCTCTGGGGCGGCGGATCCAAGGCGGTGGCCTTCCTGACCACTCTGGGCGTTTCCGGGGACGTCGACGCCGTGGTCGACATCAACCCGCACAAGCAGGGCAAGGCCCTTCCTGGCACCGGGCACACCGTGGTTTCCCCGGAGTCCCTGGTGGGGCTGCCCCCGGACCTCGTCGTCGTCATGAACCGCGTGTACGTCGAGGAGGTGCGTGCCATGCTTCGCGCGAGCGGACTGACTCCGCGCATCACGGCGCTGAGCTCCACCGGGAGGGGTATGCGATGACGGCGGTCTACGTCGACCCTGCGCACGACGACGCCGAACGCCGACGCCGCCTGTACTCCGGGGACCTGTACGTGCATGCCGCTCGCGCCGAGACCGAGGCGCTCGCCGCCTGGGCGCGCGAGATGGTGACGGAGATCTTCGCGCCGTACGACCCGCTCACGGCGCAGCACGACCTGCCGGTCGAGAGATGGGTCGAGCTGTTCGGCCCGGTCAAGCCGGCCTTCATCCACCACCCCCACACCAAGGACCTACTGCTACAGGTGTTCTCGGCCCTGGGCTGCGACATGGACAAGACCTACCTGGACGTGCCGCGGCTACGCGGCGTGACCAGCGACGGGTACCTGACCAGCGGCGTGGGGTTCGCCCACCACCCGCACCGCGACACCTGGTACTCCGCCCCGGCCTGCCAGTTGAACTGGTGGATGCCGCTGTGGCCGGTCGAGGCCGAGAACGCCATGGCCTTCCACACCCGCTACTTCGCCGAGGCGGTACCGAACGGCTCCGAGCACTTTGACTACTACGACTGGAACGCCACGAGCCGCGCGCAGGCCGCATCGCACATCCACAGCGACACCCGCCGGCAGCCCAAGCCGGAGACGCCGCTCGAGCTCGAACCGGACCTGCGCGTCATGACGCCCCCCGGTGGGGTGCTGGTCTTCTCCCCGGCGCACCTTCACTCCACCGTCGCCAACACCACCGGCCACACACGCTTCAGCATCGACGTGCGGACCGTGCACGTGGACGACGTCGTGGGCCGCCGCGGGGCGCCGAACGTCGACGCCCGGCCCACGGGCACCTCGCTGCGGGACTTCCTGCGCGGCCCGGAGCGCGAGCCGCTGCCCGAGGACGTCGTGGCCACGTACGACGTCGGCTCCACCTCGCAGGGGCCGCGGGTCTACCGCCCGAGCTGAGCTCTGCCGGCCGCTCAGGCCTCGGCCGCTGCCATCTGCTTGTCGATCCAGCGGTAGGTCTTCTCCAGACCCTCCTCGAGGGTCAGCCGCGGCTCCCACCCGAGTACCTCGCGGAGCCGCTCGTTGTCGGAGTTGCGGCCCCGCACGCCCTGCGGCCCCTCGACGTGCTCCAGGTGCAGGTCGGGCTTGCCGCTGATCCGGATCACGATCTGGGCGAGCTCGTTGATGGTCACCATGCGGTCGGTGCCGAGGTTCAGCGGCTCCCGGTAGCCGGATTCCATGAGGCGCACGATGCCTTCGACGCAGTCGTCGATGTAGCAGAACGAACGGGTCTGCTCGCCGTCCCCCCACACCTCGACTGCGTCGCCGGGGGACGCGGCCGCGACCTTGCGGCACAGTGCCGCCGGCGACTTCTCGCGACCACCCCGGTAGGTGCCCAGCGGGCCGAAGATGTTGTGGAAGCGCACGGTCCGGGTGTCGATGCCCCACTCCTGGCCGCCGTAGCGGTTGATCAGCTCGCCCAGGATCTTCTCCCAGCCGTAGGCGTCCTGCGGATCGGCCGGGAAGGCCGAGTCCTCGCGCAGGCCGGCGACCTGAGTCTGGGTCTGCAGGTGCTCCGGGTAGATGCACGCCGAGCTGGTGTAGAGGTAGCGCTGCACCCCGGCGGCCCGCGCGGCGTCGAAGCTGTGCAGGTCGATGAGTGCGTTGTTGCGCAGGATCGTGCCGTGGTTGGCCGAGATGAAGCCCATCCCACCCATGTCGGCCGCCAGGGCGTAGACGTCCTCGACACCATCCATGGCCTGCTCGCAGGACGACGCCAACCGCAAGTCGAGGGTGAGGAACTCATCCGCGATCGTGTCGGCGAACTCCGGCCGCTTGAGGTCGACGCCCCGCACCCAGTGGCCCTGCTCGTGCAGGTAAGACACGAGGTGGCTGCCGATGAAGCCACCGGCGCCGGTGACGAGGACACGCTTCACGATCGACTCCTGGGCTGGGCACGGTACGACGGTTCCTGATCTCTCGGCACGAGCGGGCCGCCACCTGAACGGGTGACGATCGGTTCGCCGGTGCAAACCCTAACCAGCCGGTCCCGGCTGCGTCGGCATGTCTCCCGACGTCCGGCCGGGAGGCAGCCCAGCGGAGCAGCCTCATCGGCTCGGCGGCAGCCGACCTCACTAGGCCGATCGGGTGAATCCTAGCCGAGAAGGCTCCCTGGGTTGTAGTGTCCGTGGTCACTGGCAGCAGCGCTGCCGAGGACTCGGGGGGACACCATGGCACGCCGCGTACTGAACGCCCTGGCAGCAGCAGCTGTCGTCGGTGGCAGCCTGTTCGTCTCAGCTGCTCCCGCCTTCGCCGACTACCCGAACATCACTCCCGGTGGCGGTTCGGCGGGAACGGGCGGCGGGGGGGCGACAAGCCTCACCGGCGGCGGGGGGGCGACAAGCTCCGCCGGCGGCGGGGGGGCGACAAGCTTCACCGGCGGCACCGGTACCACGTCGGGCTCGCTGCCCTTCACCGGCGCCGAGGTGCTGCCGCTACTTGGGGTCGGTGCCGCGCTGCTGGTGACCGGTACCACTGTGCTGGTCGCGGGTCGCCGTCGACGCCCGTCCGGCAGCGCAGCCTGATCCTGCTCCCTCGCGTCCGGGGCCCGCTCCTTCCTCGATGACCAGCGGCCCCCGACCCGCACGGCCGCAGGTCGGCTCGGTCGTGGGCGTCACCTGCCTCAGCCTGTTCGTGCTGGTGGTCGTACTCCTGGTGGGGCTGGCCTACGACCTGGTTCGACTGCGTGGCCAGGTCGCCCACATCCGCACGGACGCGAGCTCGGCCGAACAGACCCTCATGGCTGTGCCCGTCGACCGAGCCCGGGTCGAGCAGCAGGTCCGCCGGCTGCAGGACGACACCGCCGCCCTCCGCGCCCGCACTCACTCACCGGCCTGGCGGATCGGTAGCGCGGTGCCGGTTCTCGGTGGCTCGCTGCGAGCCGGGACCTCGGTGGCCCTGGTCGCCGACGACGTCAGCCGTCGAGCGCTGCCACTGCTGGCCGACCTGGTCGTGGACCTGCGCACGTTCACCCGTACGGGGCCGCTGGACGTCTCGCCCGTCTCCCGGCGCCGCGCCGAGCTCGAGGACGTCGACGCCCGACTCATGGTCGACGAGCAGACGCTGGGACGCCAGGACCTGTCCGACCCATCGGTGCGCAAGGCCTTCGTCCTGGTCAACGACCGGCTGCACCAGCTGCAGGGGGCCCTGTCGGCGCTCATCACGGTCGCGCGCGTCGGGCCGGCCATGACGGGGGAGCTGGGCGACCGCCGCTATCTCGTGGTGCTGCAGACCCCCGCGGAGAGCCGGGCGACCGGCGGCCTCGTCGGGGGCTACCTCGAGCTCCGGGTACGGCGGGGAGCCGTCACCATCCTGCGCTCCGGTACGAACCACGACCTGCGGGCCGGCCGGCAGAAGGTGCGGGTCGACGCCGGGTTCGCGCGCCTGTGGGGGCGGGTGGGGGCGCAGCAGCAGTGGTTCGCCTCGAACCTGTCTGTGGACTTCCCTTCGGTCGCCCGGGTGTGGACAGGTTTGTACCAGCAGCAGTTCGGCGTGCACCTCGACGGAGCGCTGGCCATCACGCCGGAGAGCGTCGGCCGGCTGCTCAGGGTGACCGGCCCGCTGCGGCTGCCCGGTGGCGACGAGCTGTCCTCGGACAACATCGCCGGGGCGCTCGAGGTGTCGCTGTACAAGCGGTTTCCGAAGGAGGCCGACGAGACTGCCCGCAACGCCTATCAGCTCGCGGTGCTGCACGAGCTCAGCACCGCGGTGCTGCGCCCCCTTCCCGGCGGCAGGAGCTACGCCGACGCGCTGCGGGGCGGCGGCGCGGGCTCGATCCTGCTCGCCTCCAGCCACGAGGACGAGCAGGCGCAGCTGCAGCGTGCGCCGATCGCTCACGCGTTGCCCATCGACGGCCACCCCTTCGTGGCCTGGAGCACGCAGAACGCCGCCGGCACCAAGCTCGACGTCTACGTGCACCGCGAGCTGAGCTACCAGGTGCAGACGCGGGGGGGCCGGCAGCTGGTGCGGGCGGGCGTCACGCTGCGCAACGACGCGCCCGCGACCGGACTGCCGTCCTACGTCACGACGCGCTTCGACCTACCGGTCGGGCCACGGCGCGCTTCCGCCAAGGCGGGGACGGACAAGCTCGCCGTCGCGACCTACCTCTCGCAGGGCGCCCGCATCATCTCGGTCACCCTCGACGGGACGTCGGTCGCCTTCGGCCAGGGCGTGGAGAGGGGCCACCCTGTCGTCACCCTCCCGGTACTGCTGCAGCCGGCAGGAGGAACGGCGACGGTCGTGGTCACCGCTGAACAGCCCAGGCTGACGGGCCCGCTCGAGACGCTGGACCAGCCGGTGCCCAACCCTGACCTGCGAGATGCGGCACTGGTGAATCTCAGCAGCTAGTCCCAGATATCGGGGTTGTCCTTACAGATCCGCTCCCAGATCGGCTGGAACTGGAACCACCCGGCCAGCTCGAACCCGACCTGGCCGCGGGTGGCCAGCGCCTCCTCGTGCCGGATGTGCCGCGGGGTCCCGGCGGCCTTGGCCATCAGCTGTGCCTGGGCGGTGCGCTCCAGGGAGAGGAACCACCAGGCGGCCGCGTCGACGGTCTCACCGACGGTCAGCATCCCGTGGTTGCGCAGGATGACGGCTTTGCGCTGCCCGAGCGCCGCCGCGATCCGGTTGCCCTCCTCGTCGTCGAGCACGACACCCCGGTAGTCGTCGTACACGCCGTGGTCCTCGTAAAAGGCGCAGGCGTCCTGGGTGAGCGGCTCGATCTGCTGCTCCAGGCTGGACAGAGCCTTGCCGTACGGCCCGTGCGCGTGCGCCGCGGCGACCACGTCGGGACGGTGCCCGTGCACGGCGCAGTGGATGGCCACCGCGGCGCCGTTGACAGCCCGGTCACCCTCGACGACCTCGCCGGTGTGGTCGACACGCAGCAGGTCACTCTGCTTGATCATGCTGAAGTGCATGCCGAACGGGTTCACCCAGTACGAGTCGGTGTGCTCCGGGTCCCGCACCGTGATGTGACCGGCGACGCCCTCGTCGAGCCCGGCCTTGCTGAACATCCGAAAGGCCGCGGCGAGCTTGACCTTGCGGTGCATCCGCTCCTGCTCGACCGACTCGAAGGTCTCCGGCAGCGGCATCCTCAGCTGCTTGCGGGCGCCCTGGCCCGGCGCGGTCCCACGCGACCCCTCGGTCTCGGTCACGGCGGCTGTCACCAGCTCGTCGGCGTGCGCCGTTGCGATGGCGCTGTCCTGGACAGTGGTCACGGAGTGCTCCTCCTGGTCGCGGGCAGGACCGCCCTGAGGCGGGTACCGCCCATTGTGGCACCGGTCACGACTCTGGCACCGGTCAGGACTGCGGCACCGGTCACGACGCGGCCGACGGCGCGGGCAGCGCGGACGGGTCCGATGGGTGGGCGGCGGCGTGCGCGGCATGGTGCGGCGCCAGCGCGGCGGGGTCGGGCAGGGCCGCCGGCCACGGCAGGACCTGGCCGCCGAACTCCGGGCACAGCGCCTGATGGTCACACCACCCGCACAGCTTGCTGGCCCGAGGCGGGAAGTCCTGCGCCAGCGTCGCCCGCTCGATGGCCTGCCAGAGCGCGAGGAGCTTGCGCTCGGTCGCCAGCAGGTCGGCCTCGTCGGGGCAGTAGCGCAACACCTCGCGGTCGCCGAGGTACATCAGCTGCAGCAGCGCCGGGATCTCGCCCCGGGTACGCCACAGCACGAGGGCGTAAAACTTCATCTGGAACAGCGCCTTGCCCTCGAAGGCCTCACCGGGGGAGCGGCCCGTCTTGTAGTCCACGACCCGGACCGCGCCGGTGGAGGCGACGTCCACCCGGTCGACGATGCCGCGCAGCCGCAAGCCTGTCGGCAGGACGACCTCGACGAAGGACTCCCGCTCGGCCGGGTCCAGCCGGCGCGGGTCCTCCAGCGAGAAGTAGCCGTCCAGCAGGGCGCGAGCGGAGGTGAGCCAGCCGGCCAACTCGCCCTCATCGGCGAACAGGGCGGCGAGCTCGGGCTCGACCTCGCACAGGCGCTCCCACTCCAGGGTGAGCAGGTCGGCCGCCGCCTCCGGTGTGCGCTGACCGCGCGGCAGGTCGAACAGCCGCTCGAGCACGGCGTGGACCAGTGTCCCTCGGGCGGCCGCCGAGGACGGGGTCTGGAGCAGCCGGTCGATGGTGCGGTAGCGGTACAGCAAGGGGCAGGTCATGAAGTCCCCGGCCCGGGACGGTGACAGCGAGCCCAGCGCGGGCACCGGCAGATCCACCCGGGCCTGCTCGGGCAGTACCACGGTCGGGAGATCCAGCGAGGTGCTCATGCCGACGACCGTACGTCGGCCC
>JAABUK010002891.1_pt1 | contig 30035 bp, 28 predicted proteins | sample 5559141 | NCBI WGS metagenome assembly JAABUK01 (sample SAMN10711869, study PRJNA513367) | rock metagenome | isolation source: Antarctica rocks | place: Antarctica: Victoria Land, Pudding Butte nord | collected 2016-01-03
AAGCCTAGCCGATTTCGGCAACCCGATCATGATCGGCGGCAACTTCCGGGTGTTGTCCACCGCCGTCTATTTCGCCGTGGTGGGCGCGGCGCAGGACCAAGGACAGGCGGCGGTGCTGGCCATCGTGTTGCTGGGGTTCAGCCTGTCGGCCTTCATGCTGCAGCGGCTCTGGCTGGGCCGGCGCAGCTACGTCAGCGTGTCGGGCAAAGGCGATTCCGGCCTGCCAGCGCTGTTGCCCCCCGCGCTCAGCGCGGCCTGCATCGCCGTGGTGCTGCCCTGGGTGGCGCTGACTGCGGCGGCCTACGCCATTATCCTGTTCGGCGGCTTCGTCAAAACGATCGGCTCCGACAACACGCCCACGCTGGCGTATTTCCTCACCGCCTTCCGCGTCAGCCAGGGCGAGCACGGCTGGGTGCTGAGCGGGTCGGCCTGGAACTCGCTGCTGACCACCTTGCGGGTGGCGCTGATCGCCATGCCGCTCACGGCCGGCATGGGCATCCTGACCGCCTACCTGCTGAGCCGGCAGCGCTTCGTCGGGCGGACGGCGTTCGAGTTCATGACCATGTTGAGCTTCGCCATCCCCGGCACGGTGATCGGCATCAGCTACATCCTGGCGTTCAACGTGCCGCCGATCGAGCTGACGGGCACCGGGCTGATCCTGGTCATCGCCTTCGTGTTCCGCAACATGCCGGTGGGCATCCGCGCCGGCCTCGCCAACCTCGGCCAGATCGACCCGAGCCTGGACGAGGCCTCGATGACCCTGGGGGCGAGGCCGCCGGGCACGCTGCGCCGGGTCATCCTGCCCTTGATCCGCCCGGCGGTGGCGACGGCGATGGTATACTCCTTCGTGCGCGCCATCACGAGCGTGAGCGCCGTGATCTTTCTGGTCAGCGGCGAGTACAACCTGGCCACGGTCTACATCGTCGGCCGGGCGGAGTTCGGCGAGTACGGCCTGGCGATCGTCTATGCCGCGGTGCTGATCCTCATCATGCTCGCCGCCCTGCTGGCGATCCAGGCACTGGTCGGCGAACGCCGGATCGGCCGGCGCACGCGGGCACCCGTGTTCGCCCGGGTATCCGCTTAGTGGACCCGGCGGTCGAGTTCCGGGCGGTCAGCAAGCGCTACGGCGCGGTGGCCGCGGTGGACGACGTCGCGTTCACCATCGCGCCCGGCACGTTGGTGACCCTGCTGGGCCCCTCCGGCTGCGGCAAGACCAGCACCTTGCGGCTGATCGCCGGGCTGGAGCAGCCGACGGCCGGCGCGATCCGCATCGGCGGCCAGGACGTCACCCGCCTGTCCGCGGCCGAGCGCGACGTCAGCATGGTGTTCCAATCCTACGCGCTGTTCCCGCACATGACGGTGCTCGAGAACGTCTGCTACGGCCTGCGCGCCTCCGGCACCCCGCGCGCCCGCGCCGCCGCCATGGCGGAGCAGAAGCTGGGCGTGGTCGGGCTCGCGGGCTTCGAGCGGCGCCTGCCGAGCGAGCTGTCCGGCGGCCAGCAGCAGCGCGTGGCCGTCGCGCGAGCGATCGTGCTCGAGCCGCAAGTGCTGCTGTTCGACGAGCCGCTCTCCAACCTGGACGCCAAGCTGCGCCGCCAGGTGCGGGACGACATCCGCGCGCTGCAGCAGCAACTCAGGCTGACGGTGGTCTACGTCACCCACGACCAGGAGGAGGCGCTGGCGGTCTCGGACCGCATCATCGTCATGCACAACGCCCGCATCGTGCAGGACGGCACCCCGCGCGACCTGTATGAGCGGCCGGCCAGCCGGTTCATCGCCGACTTCATCGGCAACGCCAACTTGCTGCCCGTGCTGGTCCGCCGCCTCGGAGGCGACCTGGCCGAGGTGGCGCTGGGCCCGCTCAGCTTGCGCCTGCCGCACCGCGACCAGCCCGGCGGGCCCGCTTTGCTGGCGGTGCGCCCGCAGGCGCTGCACATCCACCCCGGCCCGGCCGCCGCGCACGAGGCGGCCGGGCAGATCCGCAAAGCCGCCTATCTCGGCGGGCACATGGAATACGAGATCGCCATCGACGGCGTGCCCGCCCCGGCGCTGGTGGTGGACGCCGGCGTTGCCAGCCCGCTCGAACCCGGCACGCCGATCGGCATTGCCATCCTCGCCACCGGCGCGACCCTCGTGCCGGCACACTGAAAGCACGCATGGACCCGATCGAAGCCCGCCAAGCCTTCGCCACCGCCCTGGCCGTCGAGGCCGGCGCCCTGGCGCTCCGCATGCGCGACGGCCTCGGCCCGGCCGAAGCCAAAAGCCCGATCGACTACTGCACCGAAGCCGACCGGGCGGTGGAGCGGCTCATCAAGCAGCGCATCGCCGCCGCGTTCCAGGACGGGATGATCGGCGAGGAGTATGGCGGCGACGCCTCCGGCAGCGTCTGGCTGGTCGATCCCATCGACGGCACGACCGAGTACATCCACGGCACCCAGCGCTGGTGCGTCTCCCTGGCCTATGTCCGCGACAACCGGATCGAGGCGGGCGTGATCTACTCGCCGCCCACGGACCGGCTGTTCAGCGCGCGCCGCGGCGCCGGCGCCTTCCTGAACGGCCGCCGCCTTTCGGTCAGCCATCTCCGCCACGGCGCGGTGCCGGTCATCGAAGCCGGCTGGTCGGCCCGGCGCCCGGTGACCGCCTATGGCGCCCTGCTGACCCGGCTCAACGCCCTGGGGTTCGAGTTCCGCCGCCACGGCTCCGGCGCGCTGGCGCTGGCCGAAGTCGCTTCGGGGCTGAACGACGGCTACGTCGAGCTGCACATCAACGCCTGGGACGCGCTGGCCGGCATCCTCCTGGTCGAGGAAGCCGGCGGCCGCAGCAACGACTTCCTCGCCGGCGACGGCCTGACCGGCGGCAACCTGCTGGTCAGCAGCACGCCCGAGCTCTGGGACCGCCTGATGGCGGCGGCCCAGGCCTCCAACCCCGCCGAACCCGATCAAGCTCTGGCGTCGAGATAGGCCAGCAGGGCGTCCCGGAACGCAGGCAGGCTCTTATAGGCGGCAAGCTCCGCCGGCAGCGCCCGCACCGCCGCGGCCAGCCGGGCCGGCGCCCCGGGCAGGGCGGCGATCCGGGCCAACGCATAGCTGTGGACGCGGATGGTGAACAGCACGGACCCCGATCGGGGCAGCCGGCTCAGGGTTTGCCGCTCCACCCGCAAATGCAGGCGCGCGCCGGCGTTCGCAGCGGTGATGGTGGGGTCCCGTTCCGTGCGGTGCTTGCCGCCCGTCTGGAACAGGGCCGCGTCGTCCATCACGGACCAATTCATGCGCATCGCCACGCGGCCGGGCTTGAGCTGGCGCATGAAGCGGTCCACCGGCGCCCCGAGCCGGTCCGCGTAGAGCGGCACCGGCGCGTGAATGGCCAGCAGCGGGCGGCCGATCTTCTCGGCAAGCAGCCAGCGGCTTGGCGCGCACAGGATGGCGGCGTCCAGCACGGGTCCGCCCGCATCGGGACGGACGATGCAGAGATCCTCCTGCACGAGCCGGCCGGCCAGCTCGAGCGGGTCGCAAGGCGGTGCCGCGAGGTCCCAAGCCTCGCCGGTCAGGGCATTGTGCAGCATTGTTCCATCCCGCCGGAACCAGCCGGGGTAGCGCGCGGGCAGGTGCGCGGCGAGCAGCGCCAGCGCCTCCGCCCCGGCCGGCGCGGACCCGGCGCAGGCCGCGAACACGTCGGCGTGCCGGTCCGCCAGCAAGGCGCGGCGCCCGGCCATCTCGGCCGGATAGCGTTCGTCCAGCTCGATCAGCGCGGAGGCCGGGCACGACAGCAGCCCCATCGCCATGCGGAACGGGCCGGCCTCGAACGGCAGGTGCAGCGCCTCGGGCGGCAAGGTCACGCCCGGGCAGGCCGGGAGCGGGCCGACCAGCACGCTACTGCTTGCGCACGTTCCAGAACACGAGCGTGTTGGCGGTCGGCAGGCCCGAAACCACCTTGCGCCACGCCACCGGCTGCAGATATTGCCCGAGCAGGATCGTCGGCAGCTCGCCCCACAGCGCCGCATTGTAGGCGACGATCTTGGCCGGGCTCGGGTTGTCGATCAGGTCCGTGCGCATCGCCTCCAGCGGCTCCGAGCACGGCCAGCCCACGTAGTTGTTGCGGTCGCACCGCGTGTCGACCAGGATGTTCGTCGCCGGTTGGGCGATGATCGGCACGTCCGTGCTGGAGCTGAAGATGCTCCAGCCGCCGCGCTCCGGCGGCTCCTGCTTGGCGCGCTTGACCACGAGCGTGCCCCAATCGCTTTCCTGCAGCTCGACGTTGACGCCGATCTTGCGCAGCGCATCCGCCGTGACTTCGGCCAGCGCCCCGATCAGCGGGATTTCGTGGCTCGACAGCACGACCACCCGCTCGCCCTTGTAGCCGGCCTCCGTCAGCAGCGCCCGCGCGCGCGCCGGGTTGGGCTTGCGATACGCCTCCGAACCCGCATCGGACTCGTTGGGCGTGCCGCAGCCGAAATAGGCGAAGCACTCGCGCCACCATGTCGGATCATCCGTGAAGGCCGCCGAGAGGTAGTCCGATTGCTGCACCGTCATCGCGATCGCCTGCCGCGCGCGGGCGTCGTTGAAGGGCGGGAACAGCGTGTTCAGCCGCATGAAGGCCTGGTTGCCGAGCTTGTTCACCACGGCCACCTCGATCTCCGGACGGCTGCGCAGGCTTTGGATGCCGTCATGCGGCAACTGGTCGAGCAGGTCGACCTCGCCTTTCAGCAAGGCGGCGACGCGGGTTTGCAGATCGGGGATCACGAGCCACTCCACCCGGTCGACGAAGACCCGCTTGCCCCCGGCGGCCCCGTGGGCGGGCTCGTCGCGCGGCACGTAGTAGGGGTTGCGGTCGTAGACGATCTTGGCGCCCGGCACGTAAGCGCTGCGCACGAACCGGAACGGGCCGGAGCCGGTCGTGGTGGACAGCACGCCCGCCCCGGCGGCCGCGATGTCTTCCGCGCGGAGAATCATTGCATTGTTGGCCGCCAGCGCGGCCTCGACATAGGGGAACGGCCGGGACAAGCGGATCCGGAAGGTGTCGGCGTCCACCGCCTCCAGCGCGGCCACCCGCTTCATCATGACCTGCATCAGCGGGTCCTGCCGGGCCGCGCGCGGGATCGAGGCGAGGACGTCGGCCGTGGTCACCTTCTGGCCGTTGTCGAAAGCCAGGTTCGGGCGCAGCGTGAACTGGTAGGTGAGCTTGTCGTCGGAAACCGTGCTGCTTCCGACCATCTGCGGCTGCGGCTGCAGCTTTTCGTCCAGGCTATAGAGGGTGTCGTAGATCATCATCCCGTGGATGCGGGTGATGGTCGCCTGCGTCGCATGCGGGTCGAGCACGCGCAGATCGGATTGCGGCACGACCCGCAGGACGTTGTCGGCCCGCGCCGACCCGATCGAGAGCAGGACCGCCGCCATCATCCAGAGTGCGCGCTGCATGGCCGGACCTCCTGTTGCCACCCGAGCCTATGGCAGCACCACCGCCCGTCAAGCCGTGTCGCGAGCGACCGTCATGGTGACAATGGCAACTGGCGGGCGATGTAGGGTGGCAGGTAAAAGGCCGCTTCGTGCAGGTTCGGTGTCCAGTAGCTCGTGGTGCCGAGAATGCCCGCGGACGCAGCGCGGTCCCGAAGCGTCGATGCGGGAACACGGTCCAGCCCGGCCGCCTTGGCCGCGAAACCGAACGCCATGAGCCCACCGACATAGGTCGGCACGGCAGCCACATAGGCCGTGACGAACGGGAACACCTGAGCCCGGCGCAAACTCGTCTCGCGCAGCTCGTCCGGTTGCATGAACGGCACGCCACATTGGTTCACGACGATGCCGTTTGGCCGGAGCACTCTGGCGCAATCTGCATAAAAGGCCGGCGTAAAAAGGGCTTCCCCGACGCCGACGGGATCGGTGCTGTCGACGATGATCACGTCGACGGACGCTGACGCCGCATCCGCAAGATACCCGACACCGTCGCCGATGATGATGTTCGCCCGGCTATCCTGCCACGCATCGCCCGCGATGCCGGGCAGCAGTTCGCGGGACAGCCGGACGACCTCGCCGTCGATCTCGACCAGCGCCGCACGTTCGACGGTGCTATGCTGCAACACCCGACGCAGCACGCCTCCATCGCCGGCACCGATGATGAGCACGCTACGCGCCTGCCCGTGCGCCAGAAGGGGCACGTGGGCGAGCATTTCCTGGTAGACGAACTCGTCTGCCTCGGTGATCTGAATGGCACCGTCCAGCATCAGTACGCGGCCGTGCCCGGCGCTCTCGAACACGACGATTTCCTGGAACGACGAACGGACGCGCGCCAACTCGCGCACGACCCGGAAGCGCTGTCCCCAATTTGGGTACAGCGCTTCCTCGAGCCATTCGCCGGTCAGGATATCCGACCGCGCCGTTCTTCGTTCAAATCGATCCGATCCGGCTGGAACGCAGCCCGGAGTACCGGGACAGCATCGTGCGGATCGCAGGCGCCGCACATAAAGATGTCCACGGCGGCAAACTCCCGCTCGGGCCATGTATGGATCGAGATGTGGCTTTCAGCGAGGACGACCACGCCCGACACCCCACCGTTTGGTGTGAAATGGTGGAAGTGGCTGTGCAGGATCGTCGCCCCGGCACAGATGGCCGCTTCGCGTAGCGCCACATCGATCAAGGCCGGATCGGATAGGTTCCTTGCGCCCCAGAGGTCCACGAGAAGGTGCGTTCCGGCAAACCGTTCGCCGTCCTTCTCCACAAAATAGTCCTTCCGCTCCTCGGCATTAGAGCTCGGAAGCGTTGCAATCGTCGTCTGGTTTTCGCTCGGAAGTTCCGAGACCATCCCCAGTTGAGCAAGTGCGTTCATCACGTACCCCCAAACCAGTAGACAGCCTGTTGGGCGGGATCGCCCCCTTGGGCTTAGAGAGGGGGGGAGATAGGCCCTAGGGGGGGGTATGGCAAGTGACAATATACCCCTGCGTGCCTCTCCAAGTGAGAATTGACCTACCGTTCCGCGAGCGAGCAGGTTATTTGCATGTGAGCGCCTCGAATACTTCGCCTTTCCGCGTTCCGGCTCCTGCCTTCAAGCAGGGGAAAAATGCCTCAGTGTCTCGCAGCCAATCCAGCGCTGCCCGCCAGGACCCGGCCTTCGTCCGCAACTCGGCAACCCGTAACCTTGCCGCACCTTCTCGCGCGTCGCCTCGCCAGGCCACGGTCTGCCGCTCGATGATGTCCGCGGCTGCGGCCGGCGCGAGCCGGCCGTGCGTGCGCCGGCTCGCGATGAAGCAGCTTGGGAATCAGCCCGGAAAACCAGCCGCCGGCACCGATCGCTACCACCAGCAGAACGGCCGCCACAAGGATCAGCTTACCCTTGCCGCCCTTCGCTACCTTGACCTCAGTCCCCGCCGTCGCGCTCATTTTGATGCTCCTGGGTTGCGAGGAGCTTGCGCATGAAAAGGGTAACGGCCGCCTAATGGAAGGCGAGAACCATCACCACGCCCAGGACAATCAGCGCCAGCCCCGCCACATCGGCGCGGCGCAGCGTCTCGTGCAGGTAGAACCGACTGAATAGCAGGGTAAACACCATTTCCACCTGCGCCACGGTGCGGACCAGTGCCACCGGGGCCAGCGCGAAGCCAGCGAACCAGCAGGCGGAGCCGCAGGCCGAAAGCGTTCCCACCCAGGCAGCGCTGCGCCATGCTGTGAAGGCGGCGCGCAGCCCGGCCGGCTCGCGCCAGGCCATCCAGCCACCTTGCATGAGGGTTTGCAGGGTGTTGGTGACCACCAGCGCGCACAGGGCCGCCAGCACCGGGTCCGGCAGCGCCAACGCCAGCGTCGCCGCCTTGATGCCGACGCCCGCCAGCGCGAACCCGGCGCCAGCGCCGATGCCGCAAAGCGCCGCCGGCTGGACCGTGGCGCGCAACAGGGCGCGCGGGTCCAGGCCGCGCCCGGCCAGGGACAGCGTGAGCACGCCGCACACGCCCACCCCGATCCCCAGCCACGCCGCCGGCGGCAACGCCTCGCCAAGCAGCACCCAGGAGACGATCGCGGCCTGCACCGCGTCCGTCTTGGAATAGGCCGTGCCCACCGCGAAGTTCCGGTGCCCGAACGCCATGATCAGCAGCGACGTGCCGAAAATCTGCGCCAGCCCACCCGCGGCGCAGCCGAGCAGGAACCCGGCGTTCGGCACCGGCAAGCCCGCGCCGGTCGCCCAGCGATAGGCCTGCAGCAACACCGCCCCGACCGGTATAGCATAAAGGTACCGCACCAGCCCGGCCGTGCCGACCGAAAGCCGCCCGCGCAGCCGCTGCTGCAAGGCGGTGCGCCAAGTTTGGAACAGCGCCGCCGTAAGGGTGATCGGGATCCAGGCGGCGATCAATGCCGGCTGCGGCCCCAAAGCGTCGGCGGTTCGGCCAGCATGGGGCGAGAGCCGGTGCGGTCCAGCATCTGCGCCGTCTCCGCGTCCGCGGCCGCCAGCACCTCGGCAACCTCCACGTGCGGCACCTGCCGCCCTTGCATGAGCACGCGCCCATCCACGACCACCGTGTCCACGTCCTGGCCGTTGGCAAAACACACCACCCGCCAGACCGGCATGTTCGCCGGCGCCAGATGCGGCTTGCGCAGGTCGAGCGTGATCAGGTCGGCGCGCTTGCCGGGCTCGAGGCTGCCGATCCGGGTGTCCATGTTCAGGGCGCGGGCCGCATCGATGGTGACCATCTCCAGCAGCTTGCCAGGCGGCATCAGCCGCTCGTCGCGGTGCTCGCGCTGGTGCAGGCGCATGCACTGGAACATGTGACGGAACATGTCGGTGCTGCGGTCCGGCGCCGTGCCGTCCGAGCCAAGCATGACCAGCACGCCGCGGTCCAGCAGCGTCGGGACCGGGCAATAGCCGCGGACCGAGGCGATGGCCGAGGGGTTATGCACGATCCGCGTGCCGGACTCCACGACCGCATCGATGTCGGCAGGGGTCAGGTCGGTGCAGTGCGACATCAGGGCGTTGCGCCCGAGCAGGCCGAACATGCGGTGGGCCATGTCCAGGCTGCCGCTGCGGTGTCCGTCCTGGTGGAACAGCGTGCCGTGCGCGCGGCCCAGTTCCAGCACGGCACGGCCCTGCCGCTCGATGAGCGCCACATGCGCCGGGTCATGCTCGGCCTCGCGATAGACCGGCATCAAGGTCGCCACGGCGATGCGGCCGTCGGCGCCGCCATGCCATTGCTCGATCAGGGCGGCAATGGTTTCCAACTGCTGCTCGAAGCTGACCGGGTAGGTCGTGCCGTCCGCGCGGGCATAGAGCCATGGGTGGGGCGGCCGGGTCGGCCCCACGGCCATGATGTCGCGGATGCCGATCTCGGCCACGCCCTCGCAGTGGGCGGCACCGTGCGCAGGCGTGTCGGTCCGCATCACGCTGTCGCCGCCTCCCAGCAGGGAGAGCCCAGTCGTGACCCCGAACATCAACCGCTCCAGCGCCGCCAGCCGGGCCTCCGCCCGCCAGAACGAGGGCGGGGAGGCGAGGGTATAGATGACCCGGCAGGCTTCGCCCCATGCCGAGCTGTCGCCACCCCCGAGGGTTTTCACCAGGCCGTGCCCGGCATGCGCGTGGCCATCGATCAGGCCGGGAAGGATCGCGTGGCCGGTCGCGTCGATGACCCGCGCCGCGCGCTGCGGCAGGTCGGCGGCCGGCCCGACCGCAACGATGCTGTTGCCCGCGACGGCCACCGCGCCGTCCCGGATCACCCGGCGGTCCCGGTCCATGGTGATGACGGTGCCGCCGCGGATCAGCAGGTCCATCTACTCGACCCTCACCAGTCAAAGGCGAAAGCTGTTGTCGGGGGCTTGCCGCATGTCGATACCCTTGCGCGAGGCCCAGGTCAGCGGCTGCTGATGCAGGGGAATGTTGCCGATATCCGCCTTCTCGAGCCTGAATGCCTCGCGGACCCGCCCGGCCCGGGCGGCGGGGTCGGTCTCGGCGGCGGCGGCCTCGATGGCGCGATCCGCCTCGGGGTTGCTGTAGCGGCCATAGTTCAGCCCGCCTTCCCGTTCGGTCCGGGAATGGATCACTTCGGAGAGCGTCGAATACACCTCGGCCAGCGGCAGGGCGGCGTGGCCCAGCATGAAGACACTGACATCGTTGCCGGCGGTGCGGCGGGACCAGACCGCGGTCGTCTCGCTCTGCACGGTCGTGCGGACGCCGACCCGCGCCCACATGGCGGCGATGGCCTGGCAGATGCGCTCGTCGTTGACGTAACGGTCGTTGGGGCAGGTCAGGCCGATGCCGAAGCCTTGCGGGTAACCGGCCTCGGCCAGCAGGTGGCGGGCGGCGTCGGGGTCGAAGGGCAGGCGGTCGTTCAGGTCCTTCGGCGCACCGATCAGCTGCGGCGAGGCCATGAAGCCGGCGGGCCAGGCCTGATCGCGCATGACGCTGCGGCGGATCGCTGCGACGTCGATGGCCCGGTAGAGCGCCTCGCGCACGCGATGGTCCTTTAGCGGATTGCGGCCCTTCACGTCGCTGTACAGCAGTTCGTCGCGATACAGGTCCATGCCCAGGTAGATCGTGCGGAACTCGGGGCCTTGCACGACCTGCAGGCGCGGATCGGCGCGGACCCGGTCCACGTCCTGCAGCGGCAGTTCCACAGTGGCGTCGATGCCGCCGCTGATCAGGCTGGCGGTGCGGGTCGCTGCGTTGCGGATCGGCAGGTAGGTCACGCGATCCAGGTTGTGCACCGGCGTGTCCCACCAGCCCGTCCAGGGTTCCAGCACCGTCGGCCCCTCCGGCTGGCGGGAAACGACGCGGAACGGCCCGGTGCCGTTCTCGTTGCGGCTGGCGAAGTTCTCGGTCTGGCTGGTCAGGTCGCTGGCCGCAGCCGCGCCGTTCGCCTCCGACCAGGCACGGCCCATGATGCTGAATTGCAGCAACGTGTTCAGCAGGATGGGGAACGGCCCCCGCGTCTCGATATCAAGCTTGAGGTCATCGACCCGGCGCATCTCCTTGACCGCCGCCACCGTGCCGCGGTTCAGCGCACCGGGCGTGTTCAGCCGGGTCCAGCTGAACACCACGTCGTCGGCCGTGAACGGGTCGCCGTTGTGGAAGCGCACGCCGGGCCGCAGGTGGAAGCGCCACACCGTGGCGCTCGGCCGCTCCCAGCTGGCTGCCAAGGCGGGCTCGATCGCCAGCTTGTCGTCCATGCGGACCAGCGTTTCATAGACGTTCGCCAGGAAGGCGTTGGTGAAGCTGACGCGGGAACTCTGCGGGTCCAGCGTCTGCACATCGGCATTGAACGACCAAGTCAGCGGCTTGGCCCAGGCGGGGGCGGCGAGCAGGAGCAGCACAAGGACGACACGGCGCATGGGACCTCCTTATGGCGAGCCTACGTCCGCGGCCGGGCTGTCGTAACCCCCATCCATCTTGTATGGTAGTGTTCCGAAGGAGATGCCGATCATGCGCGCTTTCGCGTTCACCGCCGCCTTGCTGGCCACCGCACCCGCCGTCGCTGCCGACAAGCAGTGGACGCCGGCGCCGGTCTCCGGCCTCCCCACCTCCGGCACGGTCGCGCCGTCCGAGCGGGCGGGGCGCTCCACCGGGCCGGACAATGCCAGCCCGTTTAGCGGCGTGCCGAGCGGCGCCGCCGCCTCGGGCGGGCAGACGAGCTCCAGCTCGAGCGCCGCGCCGGACGTAGGCACGCCCAGCGTCTCGCGCTGACGAGCCGCCGCCGCCCAGCCGCGCCGCCCGGCCGTTTAACCGCGGTTCACCAGGTGCAGGCCCAAGCCCACGCAGACCAGCCCAACCATGAGCATCGGCGTCAGCGGATCGCCCAGGAGCAGCCACGCGGCGACCACGCCAAGCAACGGCGTGAAGAAGCTGAACGCCGCCAGCCGTCCCGCCGGGTAGCGGCCGACCAGCCAATACCAGGTGAGATAGCTGGCAAAGGCGACCACCACGCACTGGTAGGCGAGCGACACCCAGGCGAGGACGCTCGCCTCCGGCACGCGCAGTTCCCCCCAGGCCCAGGCGGCCACGAGCAGGATCGGCACGGAGCCGAACAGCTGATAGGCAAGCACCTTCTCGGGCGGCGCCGCCGCGAGCCGCGGGCTGGCCTTCACGACGACGGTCGTGAACCCCCAAGCGGCGGCCGCGCCCAGCACCATGGCGTCCCCCTGCAGCGACCCGCCTCCCGCGCTGCCGTTCCCCATCGTCGCGGCCACGCCGAGGAAGGCCAGCACAAGCCCGGCGGCGTTCACCAGCCGCAGCCGCTCGCCCGGCACCAGCAGATGCGCGCCGATCGCGGTAAAGAACGCGCCGCTGAACAGCAGCACCACCGCGCGCGAGGCCGAGGTCCGCTGCACGCCGCGGAACAGCAGCACGAATTCGAGCGCGAACAGCACGCTGGTCAACAGCCCGGCCCGCAAGGTGCCGTCGCGCGCGAACAAGCTGGCGAGGCCCGCCCGCCCCCACCGCGCGGCAAACCAGGCCAGCAGCAGCGGCCCGGCCACCGCGGAGCGCAGCAGCGCCTGCAGCAGCGGCGGCATGCCCTGGGTGAGCGCGACCTTGCTGGCCACCTGCTGCACACCCCAGCACGCGCAGAGCAGGAGCATGACGCCCACCGCCAAGGCGTCGAGCCGCGCGGCCGGCCGCTGCATCAGGCGCCGGTGAAGGTGGGTGCCCGCTTGCCCAGGAAGGCCGCCTTGCCCTCGGCATGATCGGCGGTCAGGAACAGGGCGGATTGCGTGTCCCGCTCCCAATCCAGCGCCGCGTCCAGCCCGGCGGCGAGGTATTGCTTGGTCATCGCGACCGGCAGCGGCGCCGCCCCGTGAAACAGGCGGGCGCGCTCGAGAGCCGCGGCCAGGGCGGTCCCCGGCGGCGTCAGCCGGTCCACGATGCCGATGCCCTCGGCCTCCGCCGCGCCCATCGGCTCGCCGTACAGGAAAACCTGCCGCGCCCTACCCTGCCCGATCCGCGCCGGTAGCGTGTGCAGCAGGCCGAGGTCGGCCACCAGGCCGACCCGCCCGAACCCGGCGGCGAACCGCGCGTCTTCGGCCGCGACCACCGTGTCGCAGCAGAGCGCCAGCGACAGCCCGGCGCCGACGCAGTGGCCTTCGACCGCGGCCAGGATGGGCTTGCTGGACTTGATCAACAGCCGGACCAGCCGGTGCGTCAGCCGGAACCGCTCCCGGCCGCCGGCCAGGTCCGCCACGTTCATGCCGCTGATGTCGCCGCCGGCGCTGAAGGTGCCGCCCGCGCCGGTGAGCACGACCGCGCGCACGGCCGGGTCAGCCTCGATGGCCTCCATCGCATCCACGATGGCCTGGCGCATGGACATCGCCAGCGCATTGCGGCGGGCGGGGTAGTCGAGCGTCAGGATCGCGGTGGCGCCCTCCTGCGCGCGGGTCAGCACGGGGCCAACACCCGGCCCGCGACGGCATCGAGCCTGGCCAGCAACGCGGGGTCCCGCTTCTCCGGCGCGGTGATAATGGCGTGCTCGAGCGCGCGGTCGCAGCCCGCCGGGCAAGGTCCGCGCGCGGCGCCCAGCGCCGGCAGCACATCCGCCACCAGCGAGCGGGCGCGGTCGGCGTTGTCGAGCAGCACTCGAACGATGGCGTCCACCGTCACCGCATCATGCGCCTCGTGCCAGCAGTCGTAGTCGGTGACCATGGCGACCGTCGCGTAGCAAAGCTCGGCCTCCCGCGCGAGCTTGGCCTCCGGCATGTTGGTCATGCCGATCACGCTGCAGCCCCAGCTGCGGTACAGGTGGCTTTCCGCGCGGGTGGAGAATTGCGGGCCCTCCATGACCAGGTAGGTGCCGCCGCGGGTCACCGGCAGGCCGAGCCGCCTTGCGGAGGCCTCAAGCGCGTCGCCCAGGCGCGGGCAGACCGGGTCGGCGACAGAGACATGCGCCACGACGCCTTGCCCGAAGAAGCTCTTCTCCCGGGCGAAGCTGCGGTCGATGAACTGGTCGACGATCACGAAATGGCCTGGCGGCAAGTCCTCCCGGAGGCTGCCGACCGCGGACAGGGACAGCACGTCCGTGACCCCGGAGCGTTTCAGGGCGTCGATGTTGGCGCGGTAGTTGAGGTGGGTGGGCGAAATCGGGTGTCCCCGCCCGTGCCGCGGCAGGAACACGCAACGCACGCCGGCCAGTTCGCCGAACAACAGCTCGTCCGACGGCGCGCCCCAGGGAGTGTCGACCCGCCGCCACTGCTTGGCTTGCAGCCCCGGGATGTCGTACAGGCCGGAGCCGCCGAGAATCCCAATGACCGGCTCAACCATGTCTAGTGGACGTCTTTCCAGACCTTCTTCTTCACCGCGTAGGTCAGGCCGGTGATTAAGGTCAGGAATAGCACGACCTTGATCCCCATACGCTTGCGCGGCTCCATGTCCGGGTTCGAGGTCCAGGTCAGGAACTGCACGACGTCACGCGACATCTGGTCCACGGTGGCCTTGGTGCCGTCGGCAAAGGTCACTTGGTCGTCATGCAGCGGCTGCGGCATGGCGAGCGCGTTGCCGGGGAAATACTTGTTGTAATACAGACCGTCGCCGATCTTCACGCCCTCGGGCGGGTCCTCGTAGCCGTTCAACAGGGCGTGCACGTAGTCCGGGCCGTTGTTGCGGGCCTTGACGATGAGCGACTGGTCCGGCGGCAGGGCGCCGCCGTTGGCCGCGCGCGCCGCCTTGTCGTTGGGATAGGGGGAGCGGAAATGGTCGGACGGCAGGCCGGGGCGTTCGACCGGCTGGCCGCTCTCGTCCGTGCCGCCAGAGATCTGTGCCTCGGCCGCGACCGCCTTGACCTGCGCCTCGGTCAGGCCGATGCCGCCGGAGCCCTGGAGGTTGCGGTAATACACCAGCTTCATCGAGTGGCAGGACGCGCAGACCTCGCGATACACGTGGAAGCCGCGCTGCATAGCCGCCCGGTCGAAGGTGCCGAAGGGGCCGTTGAAGCTCCAGTTTACCTTCGGGCCGTCGACGTCCTCATGGCCATGGTTCTGCGCCAGCGCCGGGCCTGTCAGGCCCGCCAGGACTGCGGCGAGGAGGAAGCGACGCATCACGGCTTCTCCATCGGCTTGGCCGTGGCGCCCTGCGGCAGCGGCCCGCCGCCACCTGTGGAGGGGGGGCGGCTGTGCGGCAGCACCGGGCTGGAGATGCTCTCGGGCAGCGGCAGCGGCCGCTCGAGCTTGCCCAGGATCGGCAGCAGTACCAGGAAGTGCAGGAAGTAGTAGGCGGTCGCGACTCGGCCGAGCACGACGTAGATGCCCTCGGGCGGCTTGCCGCCGACGTAGCCCAGCACCAGGAACGACACCACGAACACCAGGATCAGCTGCTTGTAGATCGGCCGGAAGCGCGAACTGCGGACCGGGGACGTGTCCAGCCACGGCAGGAAGAACAGGACAAGGATGGAGGCGAACATCAGGATCACGCCGCCCAGCTTCCACTCGACCGCACGCAGGATCGCGTAATAGGGGCGGAAATACCACTCGGGCGCAATGTGCGCCGGCGTGACCAGCGGGTTGGCAGGGATGTAATTGTCCGGGTCGCCCAGCAGGTTCGGCGCAAAGAACACCAGCAGCGCGAACACCAGGAAGAACACGCAGATGCCGATGCTGTCCTTGGCCGTGTAGTACGGGTGGAACGGCAGCGTGTCCTGCGGCGACTTCACGTCGATCCCCAGCGGATTGTTCGACCCGGTGATGTGCAGTGCCACGATATGCAGGAACACGACGCCGAAGATCATGAACGGCATCAGGTAGTGCAGGCTGAAGAACCGGTTGAGCGTCGGGTTGTCCACGCTGAACCCGCCCCAGAGCAGGGTCACGATATAGTCGCCGACCAAGGGAACGGCGGAGAACAGGTTGGTGATGACCGTGGCGCCCCAGTAGGACATCTGGCCCCAGGGCAGCACGTAGCCCATGAAGGCCGTCGCCATCATCAGCAGGAAGATGACGACGCCGAGCATGAACAGCAGCTCGCGCGGCGCCTTGTACGACCCATAGTAGAGTGCCCGGAAGATGTGGATGTAGACCACGATGAAAAACATCGAGGCGCCGTTGGCGTGCACGTAGCGCAGCAGCCAGCCGTAGTTCACGTCGCGCATGATGCGCTCGACGGAGTCGAAGGCCATGCTGGTGTTGGCGGTGTAGTTCATCGCCAGGAACACGCCTGTGGCGATCATGATCACCAGGTTGATCATAGCCAAGGCGCCGAAGTTCCAAAAATAGTTGAAGTTCTTCGGGGTCGGGAAGGAGCCGTACTCCTTCTGCATCATCGTAAAGATGGGCAGGCGGGTGTCGATCCAGTTGACCACCGGATTTTCGTACGTGCTCTTGTGCAGGCCGGCCATCGTGGGTCTCCTCAGCCGATCTTGATCTTGGTGTCGCCGGTGAAAGCGTAAGGCGGGATGGCGAGATTGTTCGGCGCCGGGCCTTGCCGGATGCGCCCGGACGTATCGTAGACGCTGCCGTGGCAGGGGCAGAACCAGCCGCCGTACTCGCCGCGCGGGTCGGTCGGCTTGTTGCCCAGCGGGACGCAGCCGAGATGGGTGCAGATGCCGACCACGATCAACCACGGCTCCTTGCCGGCCTTGACGCGCAGGCTGTCCTTTTGCGGGTCTTTCAGCTGGTTGTTCGGCGTGTCCTCGGCCTTCTTGATCTCCTCGGCCGAACGGTGCCGCACGAACACCGGCTTGCCGCGCCATACCACCGTGATCGCCTGGCCTTCGCTGATCGGCGAAAGGTCGACGTCGATGCTGGAGAGTGCCAGAGTGTCGCGCGCCGGGTTCATGCTGTCGATGAAGGGCCAAACCAGGGCCGCCGTCCCGATCGCCGCCGCGCTGCCGGTCAGCAGCTTCAGGAAATCCCGTTTGGTGACGTCGGGATTGCCCACGGTGGAGAGCGCTTCACGGATGGTCGCGGGATCAGCAGCAGCTTCAGCCATATCGTCCTCGTGCTCTCCTGCCCAGCCACAGGACAGGCCCAATGGCCGGACCCGCGCTTCTCGCACGTCCGGGCGTCGTCTGCATGATAGAGGCCCGATCCGCCCCCTGCAACACAGGCCCGGATGGCCCTACTCTGGCTTTGCACATTGGAAGGTGAACCTATGCCGCAAGGGTCCGCGACCGCGCCGCCGCACGAAGGCTTGAAGACTCAGGCCCGGGCGTGGTTCGAATCGCTGCGCGACCAGCTATGCCGGGCGTTCGAGGCGATCGAGGCGGAGCAGGACGGACCTGGGGCGGATCGGCCGCCGGGCCGCTTCGACCAGAAGCCCTGGTCCCGCCCGACCCTATCGGGCGAGCCCGGCGGCGGCGGCGTCATCAGCCTCATGCGCGGCCGGGTGTTCGAGAAGGTGGGCGTGAACGTCTCTACCGTTTGGGGCGAGTTCAGCCCGGAGTTCCGCCAGCAAATCCCGGGGGCCGCCGAGGACCCGCGCTTCTGGGCCTCCGGCATCAGTGTGGTGGCGCACATGCACAGCCCGCTTGTCCCCGCAGCCCACATGAATACGCGCATGCTGGTCACCACGCGCGGCTGGTTCGGCGGCGGCGGCGACCTTACGCCCATGCGGCTGGACGCCGCCGAGTCGCGCGAGGACGCCGCCACGTTCCACGCGGCCCTCCAGGCCGCCTGCGACCGCCACCACCCGGAATACTACCCAAAATACAAGGCGTGGTGCGACGAGTACTTCTTCCTGCCGCACCGCGGAGAGCCGCGCGGCGCGGGCGGAATCTTCTTCGACCATTTGTTCTCCGGCGACGCCCAGGCGGACCTCGCCTTCACCCAGGATGTCGGCCGCGCCTTCCAGGACAGCTACGCCGCCATCGTGCGCCGCCGCATGCGCGCGGCCTGGACCCAAGCGGATCGCGACCACCAGCTGCTCCGCCGCGGGCGCTACGTGGAGTTCAACCTGCTGCACGACCGCGGCACCCTGTTCGGCCTCAAAACAGGCGGCAACGTGGAGGCGATCCTGATGAGCTTGCCCCCCGAGGTGCGCTGGGCCTGACCGCCTCTTGCCGCCGGGCCATGGAGCGGCGCCTACTCTGAGGCAGCAACACAGGAGACTCGTTATGCTGAAAGCCTTGCGCCTGACCGCGGCCCTGCTGGCCTGCCTCGCTCTGCCTGCCCAGGCGCAAACCCCCGCCCCGGCCCGGCCCACTGCCCCAGCCAGGCCGGCCGCGCCAGCACCCGCCCCCGCGCCAGCACCCGCCCCCTCGCCCGCCCCCTCCCCCGTCCCTGCGCCGGCCGCGGCCCCGGCAGCGCGGCCGGCCGCCTCCGGCAGCCGCGTCGACATCAATTCCGCGACCGAGCAGCAACTCGACCTGCTGCCCGGCATCGGCCCGGTGCGTGCCAAGGCCATCATCGCCGGGCGCCCCTACACCGACCTCAAGGACCTCGTCACCAAGAAGGTGCTGCCCCAAGGCGTGTTCGACGGCGCGAAGGACCGCATGGCGCTGGCCAGCATCAACGCCTCGAGCGCCGCCGATCTGCAGAAGACGCTGCCCGGCATCGGCGACGTCCGCGCCCGCGCCATCGTCGCCGGCCGGCCCTATGCCGCGCCGGAGGACCTGGTCAAGAAAGGCATCCTGACCCAAAGCGTGTTCAACGGCATGAAGGACATGATCGCCTACTAAGGCTAACAACGGCTAGAGCATGTTCATCCAACGGGTGATCCCGTGTGGTCGGATCATGCTCTAGGCCGCCAGGGCTTGGGTGCGGACCAGGCGCGCATACAGCCCGTCCCGCGCCAGCAAATCCGCATGCGTCCCCTGCTCCACCGCGGCGCCGTCGGCGATGGCCACCACCAGGTCGGCGTCGCGCACGGTGGAAAGGCGGTGCGCGACCACGATGGTGGTGCGGCCGGCGCGCAGGCGGGCCAGCGCCTCCTGCACCAACGCCTCGCTCTCGGCATCGAGGGCGCTGGTCGCCTCGTCCAACAGAAGGACGCGCGGGTTGCGCAGCAGCGCCCGGGCCAAGGCGATGCGTTGCCGCTGGCCGCCGGACAGGCGCTGGCCGCCGGGTCCGACGCGGGTGGCGAATTTGTCCGGCAGGTCGTGCACGAACCCCGCCGCGGCGGCTTGGGCGGCGGCGGCGACCGCGGCATCGTCCGCGCCGGGCCGGCCCATGCGGATGTTGGCCGCAACCGTATCGTCGAACAGCAGGGTGTCCTGGCCGACATAGGCGATGGCGCCGCGCAGGCTCTCGAGGGTCACGTCGCGCACGTCGGCGCCGTCCACGGTGATGCTTCCGTGCAGCACGTCCTGCAGGCGCGGGATCAGGGCCAGCGCGGTGCTCTTGCCGGCGCCGGAGGGGCCCACGAGCGCCACCGTCAGGCCCGGCGCCGCCTCGAACGACAGGCCGCGCAGGCCCATCCGGCCGTCGGGATAGCCGAACCCCACGCCATCGAACCGCACCCGGCCGCGGCCCGGCGGCAAGGCCTCGGCGCCCGGGCGGTCGGTGATGTGCGGCCCCTCGTCCACCACCCGGAACACGCGCGCTAGCCCGGCCAGCCCCTCCTGCAGCGCCGCGTTCATCGAGCCCAGCGCCCGCAGCGGCTGCGAGGCCAGCAGCAGCGCGGCGACGAACCCCGAGAAGTTGCCGATGCCGCCATCGCCCAGCGCCGCCCGCCAGCCGGCGAAGCCGATCACCAGCGCCACCGCCGTGCCGCCCAGCACCTCCAGCAACGGGTCGAGCCGCGCGCGGCTGCGCGCCATGCGCAGCAGCGCGCGATACAGGTCGGCGAACGCCCGGCCGGCGCGGGCGGCCTCCGCCTGCTCCAGCCCATAGGCGCGGACGGTGCGGGCCTGGGCGAAGCTCTCGTGCAGCAAAGCGGCGGTCTCGCCCACCTGCTCCTGCATGCCGCCTGAGGCGCGGCGGATGCGCTTGCCCAGGCGCTGGATCGGCAGTGCGGCCAGCGGGTACATCACAGCCGCGATCGCGCTCAACACCCAGTCGAGGTAGAGCATCGAGGCGGCCAGGCCGATGATGGTCACGCCGTCCTTGATGCCGCTCACCGCCCGGGTCAGCGCTTCGCGGATCAGGGCGGCATCGGTGGTGAACCGCGCCGCCAGCTGCGCCGGCGCCTCGCGCTCCACCTGGTTTAGGTCGGCGCGGGAGAGGTGGACGAACATGCGCTCCTGCAGCTCGCGGATCACCCTCAGCACGAGCTGCTGCACCCGCACGGTCTGCCCATACTGCGCGGCGGCCTTGGCGGCAGTGACGATCACCACCAGCACCGGGATTTGGTACAGGATGCGCTGGTCGCGCGCCACGAACATCGAGAATGCGCGGTCGATTACCACGGGATAGAGCGCCGTCAACCCGGCCATGACGGCCGTCAGCCCCAGCACCAGCAGCAGCCGGCCGCGGTGATGCACGAGGTGCTCCCGCCACATCCGGCCCAGCAGCGTGCGCGTGCGCTCGTCTGGGGGCGCGATCAAAGGCGCGGCGGTGTCCATGGCGCGCGGTGTATCAGCCGCGGACGCGCCTCGCCAGTTCGGCCCGGCAGGCGGCCGGGTCGGCGAGGCAGCCACCCGCCATCCACCAGGCCCGCACCTCCCGCACCAGCTCCCCCACCGCGGGACCGGACGGCACGCCGAGCGCAAGCGCGTCGCGGCCGGCGAGCGGGAAGCGCGGCCGCCGGATAACGGCCAGGCGGACCCGCACGGCCTCGCCGGCCGCGCCGTAGGCGAGCCAGGATCGGCCGGAGAGCACCTCGGCCGGCGTGTCCGCCAGGGCTCGGCGCAGGTCGGGGCCGTCCGCATCCGGGCGCGGCGGCGGGCCTGCGAGGTCGAGCAGACGCGTGCGTTCGGCGCTGGAGAGTCGCAAGCGATCCGCGAGCGCCGCCCCATCGCCCGGCAGCAAGGCCGCCAACCGCAGCAGCGGGTCGGGCGGGGCGCCGGCCTGCACCAGCCGCGTCAGGCGGTCCGGTGTCGCACCTTCCGGCAGCACCGCCGCCAGCACGCCCAGCTCGGCCATCAATGCGACGGAGCCCACCGGATCGGGCGCGGCCAGGATGCGTTTCAGCTCGCTCCAGACCCGCTCCGGCGAGAGCTGCGCCAGGCCCGGCACGCCGTCCCGCAGCGCCTGCATGGTCGCGCCATCCGGAGCGCTCGCGCAATAGCGGGCGTGGAACCGGAAAAAACGTAGGATGCGAAGGTAGTCCTCGGCAATCCGCGCCGCCGGGTCGCCCACGAAGCGGACGCGGCCGGCCCGCAAGTCGCCGATGCCGCCGAAGTAGTCGAACACCGCGCCATCCCGCAGCATCGACATCGCATTGATGGTGAAATCCCGCCGGGCCGCGTCCACCCGCCAGTCCGCCGTCCAGGCGACCTGCGCGTGGCGCCCGTCCGTCGCCTCGTCCCGCCGCAGCGTCGTCACCTCGAAGCCGCGGTGGCCGCTGATGGCGGTGACGGTGCCGTGCTTCAGGCCGGTGGGCGCCCATTTCAGCCCGGCGCCGCGCAGGGCCGCCACCACCGCCTCCGGCTCGTCGGGCGTGGCGAGGTCCACGTCGGCCACGGCGCGGCCGGCCAGGCTGTCCCGCACGCAGCCGCCAACCAGGCGCGCGCGCGGCAGGGCGGCGAGGATGGCGGCAAGGGCGGGGTCCGAGAGAAAGGCCGGCGGCGTGATCCGGGCCGCCGGCAGCTCACCCACCATGGCCCGGCACGATCTGCCCGTCCCGCATCTCGGCCGGCACATAATGGCTGCCGGCCGGCGCCCGCTCGTGTACCCCGATCCAGGCAAGGCCGGCGCCGAACAGCAGCAGCCCGGCCAGGACCAGCATCAGCACATGGCGGGAAGGGCCGGGCATGCCGCGGCGCATGGTGGCGCGCCACAATCCGTAGGCGGCGAGCGGTGCGAAGAACAAGGCCATCTCGGCCAGGCGGATCATGCCGCCGCCCGCTCCTGCGCGCGCAGGCGGTGGGCCAGGTGGACCAGGATCGCGGCCGTGGCACCCCAGATGTAGTGTTCGGTGTGGGGCCAGACCCAGAACTCGCGCGCCCGGCCGCGGAACTGCGCCCGGCGCCGCTCGGGCGCGTCGGGGTCGAGCAGCACCTCGAGCGGCAGGATGAAGATCGCCTCCACCTCGTGCGGGTTGGCGGCAAAGGTGAGCCCATCGGGCAACAAGGCCAGCACCGGCGAGATACGGAACCCCGTGCCGGTCACGTAATCCGGCAATCGCCCGGCCAACTCGGCGTGTTCGGGCGCCAGGCCAATCTCCTCCTGCGCCTCCCGGAGCGCCGCCGCCTCTGGCGAGGCATCGCCGGGGTCGATCCGGCCGCCGGGGAACGCGACCTGGCCCGCATGGGCCTTGAGGTGGGAGGTGCGCTTGGTCAGCAGGACGCCGGGCTGGGCGCCGTGCAGGATGGGCACCAGCACCGCGGCCGCCACCAGCGGGCGGGACGCCAGGTCCAGCGCATGGTCGGAGGCGGCAGGCGCGGCGATGGCTTCGGGCGGCGCCCGACCGGGGTCGGCCGCCAGCCGGGCGCGGATCGAGTCGATGTCCAAGCCGCTAGGCCTCGGCGCAGTTCGGCAGCTCGCCCAGGGAGAAGAAGCGGTGCTGGCTCCAAACGCCCAGCACGCGGCGGCCGTGCAGCTCGCCCGGTACGGCCAGCGCCACCAGTTCGTAATACACGGCGCGGCAGATCCGCGCCTCTAGCGGCGGGCCATCGCCACGGCGCACGACGATATAAGGCGTGGGTTCACAGGTGAGCACATCATGCCGCACGCTGATCGGGTGGTCCGGCCCGGCCGCCACCACCTGGTCCACGTTGGTGCGGAACGACAGCACCTGGCCCGGCCCGACGCCCGCCCAATCCATCTCGACCGCCAGCCAGGGCGTGTCCTCGACCTCGATCCGCCCGCGCTCGGCCGGCGTTTCCAGCCAGTAGGACCCGTCGGCCCCGCGCTTGAGCACGCTGCTGAACAGGCACACCATCTCGCGGCGGCCGATCGGGCTGCCGCGATACAGCCAGGTGCCGTCCCGCTTGATCAGGAACGGCAGGTCGCCGCATTCGACCGGCGCTCGGCGCTGCTTCTGCGCCGGCGGCGCGAACGCGGCCTGGGGCCGGATCAGATCAGGTGTGGCTGTTTGCCGCTCGGGCATGGCATCGTTCACGTCTGCGTCTCCGGGGCTGGCCCAGCTTCCGTCCCGTTGCGCGATATAGGTAGCATCCCCCCGTTGATGAAACCCCCACCAGGGCACAGATCGGTTAGGGCTGGTTGGGCGTGTGGCATTCGAGGACACCTGCAGGTATGAGCGACGCACCAATCGGCTTCGTGCCTGACCCGGTACCCGGGCTCGTAGACGATGTGGAGCGCCTGGGCGCGCGCGCCGCGGCGGCCCGGGCCGAGATCGGCCGCGTCATCTTCGGCCAGCAGGACGTCATCGAGCAGGTGCTGGTCACCTTGCTGTCCGGCGGCCACGCCTTGCTGGTGGGCGTGCCCGGCCTGGGCAAGACCCTGCTGGTGGAAACGCTCGGCACCGTGCTGGGCCTGGCGCCCAAGCGCGTGCAGTTCACTCCGGACCTGATGCCGGCCGACATCACCGGCAGCGAGGTGCTGGACGACGACGGCGCGGGCCGCCGGGCCTTCCGCTTCGTGCCCGGCCCGGTGTTCTGCCAGCTGCTGATGGCCGACGAGATCAACCGCGCGAGCCCCCGCACCCAATCCGCCCTGCTGCAGGCCATGCAGGAGCGGCGGGTGGCGGTGAGCGGCGTGGACCACCCCTTGCCCAGCCCGTTCCATGTGCTGGCCACGCAGAACCCGATCGAGCAGGAGGGCACCTACCCGTTGCCGGAAGCGCAGCTCGACCGCTTCCTGCTGCAAGTCGATGTCGGCTACCCCGACCTTGCCGCAGAACGCACGATGCTGCTGGCCACCACCGGGGCCGACCTCGCCCAGGCCCGGCCCGTGCTGAGCGCCGAGGAGCTGATGGCGGCGCAACGGCTGATCCGCCGCGTGCCGGTCGGCGAAACGATCGTGGACGCCATCCTGGCCTTGGTCCGCGGCGGGCGGCCGGAGATCACCGAGCACGATGCGGTCCGCCGCCATGTAGCCTGGGGGCCCGGCCCGCGCGCGGCGCAATCGCTCATGCTGGCCTGCCGCGCCCGCGCCGTGCTGGACGGCCGCCTCTCCCCCAGCCTCGACGACGTGGTGGCGCTGGCGCATCCGGTGCTGCGGCACCGCATGGCGCTCAACTTCTCCGCCCGGGCGGAGGGCGTGGGCTTGCCCGAGGTGATCGACAGGCTCATCGGGCAGGTCGTTTGACCCTGGCGCCCGCCCAGCACGTGCCCCAGCTCCGCGCCCGCCGCGCCGAAGCCCTTGGTGCCCGGCTGCCGCCCTTGCTGGTGGCCGCCCATCGCGTGGCGGCGACGGTCGCGCAAGGCGTGCATGGGCGCCGCCGGGTCGGCCAGGGCGACAGCTTCTGGCAATACCGCCCCTTCCTGCCCGGCGACGCGCACGCGCGAATCGACTGGCGGGCCAGCGCCAAATCCGACCGCTCCTTCATCCGCGAAACCGAATGGGAGGCGGCGCAAACCGTCTACCTGTGGCGCGACGGCTCCCCCAGCATGGGTTGGCGGTCGGGCACGGCCGTCCCCTACAAGCGCGAGCGGGCGGAACTTCTGCTGCTGGCGCTGGCGGCGCTGCTGCTGCGCGGCGGCGAGCGCGTGCGGCTGATCGGCGGCCCCGCCCGGCTGCGTGGCGGCCGCGCCGCGCTCGAGGGCCTGGCCGAGGCCCTGGCCGAATCGGCCGATCAGGGCGGCATGCCGCCCTCCGCTTCCCTGCCCCGCCACGCCCGCATCGTGCTGATCGGCGACTTCCTCTCGCCGCTCGACGACATCCGCACCGTGGTCGGCGCTCTGGCCGCGATCCCGGTCGCCGGCCACCTGCTCCAGGTCCTCGACCCGGCGGAGGCCCTGCTGCCCTATTCCGGCCGGGTCCGCTTCCAGGGCATGGAGCAGGAAACCGACGCCGTGGTGCCCCGGGTCGAAGGCATCCGCGAGGGCTATGCCGAGGCGCTCTCGGCCCAGCTGCACGGCCTGGCCGCGCTCTGCACCGCCGCGGGCTGGAGCTTCGGCACCCACCGCACCGACCACCCGCCGGAAGCGGCGCTGCTCGGCCTCTACGCGGCCCTTTCCGCACCATGATCTTCGCCGCGCCATGATCTTTGCCGCACCCTGGCTGCTGCTGGCACTCGCCGCGCTGCCCCTGCTCTGGTGGCTGCTCCGGGTCACCCCGCCCGCGCCGCGCACGCAGAGCTTCCCCGCCATCCGCCTGCTGATGGGCTTGCGGGACGAGGAGCGCACCGCCGCGCGCACGCCCTGGTGGCTGCTGGCGCTGCGCATGCTGGCCGCCGCGCTGGTGATCCTCGGCCTGGCCGGCCCGGTGCTGGACGCCGCCTCCGGCCTGCCCGGCGACGGGCCGGTGCTGCTGGTGGTCGATGACGGCTGGGCGGCGGCCCCGGACTGGACGGCGCGGATGCAGGCGGCCGGTTCGGTGCTGGACCGCGCCGAGCGCGCTGGCCGGCCGGCCGCACTGCTGGGCACCGCGCGCTCCGAGGCCGACCAGCCGCCGCGCGCTACGCCCGCCATGCCGGCGCCCGAGTTGCGGATCCGGCTCGCAGCGCTCCGCCCCAAGCCCTGGCCGCCCGACCGCGCCGCGGCCGCCCAGGCGCTGCAAGGGATCCCGGCCGGCGCCGTCGTCTATCTGGCGGACGGCATCGCCACCCCGGCCGACGCCCCATTCGGCCCGGCGCTGGCCGCCGCCGGGCCGGTCACCGAGTGGCGCGCCGACCCCGTCGCCGTCCGGCTGGCCCGGCCGCCGCGCCTGCAGGCCGACCGCCTGTTCGCCCAGGTGAGCAGCCTGCCGCAGCCGGCGGACCAGCCGGTGACCATCCTCGCGCAGACCGGCGACGGCCGCACCCTGGCCCGGGCGGAGGCGATCCTCCCCGCCGGCGCCACCACCGCCGAAGCTGCCATCCAGTTGCCGCCGGAGGTACGCAACGGCGTGGCCCGCCTGGTGCTGGAAGGCGCGGCGTCGGCCGGGAGCGTCGTGCTCCTGGATGAACGCTGGCGGCGGCGGCCAGTGGGCCTGCTGGCGGCCGAGGCGGGCGCCGAAACGCCCCTGATCGGGCCGCTGTTCTACGCCCGCCGCGCGCTCGCCCCCACCTCGGAGCTGCGGGAGGGCGGCCTCTCGGCGCTGCTGGCGCGGCAATTGTCCGTGCTGGTGCTGGCCGACGTGCCGCTCGAGGGCGAGGACGCCAACACGCTGCGCCGCTGGGTCGAGGCGGGCGGCCTGCTGATCCGGTTTGCCGGCCCGCGCATGGCCGAGGCCAGCGGCGATCCGGCGCATCAGGACCCGCTGCTGCCGGTCCGCCTGCTCGCCGGCGACCGCCAATTGGGCGGGGCGCTCTCCTGGAGCCAGCCGGCGGCGCTCGCGCGGTTTCCGGCGGAATCGCCGTTCAACGGCCTGCCGGTGCCGGCCGAGGTGCTGGTGAGCCAGCAGGTTTTGGCCGAACCCTCCGCGCAGCTTGCGGCGCGCACCTGGGCGTCGCTCGCCGACGGCACCCCGCTGGTGACCGCCGGGCCGTTCGGCGCCGGGCGGGTCGTGCTGTTCGGGGTCACGGCCAACGCCGACTGGTCCAACCTGCCCCTGTCCGGCCTGTTCGTGGACATGCTGCGGCGGCTGGTGGACCTCTCGGCCGGGGTGGCGGGCACGGCGGACGATGCGGTGCTGGCGCCTTCGGAGTCGCTGGACGGTTTCGGTGCGCTGTCGCCGCCGCCGGCCGCGGCAACCGGGCTGACCGGCGCAGAATTGGCGGCGCCCGCGGTGTCGCCCCGGCATCCGCCGGGCATCTACGGGCCGGAAAGCGGGCGGCGCGCGCTCAACCTGGGTGCCGCTTTGCCCGAGCTCGCCGCCGCGGCCGCGGTGCCCGGCGCCGTTCGCGCCACGCTGGGCGGCGCCGCGCGGGAACGCGCGGTCGGCCCCATGCTGCTCGCTTTGGCCACCGCGCTGCTCGCGCTCGACCTGCTGCTCTCCCTGTGGCTGCGCGGCCTGCTGCGGCTGCGCCCGGCGACTGCGGCGCTGCTGCTGCTCGCCAGCGCGCCGGCGCGTGCCGAGGACCTGCCGGCGCTGGCCACGCGGCTCGCCTACGTCGTCACCGGAGACGTCCTGGTAGACCGGGTCTCGCAATCCGGGCTGGCCGGCCTGTCGGCCTACATGAACCGGCGGACCGCCGCGAGCCTGGCCGAGCCCGCGCCCATCGTGCCGGGCCAGGACGACCTCAGCTTCTTCCCGCTGCTCTACTGGCCCATCACCGCCAGCGCGGCGCCCTCCCCCCAGGCCATCGCCGCGCTGAACGACTACACCAGCCGCGGCGGGATCATCCTGATCGATACCCGCGGCGGCGGCACCGGGGAGGGTTTCGCGCCCGGCGCCGACGCCGCCCTGCGCCGGGTCTCGGCCGGCCTTGCCGTGCCGCCGCTGGCCCCGCTGACCGGCGACCACGTGATCGCGCGCTCGTTCTACCTGCTGCAGGAGTTCCCCGGCCGGTTTGCCGGCGACACGGTGTGGGTGCAGCGCGACCAGGACCGCGCCAACGACAGCGTGAGCCCGGTGATCATCGGCGGCCATGACTGGGCGGGCGCCTGGGCGGTGGATGCGGCCGGGCGCAACCCCTACGCCACCATCCCCGGCGGCGCCCGGCAGCGCACGCTGGCCTACCGGTTCGGGGTCAACCTCGTGATGTACGCCCTGACCGGGAACTACAAAGGCGACCAGGTGCACGTGCCGGCCATCCTGGAGCGGCTGGGGCAATGAGGCTCGAACAGGCCTACGCCGCGCTGCGCTTCGAGCCGGCGGTGCCCTGGTGGGCGCTCGCGGCCCTCGTGGCCGCCTGCGCCGTGGCGCTGCTGCCCGCCCTGCTGCGGCGCGCGCGCGGCGCGCTGTGGCGCGGGCTCGCCTTCGCCGTGCTGCTCGCCTGGCTCGCCGGGCCGCGCCTGGTGCGGGAGACGCGGGACACCCTGCCGGATATCGGGCTGCTGGTCGTCGACCAGACCGCCTCGATGGCGGTGGGCGACCGGGCCGCGCTGCGGGACGCCGCCCAGGCCGCGCTGCTGGCGCAGGCGGCGTCCATGCCGGACCTGGAGCTGCGCACGGTGCTGGTGCCGGAGGCCGGCCATGACGGCACCGGGCTGTTCGCCGCGGTCAACCGCGCGCTGGCCGACATCCCGCGCGCGCGCCTGGCCGGCATCGTCGCGCTCACGGACGGCCAGGTCCACGACGTTCCCGCCCTGCAAGCTGGCACCCTGCCCGCCCCGCTGCCCGCCCCGCTGCATGCCCCGCTGCACGCCCTGATCCCCGCCCGCGGCGAGGAGACGGACCGCCGGCTGCGCATCATCGAAGCGCCGTCGTTTGGGCTGGTCGGCCGCAGCGTGATCGTGCGACTGGTGATCGAAGACCTGGGCGTGCCGCGCGCCAACACCATGACCCGCCTGCTGATCCGCCGCGACGGCGAGCCGGCCCAGGTCCGCAGCATCATGGTGGGGCAGGAAACGGCGATCGACCTGCCGGTCACCCGCGCCGGGCCGATTGTCGTCGAGCTGCAGGCCGATCCGCTGGCGGGCGAGGTGTCCGACCTGAACAACCGCGCCCTCCTCGAGGTGAACGGCGTGCGGGACCGGCTGCGGGTGCTGCTGGTCTCGGGCGAGCCGCATGCGGGCGAGCGCACCTGGCGCCGGTTGCTCAAGGCCGACCCGGCCGTGGACCTCGTCCACTTCACCATCCTGCGCCCGCCCGAGCGCGACGACCTGACGCCCACCAACGAGCTGTCCTTGATCGCCTTTCCGGTGCGGGAGCTGTTCCAGGTCAAGATCCGCGACTTCGACCTCATCATCCTGGACCGGTTCCAGAACCGCAACAACCTGCTGCCCCCGCTCTACTTGCGCAACATCGCCGACTACGTGCGGGGCGGCGGCGGCCTGCTGCTGAGCGCGGGACCGGAGTTCACCGGCCCCGGCAACCTGTCGGCGACCGCGCTCGGCGGCGTGCTGCCGGCGCGCGCGGGCGCCGGACCCGGCGCGGTGGTCGACGGGACGTTCCGTCCGTTGGTAACCGCGCTCGGCACGCGCCACCCTGTCACCGAGGCGCTGCCGGGCTGGCGCGCGCAGGGCGAGCCCGGCTGGGGATCGTGGTACCGCCGGGTCGAGCCGGCGTCGGTGGCCGGCCAGAACCTGCTGAGCGCCGCCGACGGCGCGCCGTTGCTGCTGCTGGACCGGATGGAACAGGGGCGGGTGGCGCTGCTGCTGTCCGACCAGATCTGGCTGTGGTCGCGCGGCCATCAGGGCGGCGGGCCGCAGGCGGAGCTGCTGCGCCGCATCGCCCATTGGCTGATGAAGGAGCCGGCGCTGGAGGAGGAGGCCTTGCGCGCCCGCATCCAGGACGGCCGCATGCTGATCGAGCGGCGGACCGTGCAGGAAGGTCCGCTCGGCGAGGTCACGGTTACGTCGCCCACCGGCGCCACCACGAGGCTGCCCCTGACCGGCACGGGCCCCGGCCGGGCCGACATGCCGGCCGGGGAACCCGGCGTGTGGCAGGCCTCCGACGGCGTCCGCACCGTATATGCCGGCGCCCTCAACGCCAACCCGCGCGAGCTTGCCGACTTGCGGGCGACGGCAACCATCCTGGCGCCCGCAGCCCGCGCCTCGGGCGGCAGCGTCCGCTTCACGGCGGCCGGCGTCCCGGAGCTGCGCCGGACCGAGCCGGGCCGCGAGGCCTCCGGCAGCGGCTGGATCGGCCTGCCGCGCCGGCGCGACCATGTCGTGACCGGGCTCGACGCCATCCCCCTGCTGCCGCCTTGGGCCGCCCTGCCGCTGCTGCTTGGCCTCGTGCTGGTCGCGTGGCGGCGGGAGGGCGCCGGGTGAGGCGCCCATCGTGCCTGCAACAGAGGAGTTCGTGCCTTCCAGACGTATGAACCCCCGCATCGCCGGGCCGCACGGGCCAGCCTGCTGGCCCTGATCGGCTTCGTCGGCCTGTGCCTGCTGGTGCTCGTGGCGAACGGGGCCGTGACGGCGAGCAGCGTCCGCACTTGGTACGCCATGCTCGAGGCGC
>JAABUK010002892.1_pt1 | contig 30023 bp, 11 predicted proteins | sample 5559141 | NCBI WGS metagenome assembly JAABUK01 (sample SAMN10711869, study PRJNA513367) | rock metagenome | isolation source: Antarctica rocks | place: Antarctica: Victoria Land, Pudding Butte nord | collected 2016-01-03
TAGGATAGTATCTAGTCATTTTATTATACTAGTGGCTTACTATAATACTGGGGGGGGGGGCGATATCTTCGGCGCTAAGCGATTTTGGAGTCTTGTGCACGCGCTAGTTTCATCATACTCGCACTCTAGCGCGCTTTCACACTACCAGGCCTCATAACAACTCCTCACTCCACCGCAACCCATTCAAGCAGACCCCAAATTGAGTCCTCCAAAGGCTATAAAATCTACACCAAGCAGCCATCTTCACTAAAGATCCAGTATTACTTCAAGGCACACTCTGAGCGAGTTTTCCCTCTTGCCCTCAACTTGTGGCTGCAAATCACAGTCACAACAGCTCCCACGGTTCGAAGGCATCTTTTCAATATCACTTTGCTTTTAGCATCTTCCGGAGGCTTTAAGCTATGTCTAGCTGGCCGTAATAACGCACAGACCGGTCATGTCTCCTCGTCGCTCCTCTCGCGCACGCACCACGCACTCTACGCCCTCTGTACCCCAACACTCCAATTCCTTCTCCTCCTCCATAAGTCGCGCAAGCCGCAGTGCAGGTCCGGACCAAAAGCTGTCTTCACAACGAAGCTCTATCGTAGCACGATCGCAATCGTCGGAGGACCGCGATGCCTCGGCCAAAGCGTCAGCGCGCAGGACGCGGAGCAGCCAGGAAGACGTCAATGCTGGGTCAACAAATGCAGTCGCAGATGATGTGGATGACGAAGGTGAAGAAGAAGTGACAAGGTGCATTTGCGGGAATCAAGAATATCCCGGACTGCCAGTGTCCGCTGGTGACTCTGGTAAGACTAGCTCCAAAGGCGATCCAGGTCCCGCAGCTTTCGCTGAAGATGCCACTGGATGGTTCATACAATGCGATGGTTGCAAAGTTTGGCAACATGGAGGATGTGTCGGTATAATGGACGAAGCCACAAGCCCAGAGGAATACTTCTGCGAACAATGCCGCAAGGACTTGCATCAGATTACTACGACGGCCAATGGGTACGTGCTTATCGAAGTTCTTGTCCGACCTCTCTAACATGACTTGTAACAGACGAAAGTACTCTCTCTATCTTCCTGTTCAAGGATCTAATTCTGCGCAATTCCCCCCTTTGCCAGCGCCTAAGAAGCACTCGAAGAGATCGAAGGATAGCAGTAAAGTAGCCCGGCTCAACGCAGAAGGCATATCAAAAGGACGCCGTTCGACTTTGAATAGCCGTGAGAGCCGTGACGCAGCCCTCGAAGAAGCACAACTTCAAATTGCGATCGAACAGAGCAAGCGAGATGGTGGAACTGCGAGCACAGCTACCGGCGTCCGAAAGGGCAAGCGAAGTCGAAGCGCAAGCGAGGAGTGAGCTTTCCCCCTTCTTCGTGAATGCCTGTGGAAGTTCGAGCATGACTTAGGTAGCCTCTAGACATAATGAAGACACAAAGCGACAGCGGACTACGCCAGGCTCCGCATCCTCAGCCTCCCAGAGCAAAAGCCGTCGCCAAAACTCGTATTCGGCAGATGAAGCCGAGAAGCCTGAAAGAGCCAAGAACATACGAGGCGCTGCGGCTCGAAACCATAGACTTAAAGAAGTCGGTGACGAGGAAGCCCAGCGAGAGAAGGAGCGAGCAGACGCTGTCAGAAGGAATGGCCGCACTGAACAAGATGATGGTGATTCATTCCCCTCATCGTAATTTTGAATGTTGTCCTTATTGTGTAGCAGAGTCCGGCTCCGTATCCCCGGAGCCTCTCCGTCGCACCGTCAGCGCCAGAGGTAACAAGCCTCCCACCACGTTTTTTCCAATCCCCACCCTCCCTGAACCTCCACCTCCTAAAACCTCACATAAAAAGACCGGCAGGCCCCCAGCGCGTAGAGGTCGAGTTGGCAGAAACCAATACACAAAGGATCGCGATTTACCACATCGAAATGATGCTCATCGCAAATCCACGCCAGCTCGCAGCAACAGCTCGCAGAATGCTGATGGCGGTACGCCAGGTGCGAATGGCATCGCAAACGGCCATGCAGAATCCAACGGTCTTGGCAAGCCTTCCAAACCGCGGCATATGAACCCCAACAAGACGACTATGAATGATATGAAACGGCGTGTTGCCAACATCCTGGAATTTATCTCAATTACCCAGGTCCAAATGGCCGGGGCGACAGCAGCATTGACAACGAAGTCGAGCACGAGCACGAACACACCGCCCGACAGCAATAGTGATACACGGAACGGTGACCAGAAAGGCGAGATTTTAGAAGGCTCTGTCAGCACCGCACTATCTGATCTGAATGGAATAGATGAACGGGCATTTGGGGCGTTGAATAGTCTGGAGATGATGGACGTGCTGACCAGGCAGCTATTGAAATGGCAAGGGGAGTACGGAAAATGGGACAAGTGACAGCTTGACTGTAATTGAGCAATGACAAAGGATGAGATGAACACTAACAAGCTAACGATAGTAATCACAATCTGGAGGATGGCAATCGGTGTCTTGGAACGAACAAAAGGGCGCTGGGAAGGTTCTCCAAATGGTACCAATTGATTGCATATTCACATGTCGTATCGACCATGCAAATGATATATGTTGAAAGCAAGCCTGCTGTGTTGACACTTACTGGGTAATCTCCGTAAACGGTGCCAAAGATTCATAAACGTAGACGCATCCTTCTGTAACGCCCCTGAGAATGCTTAGATTCGCAACCCCTCCAGACGAGAACGCCATGTCCCATATTCACAGAAACCCCTTACTATCGCTCAACATCCTCTGCAACCCCTCCGCACTCCCACTCTGCTGCCTGCTGTGGCCCCTCATACTACCACCAAGTTCCCCTTCTCCAATTCCAGAACGATTCCCCCTCTCCATTCTCAGACTCTTCCAGCCCTCTAGCTCCCTCTCAAGCTTCAGGGATTTCTCCTTCTCTTCTCTGAGGTCCCGCTCGGCCCTTCTAGCAGCTAATTGGTTGTTGGCGTCTTCGGCCTGCAATTCGTCGATGCTTCGTAGCAAGCGTTCGACTTTTTCACGGCCTTTGACTACGTCGTCGTTCAATTGTTGGGTGATCTTGTCCCGGCGAGCAAGTTGGGATTGTAGGTCGCGCACTGTGCGGTCGACATTGCGCACGGAGCGCACAGAGGTAGCATGAGCGTTTTCTTGGGTTTCGAGTTGGTGCTCGAGCTCCTGTACTCTGCTATTCAGAAAACGCACGTCCTGGCTGGCGCTCGAATAACCCTTGGTTTCCAGGTCTACGACCCGGCCTTGGAGATCCTTGACACTTTTCTCCAGGGCCGCTTTCTCCTTGTGCAAAGTCACGTTGGCTTCCCGTTCAGCCACAACGTCTTTTTGCATTTCCGTGGTCAGGGCATCTGCTCTTCGCATCTTGCCAACTGCTGCAGCGGCGATATCTTCTTGCTGAGCGAGCTTAGACTTTAGATTAAGCAGCTCACGGTCCATGCCAGCAGCGTTGCGCATGGAAGGGCTTTCGCCGCGAGCTAAATCTCCGAGGCGGTCGCCAGCTTCTGTCAGGCGAGCTTCGAGGCTACGTTTCTCCTTTAGAAGCATGTCCCGTTCAGCAGCGACATCATCCATTGATGTGCGGAGATTCCGGACTTGGGACAGAAGGGAGACGATCTTGCCTTGTGCGTCGTTGTGAGCATCGACAGCCTCTTCTCTGGAAGACGATAGGTCTTGCAAAGTCATCTCAAGCCTTGACTTCTCCTTTGCCCACGTAGAACTGTTCAGCACCTCATCGTCCCATTTCGATCTCAATTCTTCCAGCTCGTCACGAATGCGGGTATTCTCGGAGCGCACATGAATGACATTCTCCCTCTCAATTTCAAGCTCGTTGGTTAAGGTTGAGAATTCGTTCTGGTACTTGCGTCTCGTCTGCTCCATGGAAGTCTCTTTATCTTCAACGTCCATGGCCCGCTGGCTTCGGTAATCTTCGAGTTCGTGCTGAAGTCTCTTTTTCGCTTGGACGGCCGCCTCCAGATCCGTAGCGAGGTCCTCAATCTTCTCTTCGTATTGCTGATTGTGCCGCTGCAGGTCTTCGATTTGCGCATCCACATGTTGCCTTTCAGCCATGACCGAAGCATAAGTGTCCTCGCTTTCTCGAGCTTGAGTTTTGGCATGTTGCTCCGCTCGCGATGCTTTGAGCACAGCGATCTCAGCTTGCTCAAGCTTACCGAAGTACTCATCAGCACGGCGCTTGTAGAGGCTTAGACTCGATGCTAGATCCGAGGCCTTCGATGATTCCGCATCAAGTCTAATTTGTAGATCCGAGAACTCCTGCAGCAGTTGATTTCTGGACGCTGCTTCGTGCTCATTCGCAGCGGAGACCTCTCGAAGTTCGGATCTCGCATCTCGAAGCTCGACTTCCATCGAGGCGCGGGCGTGCTTGATGCTGTCAAAATGCGACTTAGCTTCAGCCAAATCAGCAATAGTTTTATTGTAGACCTGTGCCAATGATTTGCGAGAGCTTTCTTGCGAGTTGATGAGATCGTAAAGCTCTTCGTGAGATTTGGCTTGGACGTCCCGTAATGATAATTCACCAGCTTGCAGTGTCCTCTCTAGGGAAGAGACCTTCTTGGCCGAGTCATCAAGTTTGTCGTGAAGCCGGCCATTTTCTCTCTCTAGCTTCTGTACACGCCTGACTGAGGGACTCTCTTCCTGCCAAGAGTCTTTTTGAGGCGACAGACGTCCGAGCTGGCTCTGTAGGTGGCGGTTTTGCATTTCAGTCATCTGGAGCTGGTTTTGCACCATTTCGAGCTCGCCGGCTAGATCCATTCGCTTGTTGTATGCGATTGTATCAACTGTGCGGTCGGAGCGCCCTGAATCAGGAGTAGGGTCGCTTTGATATAGACGACGGTCAGGCGTAGAGGCATTAGAGTATGCCTTCAAGCCAGAGATCTTGCGGAGATGCTTTGGTGATTTTCTACCAGGAAGACTGTTCTGAGCATTTTCGTCGAGTTCCTCAAGAAGCTGCCGTTTGGAGGACGAATGACAAGCATCAATCTCCGCAACCTCATTATTATGTCGCTGCCGAAGCTCGGTCAGTTGATTTTCGGCACGCGTCCATTTCTCTCCAGTCACTCGTAATGCTTGTTGGGTTGCTTCTAGCTGTCCTACCAGATCGGTGTAGCCAGGAAGGCGTGGGGCTACAGTCGCCCAAGAAGGCGATGTTTCTTTTGATTCAGGGTTGAAGACCTTGTGCAAGAGGGCAAGCTGTTGACGAGACTCTTGCAATTCCCCATTAACACCATCAAGCAAGGCTTGAAGCTTCCTAGTATTGCCTTGGGCTTGACTCTTCAGCTGCCGTTCTGACTCCAAACTGCGATTGCCTTCCGCTAACTGTATATTCACTGAGGAAGCGGTCTTCTCGGCATTGCGACAAGCTTTGTGCTCTCGTTCAACCTCATGAGTCAGATCTTCAAGGCTCAGGGCAAGCTTCTCCTTCTGCTTCTCGAGAGATCTTATTGTCAGTTGGGAATCGTTCTGTTGGCGAGACAAGCGCTGATTTTCCTCTTCCAGCTTTGTCTTCTCGGCTTGGATTTGGCTCATCCGAGATCTCTGAGAGTCGCCAGCTCTTGAGTTTGACCTTGCAATGTCCAGGTTCTTTTGCTGCACTTTGTTCAAAAGTGCACGATTGTCATTTTCTGATGCAGCCAGTCGGCCTTTGACAGTAACCAATTCCCTTTCTAAGCGCTCTTTGTGCTGGTCGTGCTGGAGTCGGAAGTTTTCAGAATTGGCAATCAGTTGCGTCAGGGACTGTAGTTCATTTGCAAGGCGGCGGCTCTCATTCTGGATCTCATCACACTCGGCGGTTTTGCTGTCCAGCTCCTTTCTTAGGACTGCCTGTCGCTCATTCGCTTGCCGAGATAGGCTTCGCTCGACGGTCGCCTCTACCTCCAGCCTCGATGATTCGGCCTGAAAGAAGCGTTCGCGCAATCTTTTGAGTTCGTTCTGCAAGTCCTTGCGGCTCTTCTCGGCGTTGTTACGTGCTTCTACGGCACGGCGGAGGGTATCCTGCTGCACGTAGAGCTCCTTCTCGATGATAATTTTGGCCTCGTTGAGACTTTGGTATTCGTCCTTCAAGGTCGTCATCTGGTGGTCCTTGAGCATTTGGACATCCTCTCTGGACTGCCTTTCGCGACTAAGGTCTGCTTGTACTTGAAAAAGCTCGGCCTTGAGGTCTTCTATCTGGCTGTTCAGCATCTTCCGATTGTTGCCAGCTTGTGCATCTTCAGATATCTTGGCGTCAAGAAGTTTCTTTGTATCCGCCGCTTCTCTCTCAAGCTGTGTTTTTTGGGTTCTCGTAGCATCGACTTCCACTTGAATCTCACGGAGCCGTGCATGTATGCTATCATACCGAGAAGCAAACATTTTCCTCTCGGATTCCAGCGCCTTACGCTCAGCATCATATCTCTTTTGGTCCGTTTTCAGCACTGCTATCTCGCTTTCCTTGCGTCTCATCATGTCCTCATAGCCGGTCGAAGTCGAAGAGAGTTCCTGGAGCTGCTGCCGTATCTGGCGATTATCGTCCAGAAGTTCTTTTACTTGCTTTTGTGAAGATTGGAGTTCTTTTGCGGTAGTAGCAAGCTTGACGTCTAGGTCTTGATCTGTCTTTAACAGCTTGCTTTCCAAGTCCGAGACTTTGCGCTCTTGAAGATGCAATTGGCTCTCTAACATCTTGTTGTCCCGAACTAGCCCTTCTTGCCTGTCACTCTTCTCAGATCTAGCTCGCTCGTTCTCGTTAAGTCGATCATTAAGCTTAGCAATCTGGTCTAAGAGCACATTCTTGTCAGTCTCTAGTCTGGCAACGATTTCGCCAGCCTGCTCTAGTTGGCCTCGCCATTTGTTTGCTTGGTCTTCCGCCTTCTTCTTGGCGTCGACAAGGTTGTCCAGTTGATCCTCAAGATGCTCTTGGTCATCAATCGCACCAGCAAGCTTTTCGGTAAGCTCGGTCTCGCGATTCTGCAATCGCTTAAATATTTCTTCTTTATCAAGTGCGAGAGAGCGCTCGCTTTCTAGTGTTTGTTGAACACGCTGAATCTCCGTTTCTGCACGCCGCCTCTCCTCTTCGACTCGGAGCCGATCGTTGCTTTCCTTTTGCATTTTCGCTTCAAGCTTCTGAATCATCTCGTCACGCTTTCTTACTTCTCCAGCGGTCCTTGTGGCGCCGAGTAAAGGCTTCATCCGAACAAAGAGTCTCCACCAGGGATTGTTGCAAAGATCAAGGTAGACTGCGAAGTTATGTTGGATGATCCGAGTAGCTTCTGCTCGATATAAACGCTTGTGTGTGATTCTTCGCTGAGTGAAGCCGCGCGCGACGGATTGAAATCTCGACATGATGTCTCGGATGAGAGTATCACGCTGCTCTTCAAGCTCGGCTAAAACACCGGCCCTAAAGAAGACCTTTGTCAAGCCAACTCGATAAAGTGCTTTATCTAAGTCAAACTTTTCAAGCATGATATGAGCAGCCATTTGACCTTCGAGATAGCCTTTGGGCATATTACGGCAAAGAACCTCGTATCGCTGACGAAATTCCGTGAAGGGTAGTCTATTTGGGAAACCAGTCCTTGCAATCCTAATACCCTCAAGCACACCATTGCACCTCAGCTGATCGAGCACGAGAGGTGCACTGAATTGCTTGGGTCGCTTCTTGTGATTGGGAAGAATACAACGCACGAAGTGAGGATGAGTAGAGTGGAGTTGATTCATCAAACTTGAGAGCTGTTCCTTGTGTCGCTGTGCCACCGTCCTGAAGAGACCTTTTTTGACACGATTCCTCGTTGCGCCTGCGTCTTCGTCGGGGTCTGCGCAGTCCGCAAAGAGCGACGCAGTATGCTTGTCGCTAGATGTTGCAAGGAGCCTAGTTATATTATCGTTGAGCGGATCTTTGTTTTTCTCTAGCCAACCAGAAGTAGAGTATTCAACCTCAGCGGCATAATGAGTCAGGATGAAGCCCTGAGACAAGCGTGACGGCCGGTACTTGTTGGTTTTTCGTGCCCACAAAGAGTGCATCTTCTCGGTAAAAGACTTGTCTGTTGCCTTGGGCATGACAGAGTCTTCATCAAGACAAGAGAAAATGCCTATCGGGTTCGGTAATTCAATTAAGTCGATCGTGGGTTGAAGGTCTTTTCCGAAGTCAATGAACTTCCATTCAATCTGTTCCCTAGCGTACTCTTCCTGCTCCAGGACGAACATGTGGTGATTGAAAAATTGTTGGAGCTTCTCGTTGGTGTAATTGATGCACAATTGTTCAAAGCTATTCTCTTCGAAAATTTCAAAGCCAGCAATATCGAGGACTCCGATGAAATGGGAGTCTTCAAGCCCCATACCAGTCCGATCAAGCTGGCGATTGATTCGAACCACCAAATCGCCAAACGCTCGTTCATAGATACCCTTGGACAACGCATCCAAGGACAGCCGGACCTGGTCGGGGGTTTGGACCTTTTCGACCCATTCTCTGCCGGCTTTGACTTTTGGGTGGAGTAAACCTTGGACGAATGGTTCAACAGCTATTCCAAGCAATCGACAGACTTTCTCAGCTTGCGAGTAGGCCTCCGCCGTCAGAGTGGCCTGGTCAGCCCGCATGCTTTCCTTCATGACCGTGACATTACCAAGGAGCAAGACTGCGGCGACAGTTCGAAGTACAGAGTTCTGTTCTTTGTCCGAGAATCCCATAATATGAAATGCTTCGAGCAATGAATTCCACTCGTTAGCATCAGACACCCCAGCTACCATATCGTTGCCACCTTTTGTATATACAAAGTCTTCTACGCCTAGGTCAGAGATCATGAAGTCCTCCTTCATTCGGCGGTCCGCTCCTTTGAGCAGCTGATAGAAAACATGGTAGTTCCTCTCGCTCGAGTTCAATTTTACAACTCGCGATTTTTCGAGCAGATACCAATCGATGAATGCACCTGCGATCTGTCCGGAGCGCAAGAATTCAATGCGAATAAACTTGCCGAATCTCGATGAATTATTGTTGCGGACTGTTTGTGCGTTTCCGAATGCCTCAAGAATCGGATTGGCTCTGAGGATCTGTTGAGAGAGGTTCGAGAATTGTCGGCCACCAGATTTTGCTTCAGGAGAATCCGAGGTTGCCACTGCAGCAAGATACTGAATAACTTTCTTCGTATTCTCAGTCTTTCCAGCCCCTGATTCACCGCTGTAGGAGTGTCAGCTAAAATCAATCATGCTCTTGACAAAAACTTACGTAACAAGGATGCTCTGGTTTTCTCCCTCGTCTACCAAATTACGAAACGCTTCGTCGGCCATGGCATAGATATGGGGCTTCGTATCTTCTCTGCTGCGTCCTTTGTACATCTTCATGTACTCATTGGTGTAAATCGGCAACGGACAGTATGGATTGACAGTGACAAGGAACAATCCCGAGTATGTGTAGATCAAGTCTGCTTGATACCTCATATGCAAATTGTGTACCACAGAGGCTTCATTCAGATGTGTGAGTTCTGCCATGTCATTGGCTTTGTCAAATTTCGCAGGATTGACCTTGTCAACGCCTTCAGAGCCAACCTCACGTTGACTCCCATCGTCACATTGCACAAGCAATTGACCTTTTTCAAGCTCTTCAACAATCCAACCCTTCATGAAGGCCGCTTGTGGATCCCGCAGCCAGACATATCGCTTACCAGAGAAATCATTTTCTCCCTCGATTCCGCCAACCTTAAGATCTGCACTCTGCGACTCCTCCGACTTGATGAACTTTGGCGCAAAGGTGTTTGAGGCCTGATGATTTATTCTATTCGAGTTGGATCTCTGTCGCGACGGTTGCAACGGCGCAAGACTAGGTGCGCCAAGCGGCGAGAACGATTGATTGCGACTATGCCCCGCGTGGTTGGCGGTGCCCGGCGGCGATGTGAGTATGGAGGACTTTGGCCTCGTGTGGGAAGTAGTGGGACCGGGAGATGGTGAAGGCGACCCTCGATCGAAGGGGTTGTTGCGCCATCGAGCGCTGCCAGGAGCTGTTGTCGACATGATTGCTACTTCGATCGAGATTTGAGAGGATTGAATTCGATTGCGAGACCGTGGATGTTAGGGCATTGAAGGATACATAACGCCGTCTGAACGTGAGGCAGACCGTCGGCTGAAAGCCGACGTAGTTCACTGAATTTTGCAAGAAGCTTGACCAAAACTTTCCCTACAGCTCTCGTAGATTTTGAACCAACAGGGATTGATTGTAAACAAACCAGTGGTTCAGAACGCGCTTTCCGGATCCGGAGTTAGCGGCGCTGAACGGCCCGCCAAGATTCGCTCCTTCAAATCCTTTGCGATTTGCAGAAGCAGAACTCGTTGGTACTTTCTCCTTCATCAGTCAACTTCTATAACATTAGACACCCGGGTCTTTGTCCCTCTACTGCCCTCTTGATAGGGTCAGTCTCGACACACCGCTGTTTACTTGACAGACGACACTCGTTTCCTTAAGCTGTAGATTGCGCCCATTCTTCCTCTCCGTTAGAATATGTGCTGTGCGCAATTTCTTATGTTTATTCACATGTTTCCGGGACATCTCGTCTCCAACTAATAGTGACTGTCTATCTTCACCTCATATAGATTGATACCTGCGGCAAGTTCGAGTCGCTCGCCATGTCCAATTACCCTTCACCTCAGTATGGAACGTCTCATAATCTTGGTGGTCACATGGCTCCTCTTGCTGGTACATATAGTACGGAGTCATCGAGATACACATATCAAAATCAGAAACAAGCTGCGTATCTGCATGGCCTAGGCCCTTCAAACGGGGTGTCGCCGACACCGCATGCGAATGCATCCTCCTTCTATGTCAATGCTCAAGGTGTAACACCACCAAGCAATGGTGCGAATCAAGGTTTTGCAGGCTATGGTACTCAGCCGTACCCTACTATGCTTCCTTCACCACCCTTCCCACCTGTACGGAGCTCCTTTGGGTCTTCTCAGTTTCCTCAATCCTCCAATCAAGCTCTCGCTACCTCGACGGTCTCTTCAACACACGTGTACCGGCAACCAGAGCCTACAGATTCCCGATTGCTAGTGAAAGCTCCAAGCGCGCTCGCCGAGGCTCCTAAAGACTCTATCCTAGCTGTATCTGAGTTAGAAGACGGAGAAGTGGCTGATGAAGGAAGCGATAGCCACTCCAACCTCTCAGACTCGAACGCGATGGGAGTGAGATTTTCTCGAGCTCCTGCGCAAGGACAGAGTGAGGAGAGTGGTCTCACTGGCGCAAATCTGTTTAATGGCAACACCAATGTTACGCATGAAGCATCCTCAGGCTTAATACAAGGTGAAAACTTCAACTCTTGTTCTCATCTACCCAACCTTTTATCTCGAAACCTAGAGCTGATTTTATAAGATTCACCTTCCGAGCCTGACTACCAACTACCAACCCCCTCCCACCATCCGCAAACTTCAAAGCCGACCGGAAACGCTGATAACTCAACCTGCTCTACATCCTCTCGATCATTGGGAGGCACATTCGGCGCAAATTTACCACCAACCCATGCTGCAGAGGTGAATGCCTCCATGAATACTGAATTATTGGCCCAAATCAAGGAGGATGCGCGACAAGCATTACTGGATCTACATTCATACGGTCATGACTTCAACGAAATCGTCGGACGTGGCATGGAACCTACCTTTCTTCGAAGGCTCTATACAGAGGTTGGTATACCCATCTACTTTTCGCCGTCCTCACAGCTACAGCGAGAACTTGAAGTGAATGCTCGCGGAGCATCAGCAATAGACGTAACAACTGCGGAAGAGAATGCTCAACCGAAAGGAGCAGACCTTATTGCATTGACCGAAGATAAAGATGCTAGTAACATTACCAAGACTTCCCCAGTCATAGCAACAGAGAAGAAGGATTCTTCAATCTCTTTAACCACAACAGCTGCACCTAAGAAAGCCTTGACACAGAATCCTTCTACGAAGACACCTGGATTCAAAGCTGCTGATTCCAAACCACTCGATCGTAAGGAATACATCGCTCGGATGCTCGCAGCCAAGGCAGGCAAGCTTGTAACCAGTATCAGCTCGTCTATGCCATCGAAACCTTCCGCGATTGCAGCTTTGGAACCGCTAGTTCATACACCTACTACAAGCGCTGCTGTCGTTCCTAGCCTGTCTGCTGCTACACCAGTGGCTCAAGCGATCGATCAGCCTACACAAAACGACACGTCTATTGGATTGCCGCAGTCACACAAAGCTAATCGAGATGTTGATGCGAAGAGAAAAGCACAGACAGATTTAGCACGTCAAAAGATGGAGGCGTTGAAATCTCAACGAGAGACCGCCAAGGCGACCAGCAGCAGTGAGCCAGCAAACCAAATCAGTGCATTCTCATCTGCCAACGCTTCGCAACTTCCGGTGGTAGCGCCAATGATGATTACCCAACTACCAGCACCAAGTCGCCATGGCACTTACTTCTCCCCTGCAAGCCAGAAGGCGCCTTTCAGCATACCGGGCCTGTTCATGACAGCTCAACCAGATCGCGTCAAGCCGTTAGAGGGTGGGCCAAGTCAGTCTTCTGCGGCTTCTACTCCGCGGCAGCAGGAGCGCTGTCTACCTGCAGCAGCCCCTTGTCAAGCTCCCTTAGCCACCGAGGCAGCTCCCATTCCTCAGCCTATCGCTGATACTATGAATGAGGTTGTCCCCGTAGGCACGGTTGGACCAGCTCTGACATACCGGAAACGCCAGAAAGCTGTAGACTTTCTCGATTCACCCCCCACGAGAGTCAAACGGCCACTAGGGCAGCAAGAGGACTCTAGCGTCATAATCGACATCAGCGATGAAGACATGGCCCACTCTTCGGACGACGACAGCACGAACGTGCATCTTTCCGATGCTCGGATGACTGCATCAAAGAATTCTGAGGCCAATGACATTAGAGGTGACAAGCAGAAGTCCATTGGAGATTTGCCACCCCTTAGCGATTTTCCGTCACAAAAGAAAGCTCCACCAATGACACCTCCCTCTGTGCCAACACCAAGCCAGACCAAGGACCCGAAAGGCCTAAAGAGCAAAGAAATGGAAATTGAGCTGATGAATCGCAAGATCGCCGAGCTTGAGCAACGCATCAGCACTAAGAAGACAACCAGCCGCGCTATCACACCGGGGAGCTCTGATAACACGACGGCGCCACCTGCTCCCAAGGATTCTTCTTGGGATGCTGAAGCAGTGTCTGAAGCTACAGACGTTTTCAATGCAGCAGTCGGTTATGACCATGGTGGTCGTACTCGCCAATTGTCCCTTCCTACTGCAGATAATGCTGATACCACGGAAGCGGAGCAAAAGCTGCGTGAAGTCGAGCGAGCAAAGGCTTCAGTCGAGCGCTCTCTCGCTGCAGATCTTGCACGAGCCTCAAATGAGCAGCGAATGCAGCAAGAAGAGACACTGCAAAATATGCAGGATCAAGCACACTCGACAATTCAGAAAGAGTCGCAGCGCGTCCATGAACCGGGAGATCTCCGACAACAGCAAGTTGAACAGCAACAGGTAGATTGTGAACGACATGACCGGACCAAAGACGAAGATATCAGCCGACTAATGAAAGAAGGCGTACAGTCTCGAGAGCAAACAGAGATGCAGCTGCAAGAGGCGAAGCAAACGAGCCTTGAGGCAAAGGAACAACTTAAGCATCTTGAGGAACAGCGCCGAAAGCGAAGGCACGCTCTTGAGTCTGGATTGCCGGTCCTCGATGTGACTGTAGAGAAAACCAGACAGCGGCTTGAGTCTATGAGGAAAGAAGTTGCAGATCTTGAGATAGAGGTTCAAAAAGGTATCGAGGGCAGGAAAGCTCTTGTCGAGGAACTCAAAAGCCTGTCGCAATCACAAGAGGCGCCACCAGCTGTTAACGAGCAGAATCGTCCGGACATACTGAACCATGCAGAGCAGCAATCGGAAAAGGCGGATTCACAAGGTAAGTATCTCTCTTGATAGCAGACTTTGAGATGTCCAAAATAGAGCGCCGACTGACTGAACGCGCTCTTCTCTAGCTGCAACAGTATCCCCGTCACATATTGAAATTGTCGACGACTCTGAAGCGCCAGAATCGAAGGGCTCCGAGAAAGCAGGTACACCTCAAGAGCCCATGACGTGTCTGCAGCAAGAGGGCGCTCACGCCACCGCGCCACCGTTACAAGCTGCCACTACCGCAGACGGGCAATTGTCCGACGGAGAAGTCGAAGAAGATGTCATGGATATATCTCGGAGTGAAATTGACGAAGGTGAATTATCCGAATACAGCCCAAAGCTACCTAACGCTGAGGTCCTCCAAACCGAGATTCTCGTTGACGACGAAGAGGGCTATGAGCCGGCAAGCGACAGTGGCGTTGTTCAACAACATCCAACTCAAGATCCAGCCCCAATGAATGGCGAGATACTAGAGGTTGAAATGCCGGACGCCGATCTTTGTTCGTGGCCTACGAACGAGCAAGGAGCGGGAGTTCTGTTATCTGTTGATGAGCTTGATCACAACGCTGACCCGCAGGATGAAGAGCAGCTGTCGCATCCCAGTATGTCTGTGACTGATGATAGTGACCCTGACGATTACGAGCCGCCCGAGCCAGCGCTACCGCCTAAGGTGTCAGCCCTCGAGCCCGAGTCTTCGATCTCTTCGCTGCCCAGCGTCGATGTCAACGGCGATATTGCGCCTGTGCAATCCAATTCACAGCCAAGCCTAGATATTATGAGTACTACATCGAAAACAATCGTACCAACGCCCCATGAGGTAAAGAAGCACCTCGTCCTATTGTTTCATTGTCTACTGATCCAATCACAGGGGAGAGCACCGGCGCCAATCGATCTAAATCGGCATTTCACCCCATATGAGAGCCCTCTGAAGCAGTTCAAGTCATATCGTCATCATCCAGAGTTCCTCAACGAAGTCTCTCATGGGTTTCGATCATTGACTTATTCTCACGCGATCAATCCAGAACTCCCAATGTGCCGCTATGAGCTCGATGGCGTATGCAATGACGCTTCTTGCCAAAGCCAGCATTTCAAAAGCCTCGGGCTGAGTGGTGCGTTGAATTGAAGTTTGGCGACCTGCATCTCCCCCAGTCACTTCCGAGGAGCTCTTCCTCCTTTTATATCATCCATCTGACTAGTCTCCTGAAGTGCCCTAGCTGACACAGGATATCTTAATTGTCACAGATGAGAAAATACTCGTCGATCTTGGAACAACACCTAGAGACTCGGATGCCAACGCGTACACCGATGGATTAAAGTTGCTCGTCCAAGACATACGCAGTAGAAAGATCAAAGATGTCAATAAAGTCGCATCCGAGATCACTGCGTATCGCAGAAATTTGCTTGGCGAGACTCGGGTTATATCCATGTAAAGAGGAGTGTAGATGCTTGTGCAAAGCTACCACTGGGGCTCGAGCATACCTTGCCGTGGCTCGCAACTCTTGGAAACGACTCTATCACGGGATCAACACCGACCTCGTGGTTCTTCATCTCGTTTACCCTTCTTTTCAACTTGGATTCTTGCATAGCCTAATGACCGTTCTGTCCCCTGTAATACCAAGCATAGCATGGAAGGGGCCCATTCAGCTCGGAAGATACCCATATCGCTTACATGGACACGGCGTTTTCCTGGGAGAGCTGGACAGTGATTGAAGAGAAGAAGTAGATACTCTCATTCACAGAGAGCTTGCAACACTGTGATAGCGTGGCGTCCGACCCAAACCAGATGGTCATAAACGGAGCAGCAGATACCATCGGATCATGATAGGACCATTCACATTTGTGCGCTTTAGCTAGTAACTAATCATAATGCAATGTTTAATCCGTCACCAAATTTCTAAACGATTCGGTGGATTGATTGTGCCCCATACAACGACGTGACAATGATTTTCAACGCCTTCATTGGCGGCCATCGAACGTTGTATCAAGCAGCTGGCATATCCGTTGGCGAATAGAGCTCATGATCCTAGCATCAATAAAGATGACTGGATCACCATGCTCAACAACGGCAAGAAGGTTCCCATTAACAATGCCATTTCTTTTGAGAATGATGAACCAGGCCCTATTCCAGAAGCGAGCAAAGTTCACCCACAAAGTCAAATATTACTGTATGCGGTCTCTTTATTTACTATTTCCCTCGGCAGACCTGGGAGTGAAGACACTGTCTCTAATGCCTGCAAATGTGCCCAGTCGGTCGTTCCTGACTGTTGCTCAGACATGATGTTCCAACAATGGGAAGCAATGGTCAAGGTATCAGTGTCAATCAAGGGGCTCTTGGGTGTCACTGTGTTTGAGGCAGGCTGGTTGTACGTAGGGGGATTACCCGCAGCATCGACCTCTGCCTGCTTCGACATCTTGCCGATTGTCGATGGGATATTCATTCTGACGATGAGGTCGTGAGCCAGATTAACAGGTAGAAGCGTCCTGGTCGAGGGGAACGCGTCCGCCTTGGGAGCGAGCGGGCTGTAGTGACTGCAAGGTTGCAAGTGCTTCAGATGAAGAGTGTATGCGATTCACGAGATGCGCTTGTTGGAGCGGACCAAGCTGAGTCGGTTGACTCGCTTGAGCTAACTGAGCAACACATGGGTCCACTGGTTGGTGAACTTCATGGAGGGAAGTATCCACTCTGTCTTGATGGAAGGCGAGACTGTTTATGACCTCGATTTGTAACGCGTTGTGCTCTTCCGCAGTCTGTCAAGTCGCCCGAGCAATGGCCGCGTGATGCCACATCAACCTCATGGGAATTATGGCCTACGCCTTATGACTGCCTGCCATTGAGACGACTGCGCCTAAGAAGAGGCCGTCTTGACATCCTCCTGTAATACCATCAACTTCGGCTGTTCTTCGCCATGTATGACTCTGGTCAACAAATATCATTGCACAAACGCAAAGATTGAATTAATTATTTGACTGTGCTTGGAATTCGCTCAATCTGATGCTTGCTTGCTCCAACAGCCGCGCTATGGCTGTCTTTGGATTCCCCCGGAATTGAACAGGCCTGTTCCTTGTGAGCGGACGCAAATTGAACGAGGAAGGCTTCAACATCGGCAACCTCGTCTTCTCAGGCGTGCAAGCGTCTGGGTAAGGTTTGACGTTTTCAGCGAAGGTCTGCAAATACTTCCTTGGAGGGCAGTCTGGTAAGGAGGAAGATCTTCGAGATTGTAGATGAGGTGCAATCTCTATGAGAGGTATTGGACAACTGTGATGCGAAGCGCGAAAGAAAATGCAGCTCATACATTATGCGGCAGGATGGGGCCAGCTTTGTTGTGGGAATGGGAGCCGCCGGCATCCCTACCCTGCTGGCGCCCTCATCATGAAGAGCTTACGGGAGTCACTCATGGACCTGACGGTATTGGTACAGCAGTGGGGCGACTTCGATTAATCACGTAACATCACTGTAATAAACCGCTGCCGTGTGAGAATCAGGATTGCGCAACTGCCTGGGTATTTTTTCTCTGAAGAATGGGGACGCTTTTCTACTTAAGTGCGCTTTCTTCGCTGGTAGCCACATTGTGGACGAGCGCTTCATCGTCCAATAGCTGGTCAAATATCCTCAACGGGTTCGTTGGAAATGAAAAAGACCCCAGTCGTGGTATCATTCGTAGAATTCGTCATCACCGTCTTCCCCAGCTTCAAAGCACCATTCTCCACCACACCTCCACCAGGACTCGGGTCTCTCTGGAGAGCATTCGCCCCGTTCAGAACTGTGAAATTGGCCAAACTAATCTCATCAGGATTGCGATTGACAATTGTGGGCAAACCGAAATAGCTCGCATTGACCGAGTCATGGCTGATTTGGAGCTCGAAGTAGCCGCGGTAATAGAGTTCAGACCATTGGAGTTCACGATTGTATTGGACCAAATGGGCGCTGGCGTTGTTGGCGGCGGCGATCGTAATGTTTTGGCCAGCGGGCGATGGAGAAGAGACTGCTGAGCCAGCAAACTAGGGGCGCTTATCAGCTTGAGGTTCGCAGGCGCGGATGCGCTCTGGCCTTTTGAAGTAGCATATCAGACTTACCTCGACGCCTATACTTCCATTACCAGTTGTGGGGTCATACGAATGGTTGTCCAGCCAAACCAAGTCGCTGACCCAGTTCGCGTGAGAGTCGCCCGAGATCACGATGTTGTTGTTGATATTGTTATCGTAGAGAGTCTGAAACGTGCGGTTGCGGTTAGCTTGGTACCCATCCCATGCGTCGTAATCCAACGGATCAACATTTCCATAAGCAATGGACTCGTTAATGCGAGAGAAGACGGTCTGGGACCCGATGACACGCCATGTAGCTGCCCTTTGCTTCGAGGCGATGAGTTGGCCATAGAACCAATTCTCTTGCCGACTACCCATCATGGAACGGCCTGCGTCGTTTGAGATTTCGTGTACGTAGTGGGTGTTCCAATAGAGATCTGTGATGGACCTGTCATATTGACGAGTATCCAGCATGATGAGATCAAGCAAAGTGCCAATGGAGAAACTTCTCCAGATGCGTAAATTGTCGTCCATCTCTACCTGGCGAATGGGCATCCACTCGAAGTAGGCACGGACTGCGTTCATCTTTCGCTGGTCAACGCTGACACCGCCGTCACCAATGAACGAGGCTTCGGTATTGTTGAGCTCAGAAGACCCATCACGGTACGTATTGTCCGCGACCTCGTGATCATCCCAGACTGGGATCCAAGGGAACGTCTGATGGCTGAGTAGGAGGTCGAGATCCGTCCGATAAGTTGCAATACGCTTGCGATAATCGTAGAGAGTATAGATGGTTCGGTCTGGCAGGGGCACACGACCGATTGACTGTCCGTGGCCGTAATCACCGTTCTTGTACTCGTATATGTAATCGCCAAGGTGGAGCACGTAATCCACAGAGTCCTTGCGGGCTGGATTACCAAAGGCATTGAAGAAGCCAAAGGGAAAGTTACTGCAGGAATAGACTGCCAGTCCGATCTTGGTGACAAGATCGTTGGCCGCAGGCGTGGTCTTTGTACGGCCAATCGGACTCGTGACGTTGGAATTACACACGCTGAACTGGTAGTAATACCTCGTGTATGGGCTTAGGTGCTGGGCTTCGATCTGTCGCTTAATCAGTACACTGGCTGGCTTCAACAGGTTGTGAGCATTAAAAGATTGCTTGCCTTCAAGGTGTAGTCCACATCAGAGCTCGTGTACGCCTGACCGGAGTCGATCACTTTCGAGAAAGCCTTGTCTGATGCAACTTTGTAGCTTACGCAAACGGGAGCAGTCGACACAGCCCCGGTGTCGTTGTATATTGGCACAGGATTGTACAATGGCACGTAGCCCGAGACGGTGGAATTGTCAGTGACATCGTCCTGGATGGGCGCACATCTCGTCCAAATAATGACTGATCTTGGATATGGATCCCCCGAAGCCACGCCATGGGTGAAGTTCAAAGCCGCTGCATTCTGGGGAGCCGAGCCAGCATTGCGCTTGTTCACCTTGTGGATGGAGACGCCCAGACCAGGGTGATTGTGCGATGGGGACCGATAGTTGATGTTCGCGGCATAACTAGCAGCAGCGACGCCTGCAAAAGCGGCAGTGATTAAGATCTGAAGCATGACTGACGCTTGAGAGTGGTAACTGACCAAGCCTCTACCTACCATAGCACTATATCTGCAGCCCAGCGTCTTATATGTCACCTCTCAGCCTTTGGGCTCGACCAGTTTCGTCCAGATTCCCGGTTAGCTGCTTCCCTCTCCATGATGGAAGAACAAGGCTCCAGCTGCCAATGAAAGAGCAGATGTACGGCATGCTGACGGAAAACCCCCACATTTCCAGCAGAGAGAGAGCTCCATCGAGCCACCGAGCTTCCTCTTCGGACCAAGTAGTGGTGACTGCTTTTTCGATCCCTCCTAGGCTTCCCATGACGTTAGCATGAAGCAAGAAACACGTGGAGAATCAGGAGTCCAAGGACTGGACGCTCAGGCGGAGTGGGGAAAGCAGACCAAAACATCCCGGCCATCCTGCATGTCTTGGCACTGCTTGGCACTCAATTCGGCCCTCCGAGGCTCGCTGAATACTTTAAGGGACCCGATCGGAAAACTCCGGTACCTGGCAGACCCAAGCAGGAAAGCCATCTTCACGTGTCTCTACCCAGTCATGCTGTTGACGACGATAGCATCCAGGCCAGCATTTACTTGGGCCTAGTTACGAGTCCGGATGTCAGATGGAAATCATTGAAAGAAGCCTGTTGACCATTCGGAGCACTGCCTTTGCATTCTTAGGGACATCGTTGAGAGCACCCCGAGATATACACAGGAGTCCTGAGCTCTTGCTATATCTGACGAGGTGTACTACTAGACCCAACACCACCGGCTTAGATAGGCGGATGACGCCAGGGAGTAGCCAATCTTGGCAGAGTGGATGGCCTCTTGGAGATCAGCCTGCATGGACTTGCAAAGAATTCGACTTTGGCAACACTTTTCCAGGGACCGCTGTCGCTCTTGTGCCACAATCTTGTAAAGCCTTCTTAGCCCCTGTAATCTTATCTAGAATAGTAGCAGCCATTTTACCACGAGATAATGGTGGAGGTATTGGCCGAATTGCATGATCTCCAGACAGAGGGTAACGTATGCTGCAGAAGTCGCAAGTGTTGGGGTAGAATGAAGACCTGTACCCTGATTGCAAGAGTCGTTCCACATTTGCGCAAGATATAGCGAGATTCACCGCAAAACTTCACTTCCATCGTCCGATGTGACGGATATGTGGACCTTTTGGTCGTCTCCAACCCCAGCAAGCTCAAAGCGGAAAATTCATTACGGTGGGAACGCTCGTATATAGATCGTCGATGGATTGAAGTCAATCGTCCCCTCAACCCAATACGACTCCCTGATCACTACAGCATTTTGATCCAATAGCGAAATTGTTCCACCCAACGAGCGTGCTCCTGTCCAGTGGCCTAGAAGTCAACATGCATGGTTCAAGATATCGGCGGCATTTGCAATTGATCGTTGACTGGAATGACTGGTTATTGTTCAGCCGGGCAGAAAGCTGGTTAAGCACGGAGTGTGACGTTATGACTATAGATACTAGTAGTCAGCAGTACTCACTGTTACAAAACCGTATGATTGTCTTATTGCTTATTCAGATCTGCAGAGTACCAAGCTAGGTAGCAGGCTTTGTATAGAAGGCAGTACGATTGTTGCAGTATTCTATATCTCGAATGCTGTCAGACTAATATCGCATTACAGCAGCTGCCCAACCAACAAGAACACACTTTCATAGTCCAAAGGGGCCATATTTGGAGGTCATAGAGACACTATCATAGCAGACAGAACAGTGAGTGTCTAACGGTGGTCGCAGTCATTTCCATCAAAAAACCATCTATAAGTGTGAAGATAAGCTTCGAAGATAAAATTGTTCCCTTCAATTGCTCTCGCCCTGAGAGCTGAAGCAGGCCTGACTTCTCTGGAATGATGACAGATCAGCATAGAGTTGGGATGCTGTCGTGTGAGACCACACTGCTTTCACTGAAGCTAGTGCCAACACAGGTTTGCTACTAACTTGCGGCCACAATTCGAGCTGCGCTCTGAATCCATCACGCGAAATGCTGCTGACCTTGTGATATGGAGGGTCCGCTTTGACTTTGATATCAACGTAGAGTCAATCGACAATATGATCACCACTCTGCTCATCCTGTAGCTCGGATGAACGGCACAAGCTTCGCCATGTCGCTGTTTGGATACGGCGCTGTTGTCAATTTCCACTTGAGAGCCTGGTGGACCTGCTCAGGAAGGGTGCAGTAATGCGTGTGAAAACATTGAATGCGAATTGACAGTGGCCGCTAATAGCAAGTTTGAAGCGAGGACGAAAGCAAAGATTTCAGAATCACGCGATTCTAGGCTGACTATCCTACCAGTTGCCATGCCATACCATCATGATGCCGCTTTTGTATACCGCCATACCAGATTTCCACCATGTACCGTCATGTTCTTATTGCATTACTCCTCGTCCCCCTTGACCTCCTCCAAATCATTTTCCTTCGGCACCACTCCGCCCTTGGCTGCCTTCGCACTGGCAGCAGGGCCGCTGCTCTTGGCAGTCTTCTCGCCTGCTGCCTCGTCCTCAGCACTCTCCCCCTCGCCATCTTCGTCTTCCTCGTTATCCTCGACCGGCACGGCTTCCTCATCAGATTGCTCCTCCTCCTCCTCGTCTTCTTCATCACTTACGACTTCAGGAGCATCTTTGGTGGAAGCGGGCGCGGTCTTGCGCTTCTTGGCTGCGGGTGGAGCTTTATTACGAAGTTGCGATCAGATCGTGTGTTTATGAGCTGCCTTTGACATTGTTCGGTACCTTCAGGTGCTCCTTCATCGTCTTCCTCTTCGGAGGAGACCTCTTCTTCGCCAGCATCGGATGCATCAGATTCTTGGTATCTGGAGCAAGGACATCAGCACGGCCCATTGCTTAGAACTGATGGTAATGATCGGGCCTGAGAAACAATTTGCATTGAGGGAAATCGCGCAGCATAATGTCAAATGAACAAAGTACAACGTAGAGGCCAATCGACCCTGGAACGAGGCTAGACATGACGTCAAGAAAGCTCCCGCTCACTCTTCCTCTTCCTCACTCTCGTCACTGGCAAGCGCCTCGAGCGGTTCATCCTGTTTTCTCTTGCGTGTAGACATGGTGTTGAGGGATCGTGGAGTGGAGGTTTCGGCCAATTGAAGAAAAAGGGGGATGGATGGAAGGACGAAGGAGGATGTGTCGTCGCCTCGACGGTCTAAGCTTCGGGTTCCCAGATGCGAAGCCAGCCAATGAAACCTCGTGGCGTAGTTTAAGCCCTTGCAGATCGGTAGGGCTTAGTCACGTCACTAGCGTCTATCCGAGTACTTTTAGGGCGCCTGGGGGGTCGGACAAATCATATAGGGAGGATATCTATAGATATTCTTAACCAATAGATTTCCTTGAACAAAGCACCCCGGGGTACATACATATGATATCCGGGCTACGAGATCGATATATAAAAATATCGTCATTAGGAAATATTATTATTAGGAAATATTTACATTTTAGAAATAGCTAATTAAGCCGTATTTATAACAGCGCTAATAATACTACGCTATTAACTAGGCTAGAGTACCGTGCCATCGTACCTACCGTCCCTGTAGTAGGTACTAACAACAACTACTATACGCACGGTAATTAGGAGGTCAGCCCCGCGAGAAAATCGCTTAAATCGATTAAATATAACCTCTAATAATTACTAGTATTAATAGGTAACGATATATATATTACTTAAAAAGGGCTTAGCGCGCTCTAAATTAAGGTTTATATACCGATAGTCTTTACTAGGCGATATCCTTAGCGTGGAAATATCTGTAGTCGCTAATAGTACTAGGATACTATCTTATCTACGAAAAGTGTTATAAGTAATACTCTTTTACATGTAATATTAGCTACTTATGAGTATACTAGTATAATCACTTCTATAAAAGGGTGTTAGAAGCCTTTCTACCAGGATAACCGCCCTGGAATGATCTGTCCTATCTCCCGGGCGCCCTAAAAGTACCTTACTTAGCGCTGGCCACAGGCTCCGTGGTATTTGTATTTGTATTTGCGCTAGACACTATGTGTGCCTCTACCGATGCCTGCTGGACCAGCGGAGCGACAGGAACAAATCTTGCGAGCTTCACGTGGCACTATCGAACTATTGAAGACGAGCTTTGGTTGCAAAGCCACACCCAGTAAGACACAATCGTCAACGCTGTTGCCAAGATGGTTGGGTGTCGAGTATGTGGATAGCTGAGCCAGCACTTTGTTGGACATGACAACTTTCATCTTCGTCTGATTGTACCCCTTTCATATTAATTTGACATGACTTTGCTCATCAGGACTGCACCCAGCCAAGCTTTCTATAAGTTAGACGTATCCATGTCCCGTATTGTTATATCTCCTTCTCATGCCTAGTCGGCTTGCCTAGTGGGCGGACTCCAAATCTATCTGTCGTTGAGAAGTGAGCAAATGCGCGCTTGAGGTCCGTTCAAGGGTACGCATTTTCAAGCCATTCAATTGAATAGACGAAGGGTTGGTCGAATTGTCATCCGCGATCCGTGTTGGGATGCATCCTCAATCCAGTGGCTACGGCCCTATTGCTATTGGAACCCTCGTGTTACCGCGAGGAAAATGAAGATAGCTAGTTGGCTAGGTAAACGTCTCGTTTATAGTAGCTATGGTTTCTCATGCGGTCACATCGAAAGGCTTATGTGCCAATCCCTAATTCGAGATATTTTTAAAAATTGCGCTTTATGAATCTAGGCTGGGCGACCTGGGGGTATCTGTCTGTATTGAGATGAGCCATTACGCGCAATCAGGAATTTGGTGGCTCTTTTCCCTTCATGTAGTAAGGACGATAACGATAATGTAATTGATGCTGGGTTTTCTTGCATCGGTGGGCGAAACAACTTCCGATCCACGTCCCAGCCGCTTGCCCAGTGCGAGGCCACCCAGTGCAACAGTCGACACTATGTGACTCGCAGTATGTTATTATTCGTCTCAATCTTACGTTTGCGATCATGTAACCGCTCAAGAGCCACTACCTTATTTCCATTTCCATTTTCTTCTCTCGTCCACCAAGCCATCGCTCTTCTCTCCTCGCTTGTTCACAAGACCATTGCTCTGTTGCTGCGACTAACATCTTTCTATCATAGAAACTGTTCCAAGACTTCCGCCTTTTGCGTGTTCTACCTTTGAGCCGTGCTTTCTATCATTCTTCAGTGCAGGATACCTGCGCAAAGCGCCTCCTAGGGTGCTCTGAACATCGTAGTTGTGAAGACAGTCCATATCAAAACCAGCATCCTACGCAGCTCGACTTCGAGATTAACAGTGATCTAGCCGATACGGTAACCAAAGCACTCACCAGTCTGGACATGAGTACAATTTAATTTCTCGATGCACAATCGCCACAATCGCAATTGCTCTGCCGTTGAAATAGTCAAACTACTATGAGATTCACAAGATGCCCCAAGAGATGTTCGCACTGGTCATCGTCTTGCCTAAGAAACCGCGGCGACATGCTCGCTTAAGATTAACAAATGAGATGCCTTGAAAAGGTCCCCAAGGCACGTAGCTTCCATTGACTCTTTCCAGCCGCCTTAATGGGCTTACTAATAGCTTGTAGGAATTTCGGGAGCCGCTGATAAGTAGCCAACAACACCTTCACGCAAGATAACCTGCTAATCAGCTGCAGGAGCTACTAGGCAGGGGTTATAGGCAAAGCAGCATCGTCTCATCAAATGCAGGGGATGCCTCGAAATGTAGCGATCGAAAGCATGTCAATTGAACCGGTATGCCCCGATCGAGAGCGCCATCAGACGGACTATTTCTCTCATGATGTGGCGCAAGTAGTGTCCTCTATCAATATGCTTCTCCGAGCCATTGAGCGCCATTCGGTCTTCTCCATCGGTGCCTTTTGCATGATTCGGAGAGGCGCATTGGCTAAAAAGCTTGCTCAGCCACTGTTTTGGGAGCGACATCTGCTTATGGATCTTGATAGGAGTGATTGACCCCCAAAAAGACGACTTGTGGGGTCTTTAATCGTCACAGTGCTCCTGAGCCTGGGGTAGCGAATATCCCCATGGCTGTCAGATTTGAAAGGGACCATTCGACCCAAAGTCCATATTAACCTTCCAAGGCACGGCATGCTCGCAGTAAAGACACAAGTGACACAGCGCGGAGAGTGAAAGGAGAAGGGTTGATCCTCCCGCTGCATCGTTGCGATCCACGGCATTTTTCATCGCGTTCGCAGGACGACGGACCTATTCCTGGGCCCGTATAGCTGATGTTGAGACGACACCCAGGCTTGCTGTCAGCAAAATTTGCAACGATCTTATGTGTTGTCCCCAGAATACTATACAAATGTGGACTGATTATCATTTCGTTCTCTGGAAACGTCGTAGAACATTCGCACAGACCATACGAAGAGCAGCGCTGGCAAGTACTTGGAGCTCCGCTCCCGAAAGTCGCGAAGTACAAGTACAGTCTTACCACTAAAGCTGTAACCTTTTGCGATAGCTGACTTGCAGCAGGCGGATCATTGATGGGGTTTCCATCGATTAGACTTCGAATCAGACTTCGTCTTTGATAAGCCTGGGGTAAGGCGTACGGCATGTGCCTGAGACAGCATCGTCGCGTGTGGCAACAGCGTCAGCAGTGTTCGATAACGCCATATTATAAACCGTTGGATTTCTGCCCACTTTCTTCCGGCCCTTCCATCACGCATTCTATGCCTCCTAAACGAATGTCAATCGTGGAGCAAATTAGAAGGAAGCAAGGCTTGGCATACGAAGAACGAACAACGCAGCATTGAATGATGTGGTGGTATCTATACGCAACAACCTAGCCGGCCACAGGTCTGAGCATCATCACCCAAGATCACGAATCAATCCACCAACCCTCCGCAAGAGCTCGTAGTTCAGAGCTCCGACATTACAACACGGCTTCTTGCCCACACCTAGGACCCATTTTCTTCAGACAGCTGCTCGACCCGTGTGCAACGACCTTCCACCCCTCATCGTAAAGAACAACACTACCGCCATCACCGCCGTAACAAGCCACAGGAGCATATTGACCAAGTCGATCCACACTGCATTCTTCATCCTTTTGACCCCATTATCACCCTCAGGATTCTCATGGATGTACAGCTTGCCGAAGATTCCGAAGACGGCCGTCCATAGGATACTACATCATAGCAACTCAGCTATCATCTTTGCAGTACCATTTAGAGAGACTGAGTAGACTCACAAAAGAACGACATCCCATCCGAACGCCCAATAGCTCTTGAGCTTCGGTATCACATACACCAAGGTGGTAACTGCGCTTAGAGCGCCGACCACGACTGCGTAGGCCCACTTCGAGTCGGAGTATTTGTGCTCTTTATGCGCTCTGTTGAGATCAGCGCCATAGAGACCGCAGACGGTGATGGCGAAGACGAATTGGAGGAAGCGTAGGACAAGATTGTGGATCAATATTGGGAGGGGTGTGGAGCTGCTAGAGCCAACAGTGCTGGTAGGCTTCTTGTTGAACCGAGAAAATGCCATCTACGGTCTCTAGCGGACGCTTCTGCCCGATGCGGTCGTCGATTTGATGGTGTGCGGTGAGTGAGGGAGTTCGGTGGGTGAAGGGTTTTTGTGTTTGAGATGAGGAACTTCGCGTATATCTGAGACGTGGAATGCAATGGACCCTGGGTGCCTGGCGACGGAACAAAAATCAACGTACGATACGCAACACGGAGCTTCAACAACAAATGTCTGATGCCACTGAGAATGCTTTGGAGATCGCTTGCACACATGCGACAGGCTCATAAAATTCTTTTCGAAGCTTAACGGCGTGACGCAGTGGCGGAGCTGGCGAATGACTTCAGGGTCGCACTTGCTACCCGATTGGTGCTCCACTGAGCCACACGCCAACAGAAGCCACACATTCGCCCTTTTCGGTTTGGCCAGGCAAATACCTACTCTAACATCCTTAGCGGATGTCTACGAGCTGATAGTACTGTATTTTGGCGGTAGTAGATACGAGTACGGTATTCTACTAGTTGTAGAGTAATTCTTCGCTATCCTATCTTTTATCTAGAGTATTTAAGGTTATTAGTTATATTTTAAAGTAGATAATTATACTTTAATTTAAAGCTTATAATATACTTTATGTTTATATATATCTAGATTAATATTAGGGAAGTATTATAACTATATCCCTTTTACCTACCTGTATACCCCTATTTACTTATATATATACCCCGTATTAGGTTTAACTTCATCTGTAAATAGAAATAGTATACGCGTATCTAACTAAGCTCTAGGCTTACCTCTAGCGTAATACGCCCTATAGTCTACTAAGGGAGTACTATAGCCCTTAAATTCTAGGAGTAGGCTTCCTAGGAAGTTAATATCCTAATTATAAAGCGACTAGAATTAGCTAACCTAGCTAAGTTTATTAGCCGCTTACTAAGGATAAGCCCCTAGGCTATAAGCTATATAAAGTTTAGTTAGGTATACGCGTGTTATTTCTATTACAGACGAAGTTAAACCTAATATAAGGGGGTATATATATAGGTAAATAGAAGGTATATTAGAACTAATCTCTAAGGAACTTAAGAAAATATAGGGGAGTACCTAGATAGTATATATCCGCTAAGATATAGCCTAATATTATATTAATATTACCTTATATTTATAAAGAAGGTCTACTAAGTAGGCTATATAATAGTGTATAAGGCGTATATATACTATAGCCTAATAATTACCTCCCCTCCTAGGCCTTAGTTCCTAGGAATATAGTAATATAAATACTTATTAAAAAACCTTAAAACCTAGTAGGAAAAATAAGAGAAAAGAGTTATTTAATATATTACTATTATAGTAGTATTAGCTATTATATATAAGGTATACGTGTATTAAACCCTTTATAAGGCGGTAATAATATTATCTAGTAGGCGTATATTAAATATATCCTTATATAAGTAAATAATATATAAGTATTTATAATAATAATATCTTATCTATTTTATAATAGTTATACTTATAATATATATTAATAGTAGAATAGTATTATAGTAATATAATAATATACTATTACCTATTATTAATATATTATATTAATAGCGAATATAATAATAGATAGTAGATATATAATAGTAGATATATTAGTCTTTATTAATATTTAATATAAAATAAGATAGAAGGTTAATATCTATTATTATTAGTTATATAACTTTAATTATATACGTGCTAATATAATAATATATTAATAAATATCTTATCTTAAAGTTTTATCTTCTTTATAACTCTTATAACCTCTCTTATAAGTACTTATACTAGCTATAAGATAGTAGTAATAATAATACTAATATATAATAATAATATCTTATTATTATATATATATATATTATAACTTTATAAGTATACTATTATTATATTATTATATTATTATTATTTATTAATAAGCTAACTTATAATAGAATTATAGCTTTTAACTTTAATATATATTTATACGCGCCTACTCTAAGATAGCGTATTAATATTAATAATATATTAGATCTACCTTATAAGACTTATCTTTTAAAAGGCTTAATAATTATATTAAAGATAAGGCTACTCTTTATACCTAATATACTAATAGCTATTATAGTATTAATTATTATATAAAGGTAAGTACTCTAATAACTCTCTATTAGCGTATTAACTAACTTATAATAAATTCCTCTAGTATTATATTATTATATAAGGTAGATTATTAATATTATTACTTAATATAATATAATAATAATATAGAAGAAGAAGAGAAAGAAGCTTAGTAAATTAATTACTTAATAATATAAAGTATATAAGTAGATAGTAATTATAATTAGGTTTATACCTAATATAATTATTAATATATAAGTTATAATTAATACTTTAAATATAAATATTAAGGAATTAGAGGGCTAAGTAAAGGTCTTATAAATTAAACTTAATAACTTATAATAGTATAAAGAGGAACTAATACTATTAGAGCCTTACTAGCGTCTTCCTTACTAACCTTTAGGACTAAGCCTATATAATTTTTAATAGGACTTTATATTTAATAAAAGCCTTAATAAATATACTTAGGATATTAATATTAAGTTAGGGCCTAAATTTAAAGGCTTTAATTAACTAATCTTTATAATTATACCTTAATATAAATAAGTTATTAATATATCTTATTTAATATTAAACTTTATAAGGTATAAGGTACCTAGGCTTACTACTTAATAATATATCCTTAATATCTTTATTAGATTATATTAAGATTAATAGTATTCTTTTAAATATAATATATTATAACTATTATAATTATATAGATAGGTATAATAAAAGTATATTCCTACTTAAACTATTTATATAAGTAAGTATAATTATATAGAGGAGTATAATTATAATATAGATTTATTAGATATATACCTACTTTACTTTATAACTTATTATATTACTATTGCTTACTAGTTATATATATTATTAATTAAATATCTTTATTATACTTATACTTATTACCTACTTATATATTATAAGATTAAGTTAACTTATATATCCTATTAAGGTCTTTATTCAGTATTTAT
>JAABUK010002893.1_pt1 | contig 30023 bp, 24 predicted proteins | sample 5559141 | NCBI WGS metagenome assembly JAABUK01 (sample SAMN10711869, study PRJNA513367) | rock metagenome | isolation source: Antarctica rocks | place: Antarctica: Victoria Land, Pudding Butte nord | collected 2016-01-03
ACTTTTATTTATAAGGTCTTTAAGGAATTACTTTCTTTAATATCTTTATTAATATTAATATTAATAATAGGAATATTAATAAGGTTAAGGTCCTTTTTAATAATATATCTATTTATTACCTTATAAGTAGTCCTAATTATTATACCTTTTTTAATAATAATAACCTAATTAGTAATAAATTTATTAATAGACTACTTAATAGAGGTATATATAAGATATTTAAATATTACCTTTTTAATAGTAATAATCTTCTTAATAATAATAATCTCTTTATAAGCTATTTAAATAAATCTAATTAATTAGAAGGTAAGTATAATATTAAATAATAATAAAAATAATAAATATTTAATAATATTAATAATATTAAGCTTTAAAATAAGTAATTAGATATATATAATTTAAAGTCTAAAAGGATAAAGAATATAGGTAGAATCTAATTAATAAATAGTATTAATATTACTTAAGTTCCCTTAATTAATAGCTAACCCCTTATACTAACCCCTAGCTAAACTAACTCGATATATATCCAGTGAAGGCAGCGGTAGAAAAAGTAGCGAGCAGAATTTTATCTTACCTCCTCAAAGTTCCTAGCCATTCCGGTTAGGAATTTATCTCTAATATCTCCAGTCCAATCTTCGCCAGCCGTCCACACTTGCGAGTACAGGTATAGCAACCATACCCACCATTCACTTAGACCCGGAGAGTAATTCGTGAGCAGGGCCCAATTTACCAGGCTTTTCCAGTTCCTTGTCCGCTGTATGAACACAGGACCTACATCATTGGGATTCGATTCATCGCCATTTAGAATAGACACCGAACCCAAACTCGCTTGAGCTATCAGCATTAGTGCCTGATCTCAGCGAAGTGGATGCCCTCTTACACAAAGCTCTCTTATCAGAGAACGCCTCCAACCTAATCCACGATCTCAGCTGTTCGTGCAGGATTTCTTTCACAGCAATAGTTTAGCCTCCTACCTCAACGAACCATTCGAGATTCCCCCGCTTCATTACACTCTACAGAATGTTTGACATACAAATCGCCGAAAGAGTTGCTGAAGTAAAACACTTGGAGGCCGTTGGGGTTCGACAGATACTCTGGGCATTCTATGGGGATTTCGAATATGCCTTAAGCACCAAGGATTCTGGCATATCAGTCTTTGGGATTGAGATGGAAGACAGGGTAAGCAATTAGAGCCACCACATCGTTCATCTAGACGACCGGCATAGACACCACTCGAAGGGTTTCAGATCGAGGACGAACAATGAAAGGGCAATCAGCATCCACCAACGACACCATCTAATCACAATAAGAGCCCCGAATAGGTGCTGGGATATGAATAGGTTGGCGACAAATTTCGAGATTTACTGAAATCTTTACTCAACAAGCAGCCCCCTAAGCGAATTACACTGAAGGAAGTCAAAAACGACGTATGGGTACTTCGTAGGTTCAGCGACCAGATGTACGGGATGGAGGAAACCGGTCCATGACCGCAAGACTCGGGCAGGAACTTCCCAACAGGACAAGAGACAATATGGTCAGATTGATTCCAAAATGCTTTTCGAATTACGCGTCGAATACAAGCACCATCGACAATTCCACTCTATCAGGAAATTGCATCTGCGATTCCCGCCATCGTTGGCTTGTAACTCATGGAAATCCTAGCTCGATGGGCATCCGGCTCCGGAATAATTCATCGGTGACTTGACCGCTAACAGCGAGGCTTAGGCGCTGCTTGATGGAGCGACTAACCAAGGTGGAGGTGATCTTGCCCACTGTTCCATCAGTTCGCATGTTAATCAGACTTTGTTCCTCCAGGGCAAGAGAGCACCGTTGGCAGCATCTCATCGGTGACCCAAAGAATTTATGGAGGCTCCTGACGAGGGATCTTGGATGAACATTCTGTTGTGAGGACCATGTCCCATTCTCCTACATGGCTACGTACCGACAAATTGGCTCTTAGCACCCCATTCGTGTCAATATTCCATACGTCGGTTACGTGGGCAATGGACATTCAGTATGCCCTGTACTTTCCCTTCGATCTTCGCGGAGCAAGCGTCTTTCATTCTGGATGGATTCCGGGACAATGCCAACATCGGGGGTTGCTGTCGATACGAGCGCCACGTCTCGTCTACCTGCTTCGAAGGCTAAAGAAATGAACATGCAACGAGATCATCCATGGATCAATCATCCTACACATTTATTTCATCTTGAAGAACCCAGAGATTGCCGGAACGATACACGATATCCCTCGTGGACACAATCATCTAGGGTCGTCGACCAAAGACTTGAGGTTGATGGGGATGGCTTACCAGACCGAAGTCAGGATCTACGTTGATTTCAATGTCGGCTCTTCGACCTATGAAAAGGGTTGCACTGGATCAATGGGGCATGTGCTTCAAGGATTGCATCCAGCATCGTGGCTGGAACAATGTTGCCTTCTTCATACGCAAAATTCGGAATGCTGAGCGACAACGGCGGATGAGGTTGCTGATAGGATCTCTGGAAGAGGGCATGAGCCATAAGAAATAGATAACCGAATGCTGAGCTGGACCATTCGGAAGAGGATAACAATGAACCATTGCGAAGGTTTTGTGGTGATGTTGTCATGTAGGAGAAATCTCTCGGGTCAGGGCGGTTACAATTACTTGGGTAGGTCCAAGCAGCCTTCTAGTCTAACACATCAGCTGACTGATGTCCGGAAATTGAGAAAGAAGCGTCATATCCAGCGGAGCTCTTGCAGTACAGCCTAAGCAAAGCCGAAGAAATATGTTCTATCGCTGAGTCTGGGACAAAAAAAAACTGGGATATCGTTTGATGAAGGCTGTGCCTGGATGATCGTTGGTAATCATTCTTCAGAGCGATGACATTCATAATCAACAGACTGAAAGTCTCTGTCTTCCCATCTTCTGGATTTGAATGTCTGATGGAGATTTGCTTCTGAATCGCCAGACGTACGTCTTTTGAAAGGCTATCATGCACCTATGGAAGTAGATGAAACCTTGTTCTATGAGGAAGCCGCATTCATTGACCCAAGACAATGGCCACAAAGCTTCGACCATGCACAAACCCCCCTCTCTTCTAACGCTGGATAGACTTATCGACAAAGGCAACGCCAAAAGGTATTTTAGATGAATTCGAGCTTAGATTTGGGCTGCATTTGCCTTTAGATAAAAATACGAGTCCCACGAAATTGATCGATTCCACTTTTAACGGCACACCGTGGAAGTTTCCGTTTCAGTAATGTCTCGACGCAATCGCTCATAGCCTGATGATAGTCAGACCCATATTCGTCGCTTCATAGACCTCTTGTCAAAGTCCGCTGCAGTGGATAAACGGCAGCTGACGGTGGCTCATCGAAGTTTCCGTTGAAGTCGAAAGCGTGACAGAGATAGGGGCTATCAGGCTCCCAGAGACTCGACACTACTGCATCACATTTTTGCCTGTCGTCCACTCGCTTAAGAGCGGATCCTCCATCCGGACCATCCAGAGCGTCAGAAATGTCGTGACAGCCATATACTAGTGGCTTGGCATCCACACAAATCAGCCTGCTTGCTTCGAATCACCTTCCAAATCAATCAATCAGCATCAGCATCAGCACCAGCACCAGCACCAGCACCAGCTTGCTCGGTGTCATGATCTGCACCCTCAATGGTGGAGGCGAGCCACCGTTGGGGGTGCAGACGGACAGGCTCAAGGACAAGGCTGTTGTCTTTGGAGCAGATTCAGCCGACCACTGTTCTTTGTCTTTAAGGAAAAATTTCTTCGTGTGCAGGATTCGATATCCTGCGCCTGGACCTCGCCCTCAACTGCCTCCGATCGGGCATGCGCCAGCTGGTGGTCAAGTCCCAGCCCAGTACTCTGCTGGTGTTGATGAAATGGACTAGACTTCTCCGATCGGACACGCGCCAGCTGGTGGTCAAGACCCAGCCCAGTGCCCTGCTGGTGTTGACCAAATGTACCAGACCTCCCCTCAACTGCCTCCGATCGGATATGCGCCAGCTGGTGGTCAAGTTCCAGTCCAGTGCCCTGCGGGTGTCGACCAAATGTACCAGACCTCCCCTCAACTGCCTCCGATCGGACATGCGCCAGCTGGTGGTCAAGTTCCAGCCCAGTACCATGCTGGTGTTGACCAAATGTACAAGAATCATGGAAATCTTGGAGGGTCGTCGCTTGCAGCATCATCTCATCAAAAACGAGAAATTTTCAAAATCAACCACTTGGCCGAGGTGAATTCTTCCAAGGCAACAACCTCGACGTGTGCCACCTAGATCAGTATCCAATGACGTACCGTGGGATCATAAGAGCGATGGTGTGGTCACTTGATACTTAGTCAGGAAATTACAGTGAGTAGGCTCCTCCACATGATTCCATGTCGGCCCCTTCGACGCTTCGCCCCTTATTAATAGCTCTAATAATTTTATAAGGGCCTAGATTCTTATAATTAAGGGAGAGCCACCGTTCATCGTCTGGGAGCCAAGAGCATACTCATGCACGCTGGGGCATTTGCGCAACATCGTTGAGGCCTTGCGGGTCGTTGACGTCTTCGACCCAGACCACAAAGACTCTCCCTCAACGCTCTAACCCCCTCGATCCAGACCACCACGACTCTTTTTGAACGCTCTACATATTTTCGAAGTTAGGCCTGCTGCCTCGAACCATTCAAGTGCCACTCCGAACCCACCACGATTCCCAATAAGACTGACAAGCCCAGCTAAGCATTCGACATCGAAGGTCTTTAGCTCGATGAGGCATTAGGCCATCGATGAGAAGCAGCAACATGGTCGAAGGATCAATGATCTAGAAAGACACGTTGCAGGACGCAGAATTTGAAGGAGGGATACATGACTCAGCGCTGAAAACCTGTATTTAAGAGGCCAATGGCCCCATAAATTCTGCTTCTTTAGCAACCCACATAACAGCATGACAATACAAGAAGATGGCAAGACGATTCCACCTGTTGAATGCTTTTACATAATGCCAAGGCACTAGTATGGCCGTGATAGCCCAATCCAAACACTTGATGGAGGTCTCTAAGTATGCACAAGTCCCATTGGTAAGACATCAAAAGGATCGGAAGCGACGTTGTTGGAGGTGACATTACAGATGGCGGCCCCATGCTTGTGGGCAAGGTCCAACCAAGAGGGAATCAGTGATAGAATGGAAGCGATTCTGAACATCGGCCGTGGCAGCCACTGATACTATGTCCTCTCGGGGATAGATGTCTAATATCTAAATGAATCTCGTCACATAGATAGGAGAACAATGCCAATGATGCTCCTGCGTGGGCATGTCATTGGCTGGCCGCTTTGTGTGAGGCCTCCTGCAGCAGCTTTAATGCCAAACTCTCCCTACACCCATCCAATCTAAGCGAGCTATCTATGTTAACAGAGTTCCGTGGTTAGATAGTAGCTAGATCCGAAATCAGGAGGAAGAGAAGTATAGACTTTGCTTCCCCTGATCGACGGTCTTCCGCGCACCATATCCTAATGTAGCTAGCTCGATAAGCTAGTGTTCACTAGTGGCTTGGCATCTCCAAGAATACAACATCAAGCTTGGAAGGTACCTCATCGTCCGACAGAGTCAGACCCTATACAAGCGGATTGATGGGTGAAGCATAGCCAGTTGCTGAAGCACACTTCGATGACTTTATCATTGACAGCCATGGGAGGTTTGGTGGCAAATGTTCGAGAGCGGAAGGCGGGACGAAGAGTACTACGTGACAGCGCCGGGGAAGAGCCGGCTCCTCGAGCACATCAAGAAGCGCCGCAACTGCTTCCACAGAAACTCGATACGGCAATTCCCTAGTCTCAACGAATGAAAGCGCTTGGTCAAGAACGAGAAGACGTCTTTATTTAAGGTTGGCGACAAGGATGAGCAAGAGTTGATCCACTCGAGTGGACTTCCGCGCTTGGATGCTGAACAGTAGGGTAAGCAGCTGTTCAGATCTCCAATCGCAAGAATTTCTGCGGACGTTTACGGCATCCTTGATGATCGCTGACTACATATAGGCTCTGTTTCTGACGAACAGACCATGTCGTAACAGCACTTCACTCGCATTGCTGACGGGTATGCGTCCCCAAGCTCTGATACCGCGCCCTCAAATTCGCACGGTCGCTACCGGATCGCGCCGTCCACGAAAACTCCGTCGAGGTAGTGAAGCGTCTACAGAGACTTAAGGCTTCGGCACATCAGGCTGATCACATACAGCGGCTTTTCGACAATCCCAAGTCTGGACTATCTATATGCAGAACACCTCGAAGCCCTAAATGATGCACAAAAGCCTGTCCAAAGTTCAAACCGGACAAACAAGGTCATGGCTTTCCGTTAGCCATATCTATGGATGCACTTTAGTATAAATCTGAACTTCGTTTGCTAGCGATTGCCCCCAACTTATAAGATGATGACGATGCTGCTGTCTTCTGTATAGAACTTTCTAATTTTGTGGTACCGATGTTGGTACTGCAGATGCTACAGTCTGTTCAAGAGGCCTGGTATTCGCATCGTCAAGTCTCATGGCGCAGGTTGATCAAACCAGCTTGTATATGCAAGCCTGGGGTCTCACTACTTGTCTTAGGTAACGAGATTGACCCTCTTCACAAGCTCCCCTCGAATCGATGAACATAAAGCTCATTCCCAAACTCGATCCGAGTGAGCCAGCGGTCGGGTGAAGGGGACCCTGCCGACCGGGGAAAGACGAAATTTCAGTAGGCACGGTCCTTCTTCTCAAGTCCCTTCTAATCTCTTGGCTTTCTTACGAATCTGGGTGGAACCCTTTGGATGTCCTGAAAGATCTGGGTGCACTTTAGAGGATAAGAGGAGATTTCAGATACGAATATGTCACCAGGTTGGAAGCATCTTCCAGTGTTTTTTTAGGGTATATTTCATCAAAGAATGGCGGCTCCTAAGTATATTCACCCTGGATGTCATGCAGAGAGGGCTTGTATCGCGCTCTTGTCTGCAGCTTAGTCAAAAATAGGCAGTGAATCAAAGAGGATCACCAGGCATGTGGAAGCCAACATTCTCCAGTCAAGAGACTCCAGTCCATCGCGCCGATTACATCAACTACGAAAGTTAAGAGCGCAGTATTTGACTCCTTCATAGTTTAGAAGCCAGGTGCAGTACGTGTCAACGCCATCAAGGTACCTGCACTAACACGCCTTACAAGATTGCAAGAATCATTGGGCTTGTGTCAATACCACGAACAGGGGTACAATCTGGCTGGATGGACATGCGTTCGTTATTCGGGATAATCTCTTCGATCCAACATCTAGCTTTATCAAGATACATAGTACGTACTCGAATCGGATCAACTTAGTATCATAAGCCCGCCAAAGATCTCTCCGTGACCGAGACCTGACACAGAGCTGTGTAAGGCTTAGGTCGGACATTGAATCCTCCCTTTACAGTTGCCAGCGCCACCGTTTCTATTCGCCACCCAGCTAGCCAATGGTGATTCTCTTATTGAATGCATTTTCGAGGTCTATTAAAATGGTAGGGAGAGACTAGAACGACCCTTCCCATTCAGGCTTGATAAATCAAGCTGACTGTCTTTATGATGCAGGACTCTTATCCGCTGGAACGGCACCCTGCCTGTCGACCCCAGTGTTATCTTTTGAGCTTTCTACTTTAGCAGCTTCAATACCCCTAGACCAGAGCATGTGCAAGCAATACTACGCGACCTGGGCCCTCCCGATCCTGGACTGCGATACAGCTCCACAGTAATCTGTCTACGAGTCCACAAATCTGACCTTGGTAAAAGCTATTCAGTCCACGGGCGATCTAAGGCCAAACTCAGATCCATCAAGCCAGTAGACGTGACAGTGATCATCAAACGTCCCACTTATATGTGGAGCTAACACGATCACTCGACACAAATCTGGCTGAAAAGTAAGATGTCAAGCAAAGACTGCGATCACCAGGGACTCGGGCAAATCAGAGGATGCCTAGTTACCGGGGTGTGTTGCAAAACTACACGTCACAACTCTATTAGTGGCTTGGCATCACACAAAAGTCTGCGTCCTGAGATGTGTCTTCCTAAATAATCAATCAGTCTATCATATTGTTGCTTCCATCAATTGCCTTCCTTTAATAAAATGGACATTTGCTTCCTTGACCTTCATTATGAAGGCAGGGGGTGGCGTTTACGATGACCTCAACCTCAATGTTGGCGAGGTACTTCAGAAGCGAAGCGAGCTTTGTCCCCCAAGATTGCTCTTTCGCAACGACGTGTCTGACGGTGACTCAGGGTTTCCCAGGTATTCACATTTGCTCTATCGACGGCCAAGTCAAGGCTAACGTTGATACGAAAGGATGTGTCGCCGAAAGCCAAAGCTTCACATCGGAATCAACCGGCATTTCAATCCCTACGTCGGGCGAACTGGCAGCCGTGGAAGAGTCCACTGGTTGGGATCCTGACATTGAGTGACATTCTTGAGTATGTACGCCTCAAAGGGAGGGCAAAGCCTTGACAATAACCGCATTGGCAGTCTCAATATTACGCGCATGCTTCGACACGATGGAACTGGTCTACCAAAATAACAAGGCTGCGGTACAGCATTTCATGCAAGAAGCTTCGGATGCCTGATCGCCTTATCTATGGAGGTGCTGAAGATGCCCCTGCCTTACATGCCCACAGAAGAGGAAGAGATGCAAGGCAGTCCAGAGGCTCAGAAGATCCAGCAGTGACAACTCAGCGAGGAGGATCTGCACTCAAGACTCAAGTTGTCAAGGTAAGCAGAGCGGTCGAAACGTGGATAACTGCAAGCTGATCGTCCTCATAGGCATTGCACTAGGTTCAGAATACGTTCGTCTCCTATGGCGTACAAGACATGGAGTTGGAAATGGGTAAAGATCCAAAAGCTCCTAGACACTGCACGAAACATCGAGTTGGAAATGGGTAAAGGACCAAATGCTTATAGGCGCTGCAGAATTGATCTTCCTCCTCTTCCACCTGGAAAGTCAGAAATCGATGTGGCAGCCGACTATCTATTCAAATTACAAGGCATCGCGTTGGAAATGGGTAAAGGACCAAATGCTTCTGGGCGCTGCACAAGACATAGATTTGGAAATGGATAAAGGACCAAATGCTCCTAGGTACTGCACAAGACATCGCGTTGGAAATGGATAAAGAACCAAATGCTAGTGGTCTGGCACTCATGTAGAATAGCCTACCGGCTGCAACTTGCCTTACTAGATAATGAACCAACATCATGATAATCCTAACAGTCGTGGCTCTACCTACACATCAGGAAGCACTGTGATTCTATTCTTCTCCATTTCCTCCGCTCTCGGTATCAGTGTCCACCATCGTTCAAGCAAGCCAAACACGCAAAGGCGTTCTGGGTTCACTGCCTCCAGCTCGCTGTGACGAGTAATTCCTATGTCTCAACAGTTGTAAGAGATCGTCCTCAACACTGGCATGGATTACAAACAGATAACACCGCCATAGATGGACGAATTAGCCACTTCAGAACATTCATCAGCGCTGTCTTTCCCAAAAGCAATTTCATTCCATTCACCTTTTTCTGGGACCCAACGTCGACTTGGCAGTATCAGTACTGCCTGTCTCCAGAGTCCCCTCCTATCCTCTCATCCTTTTGGACTGTAAACATCGTGCATCTATATGTATGGATCACCACTCAATCCTCAACCCACTCCTCTAAACCCAACTCAAGACGCTAGTCGGCCTTCCTTCTCCTGAATGGATCATCCGCCTTACTCTCGAAAGACACCAGAAGCCTCCTACGTCGAAGTTGGCTACAGCTTCGAGACAACGGCGCGTTTGGTCGTTCGACAAGGCTTGGACTCAAGATCGGGACAGCAACGTTGTCAAAGCCCTGGCGTTGCAGCAGCTGCACGGCTAGCTCTTTGAAGGCAATTACTTCGACACTCTCCATCGGATCAGTGAACAAAGTGGTTGAATGGGTTGTCTAGCGGGTACTCAATAGTACCAGCAGAGACGTGGCATTGCGTGCTTGGGTCGACCTGCTCCTTGCTTTGTGTTAGATTAGGGGCGACGTGTTGAACACATCGTCGATTGAGCATATCGGAAGACACGTTGCAGCAAGCAGGCTCCTAGATGTTATTGCCAAGCCGTTGATTCGGCAATGACATCTGATTTCCAACCATTTCGGTGTTGTTAGTCTATGTGGCCACCCTCAAAGTCCAGTTGGTACCATGCTCGGCGGGTGGTGCTCGAGTCACGTACGCTGTGTATGCCTTTGATCAACGTCGACGACCATCCTCGCAGCAGCAAATTGGATCGTGGCTCCATCGAAGCTTGGTCCAGGGCAAAGTCAACAGAGTGCCGAAATCGATGGCAACCAAGTACTATGTTGTACCTTTGGTGGACTGCATGGAGAGATCTGGTAAGCCTTTTTTTTTCTCGTTCGGATGCGGGCCCCCGAGGAAACATACCTCCATGAACACCAGGCTGATCGTAAATTGCCTAGGCATCGCCAACAGAAAAGGGTGGAGGTCATTGTGTTGCAGATCCATATCCTCTACATTGTCATGATGTTGGGGGTTGCTAAAGTAGCAAGGAAAATGTGGTCTACGACGAGATACAGATTCTCAGCGCTGTGTCATTTACTCTTCCATCACCAACCATCTTCTCGTATGGTCGATTCGGCTCCATCAGGATCTGATCGAAGGTTACCTGGTCAGAGCAATGCCGACCCTCCTGACGACGACATCATCCACATCTCGGGCTAGTTGGTTGGGACTCAGTGAATGGGAGGCTGTCGATCAGGGGAACTCAAGCAGTATCAGTACTGCAGGTCCCCTAGAATCCGCCCCTGTTCTCTTATCTTTTTGGACTCCAAACATCCTGTATTTAGCCTTTCCCACCTTTCCTCACTGGACCGTTTTTGTGCATACATGGCTTGGCTTGCTCGTGCTGCCTAGATATGGGAGAACCTTGACACTAAAGCGGCTGCAGAAGGCCTCACACTCGTTGCGAATGGGCCAATGGCAGCAGATTTTATCGAGAGCTGACTGGATAGGGTATTGCCAGCCCTCCTGACGACCACATCATTCACATGGTATGCTCAGGCGAGGCCGATAGCAGTGTCACCCGCAACTCTCTCATGAAGCGCTCATGGCTTTGCTCGTCTGTAGAGCCATCGCAGCCAAAGTGATTGTGGTGTCAGGCTTTCGGGAGCAGAAGAAGGTTGAAGTGGCATGTCTTGGCCAGAGAATTTGGTTGCGGAACAATGCTTTCCTTCTATGTCGTTCCAAAGATCAAAGCCGTGCGGGGTGAGATATTCTCTGGTGCTTTCTTTACACATGACTCCTCCAGAACTTGGATGACGCAGATCTCACGCATGCAGAGCGTGCCATCACTATTTTCATGGAGAGAAGCACCATACGCCTCGCAAGACACCATCTTCAGAACTCAAGGATCTTCAGGCTGGGCCTCACTTTCGCCGCATACGCCAACTATCATCGACGTTATTTCGATAGGCGACGGAAAAACACGACGAGGGTTTAAAGGGTGAGTCTCGCCTGTACGCCGACCAAGAACTCGCCGGCCACCGATGATACTGAGGCTCCTGTGATGCTGGAGGCCCCTACCGATTTGGGGTCGCGCAATTGAATGGCTTATGATCCTACCGCTCGACTTTACAGCTGGCGGCGCTACAGCGAGAGCCTGCTCATGGAAAGGATGAAGAAAAGCGCGTTCCCATTCAAACATACATCTCGACGAGCCCGCGAACGAGAAGGCCCCTGCTTTCCATGTTCATGTCCTTCTTTGCTCCTACAAAGCTACCACCGCCTAGCCTATTGTTCCCACCGGACCGTCAATCTTTTACATTGCTGATCAACAATGAAGACGGTTTCGTGCAGATAAGGGATTTGGCGTAAATCGACAAAGGATTTCAACAATCTCGACGGTTCACCACTCGCGGTCCTACACCTTCCTCATTCAATCCCAAAGCTACCAAGGACCGCCCAATCTATCACAATTAAGCCCAGCATTCGATCAGTTTCTTTGTTATACTCGAGGCTTTGTCGCTCTCGGGGATCTCGAGAGTCAGTAGTTCTTTTGGGAAGCGCAATCACCGTGTACCGACTACCGTCGATGAACAGATCGACACTCATCCAGAGATAAACCCCGTCGCGGCTGAGCCTGAGTCGTCTATGGTACTCATGTCAATATTTGCATGTGCACCCGTCAGAAACTGCCAAGCTCAACACGGGTGTCGTTCACAGCCAGATTACTTAGCTTTGCTCAACAAATTCCACTTTCAGAGGAAGACGCGAAGAAAGTCAAAAAAAACAATATGGTCGTAGCATAGCCGACTGCTCATCCCTTGGGGCCGATTTGCCATTACATTGGGCAAGATTGGTTTCAAATACTGCGGCGATGAACAACAAGGATCTTCAACGACAAGACCACACAGACTTCAGCCGGCATGAGTCTGGGTGGGAGGCGAACTTCTGATCCGCGTGGGTCCTCCAAAAGGTTCAGGTCTCTATGAGAGAGCGAAGCAGGTGGAAGCAACGGATGGACAACCGCCATCTGTGGGGATATGGAAGAACAAAACGTTTGATCGGACCGCAGATCCCTCGGTCGAAGCACAGCAAGGTGGCGGCAAGGAAGCGTTGAGCATGCGCCGTTCTAGTGCTGTCAAGGCGATGAATGATAGATTCTTAGACCAGGTTTTCCGTAACCCAGCAGTCAGAGTGGAAAGCGCCGTCAAGTCCTCTTTCCTAGTCGTGATTGTGACTCCAAGCTGCAGGGCTGGTTGCGTTTGTGACCTTCTCCTGCAACACTCCATATAACATGCACTGCAATGCGGAGATGGGGCAAGAATTACGCTTCCCAACGGCTTTGACTGCCAGAAACCATCGCCGTCTACAATACGAGCCTTATGTGAATTGCATCCCTGCCGGGTGTTCCACTGATCTGAGAGAAGCCCCCTGCAAGTCCCACTCATCCCACACTGCATTCCGCTCTCATCTAACGGGCCACGGTAGAAGGTCGTCACTGAAAATGGAGAACATATTGCTGACTACGATTGCAAGTCACATGCGAATTCACCCCAAGTCCGTGTCAATACTGAGTTGACGGAAACATCACAGATTCACTATGCTGTGTTGCAAGACCAATGAGGGGGGAATCGTATGGGGATGGATTGCACTTTCAGATCATATAGCACAAAGTAGAGGCAAGTGCAATGTCACTGCCATCTTTACGCATCACTGGTAGCCTTGAAAACACCCCTCGGCATCGTGATTCACTGCGATCGTCTGCAGCATCATTCCACTAAAAGCATTAGACAAAGGCGCTAAAGGGCCAGACTGCATATTCGGAAAGAGTGGCATCCCTTGCGTGATTGGAGTCACTCCGGAGGTAGTAGTGACCTTGTAGATGTTCCATAGCCGTTACAATCCGAATGCGCCCGAGTGGAATGTCATTTAACGGAAGGGGATGCGGGAGTGACTGTGTTTGCCTAATTGCTATGCTAATCAACAATAGCAATGCATAGATTGATTCCAATCAATCTCGCCGCTAGTATTGGCCTTGTAGAAGATCCGTGACAGTCGTAAATCTAAGTGTCGGCATTGCAAGGCCAAATAACGGGAGGGTGGAAAATTGGCGCTAGAGGGGATTTCTTGGCGTTGTTCGAGACTATTGATATTCGCACTACACTCATAGAACACCATGACACGGACTCTTCACGGTTTCATAGACTTCAAGCAACTATATGCAGCTCTAGGCTCTTTCCCAATACGGTGAATTGGATCGAAGCAGCGACTGGTCAGCTTCCAGCCATCCAGAGATAACGAACGACTAGGCAAACACGCCCTTCACAAGCCGGTACCATTGGGAAATCAATGACGGCCATGATGAAGTCCTCAAGCGGGTGGAGTCGAGCGCCGAGCAGTGAAAGAGAAGAGCCTAGGCAGCCATTAAGAGCGGTCGAGTGCGATTTCCTAATTCAAGCCCTCCCAGAGCTTCACCAACCAGGTAGCCGCAATCTTCACTTTTCGATATAACACAAGACATCCCCCCGGATACTCGAGCATGCTATTCAACACTACCTTCGACTTGAGAACACTCGTCTTTGATACTTCGATGATCAGCAGCGGGGCCTTTGTCCCTAACAGCCACCTTGAACAATTGGGTCCTCCTCTTTGTCCTTCAATAGAACAAGAATCACGATCTTGCGGCATCAGGCTGTCAGAGAGGCGATTATGCCGTCTGGTTGTGCTTGGGCTTTCAAGATCAAAGGTTAGGCCTGCTGGCAGCTCTTGGGTTCTGCAATTCAGCAACAGCATAGGTCTGCAGTTGGAGTGGAATCCATGCTGCAATCTCGCTTTTCCTCGGGGTCCTAGCTGTTTTGGTATTGGCATGCTCGATCCAGTACTCTTTAGTAACTGTGCTACTACATTAGAAAGTAGAGAGACGTCCCCGTCAATTACATAGACTTTTGAGCTGATGCTGGAGCAGAGTATGCAAGACTGAGGGCAGGCCCCATCTTTGTAGCCAAGCTAGAACAGCTGACAAGGCTTTCCAGTCATGCCGCATCCACCCCTGCTCTCTTACGTAATGCTGTCATTCAGTCTCGGTGTTTGATCCCTTCGATGATCTCGAGTCAACACTCCTTCGGGTCTGGTCGTTTAGTCACGCTGGGACCATTCTGGACACATCCCGAGGATCTTTTCTGACACTGATCTAGAAGGCTTACCATACTTCATCCTTGGCCGCACAGCTTCTCCACATACTGACTTCCTACCTCTGAGCGACTACACTGTCTGGAGACAACAAGATGAAGCCTTCCAGCGCCCTATTAACTCGACACGCCAGCCAGACAAGTGACGAGATTTCACTTAACACACCAGGGACAACCCAGAAGCGAAAGCGCTCTGAAGCAGACTTGGAAGCAGAAGACATCACACTTAGTATGACACAGTCGTAGCTGCAGATACATGAGGCTGATATTGCTACAGACAATCCCATTTGGGCAGCCGCGGAAAAAGGCACATTCGGCCCACACATCCATACATCGAAGACTGCGTTGCAGCTCATCGATGGTCTTGATGGAGCTTTGTCAAAAGATATGGCGCGAATTTACCTTACTATCCATGCACTACGAGGTGTAATCCGGCAATTCGAGTTTAGGAAGAGGGAGCAAGACAGTCACTTGAAGCCGGACCATCATAAAGATATGATGAATCTCAGGAGACGCTTAGTGTCGGCTGAGCGTCGTGAGCGAAGGCAGGTAAGGGCTCTGAGTGGCCTTTTCATCTGCTAGGTACCTGTTGACACTTCCTAGAAATCGGAAGAAGAGAAAGCCTTGGAGAAGATGCTGAAGGGTTTCCACACACCGAATGTCGCCAGCCCAAAGCGAAGAAAGCCATCGAAGCCCGGTCCGAATACGACTAAGCCAAAGCCGATGGGAGGCCCAGTTGACAAAGCTTGGGGGGATAGCGTTGTCAACATGATTGATGGATCTTTTCACAGTCAAGGCGAGGCAGATTCCCCAGATGCACGAGACCTCTCCGGGATGCTGCAACGGGAAGCTGCTGGCGCCACTGTCGCCAGCGAGATGGCTGTAACAGCCGCGAAGAAGGATCCAGGTCTGTAATCTCCTTGCATACCAGGAAAACCTGAGGTACTGACACTGTTCCAGATGGTCAAGATCAATCTTCTACGAAGGACCATCCTAGCGGTAATCAGGCTGAGAAATTCAAGGTAGGGGCTGAAGTGACTGAGAGACCCTGTTTTAGCCTCACAGATCTGCAGGCAAAGTTCAATTCGGATGAGGACGAGTTAGTGCAGAAGTACAGACAAAAGCCGAATGGTATGAGCCTGTCTGCGTGGTGCACACAACAGGGATTGCCCAAACAACGGCCTGCAGGAAGAGGCCCTTTCCCGATCAAGAAAGATGGGCTCAAGCGGAATCTAGAGGCAATGATCACAGATGGCTTCGATATCGAGAAGCCGACGAAGCACAATAATAAGCGGCAAAGGCTAGAAACGAGCGTAACAGAGCAAATGCCACCTGGCCAACGAACTGCGGCCAGAACGAAGAGGCCGAGCCAGGGAGATCTTCTTTGGAGGCAATCCCTCAGAAACGCTACTTCAAAACCTCTTCCGCCCCACTCTAGATCTGCGGGTAGGACGTCGTTCAGAGTTGGCGAAAGCCGGCATGAGGCTAACACCCTGGAGACTGCGATCAACGCAAGTCTCGTCCACGAAGGGCCAGATGTGACACATGGAATGGATCCCTCCAGCAAAAAGTTAGACGCCCCAGCTCAGCCTAGTGCGTCTCCATTGGTAGAGAAGACAAAGCCAAAGCTGTCCAATGGCGAAGCCACGGCCATTCAACAGCTAAAAGCACAAACTGCTTTCAAGCCGTCCAGCGGCATCGCCCCAGCAACAATTGCTATGCCGGACGCCATAAAGCCATCATCGGAAGGCTTGCCGCAAGCACTTCCCTCCCAAAACCGAATGCTTCCGACAGCAGATATCAATCACAACAGCCCGTCTTGGGATTCGGATGAGGCAACTTGGTGTGAGAACGAACTTGAGATCCCTTCGAGCGGTACCAAAGAATACGATCGCTATGTGGACTCGAGGCTTGAGGAATACCTTGCAGAGAAAGAGGTTGAGGCGAAGCGAGCCAAGAGAGTCGATAAGACGCTATCTGAGGATCCTAAACGAATAAAAGCCAGCGAAGCTTTGATGGCATACACAGCTTCCTTACTAGAGTACAGCCGGGAGCACAGACGGAGGGACAACATACACAAAAAGAACATACAGTATTTGGAAGAGGAGGATCTCGCAGTCACCTCGGCTCGGCTTCCTGCGAGACCCGTGCTACCTCCAATGATTGGTCATGAAATTGCAGCCAAGGTCCATCTTGAGGTAGGTTGTACCTTCTTGTTTCTTCCCCTCAGAGTATGCTGACCTTTCATGTCCAGGGGACTTGGTCACATGCCAAGCATCGGTTCCGTATTCCCTCAAGACCTAATGGCAAGATCGAACCCATATGGAAGTCTCCTGAGTCTCGACCATCTCCACCGAATCCTCGTTCATCGGCCATTTATCAGAAGCTCAGGGGCCGAGAATTATACAAGATGGGACCTAAGAGAGCGAGGACCAGAAACGTTCTGCCACGCCCGATCTCACAGTCCACCGGCGCAGTTAATCGGAAGACCGGTGAAAGCTAGCGCTTCAATATCTTAAGGAGCGCCAAAGCAATGACTTGATTTACCATCCCTTATTGGACCTTGAGTCAGAAGGAATCTTTCGCCGAGACGCACGGTTTACTTTTTTGTTTGGCGTCCGAATGTCACACTTCGAGCGCTTTATTATTAATTTATTGTTGAATATCGCTGTTTTCATATACCACGATAGGTGAGTGTCTTGAAGTCATCTTGGAGCTTTCTCGTCGACTTTGCTAACACTGTCCAGGCATGCCTACACCCAGGACTCAATGATCAGAGGCTTTTTACCTCCCCAGAAACCGACGTCAGGCGTTCCGACGATGCGCGTCTCTGTGATTCCCGTCTGCGACTAGTAGATGGACTAGCTCAACAACGGATCTCTGCATCTGTACATGGTTGAGGAGGCCGTAGGAAGAGCCGCCAGAGACGCTGGATCACCTTTCTTTACGGCCTGGTCGAGAATAAAATTATAAATATACATAGGCGCCTTTTCTTTTTCTTTCTTTTTCTTTTTCTTTTATAAAAGCCAGGTACAAACCCGCCTCCAAGATCGACCCCCTCTCCACCAACGCCATTAGAGCCACCGTGCTCAAGATACAGGACGAGAAGATGGATGAGTCGGTTGAGGAGATCGGGGAGGAGGTGATGATCTGGGTGATTAGGGCGAAGGTTGTGGAGGATATGAGGGGGCGTTTTGGGCGGGGAGGGGAGGGGTGAGGGACTTCACCACCCCCACAACCGCTCCCTCCTCGCCGCCCAAGCCCTCCTCGCCGAGCTCAGCGTTGAGATCTATCACGCAAAAACAGACTTCATCACCACCGACGTCATACGAGCCGCTGTGATCAAAATACTGCGACTGTCACCTCCACCTCAACCTTTGCCGATCCCGCCAAGGGCAAAGGCAAGGCATCTTCCGAAGTAATCAGCCTGTCATCAACGACACGTTGCACAGGATCTGGTAAACAAGAGACTAGGACAGTAAGAGTAGGTTGAAGAAGCATATGGATCCTGCACCACCCACCCCAAATATCCCCCCTCACCCGCTTCAAACTCCAACGACGGCAGCCAGGCGCCCTAGGTCAGCGACGACAACGCATCAGGAGACTACGATGAAATACTCACACACTCCGTAAGCACCAAGTCTAACCCCACGCAAGGCAAGGCCGCAGACGGTAAGGACAACTTGAAGAAACAAGAAAGCGGCTAGATGACGGCGACGTCGGTATCCATCGGGCCATATGTGCCACATCTCGAGTCGACCGAGCGGGTGTATGGGCAAGGGTTGGAGCGTGAGGTGAATCGGAAGTAACGAGGGAAATGGGAACTTGGGCGCGAAGGACGAACGGAGAGGTGGAAGAATGCTTTGATCTTATCGACCTTACTCTTTCTTGCTAGGACTGCTATTCTTGCTCGTCTGCTGGCCAGCGGCATCGGGCTGTATGGAGATTATTCTACCAATGCCTTGGCTGCCTTGCCCGCGATACCAGCGCCTACCACAAACCAATCGAATCGCAGAATGCCACCTTCAGAGGAGGCACGGCCGAGAGGATTATCATTCCTACCTATAAATATATTTTCCTTTTTCCTCGCCTAGAGGAGGGTGTGGATGGGGTCAGCCGGCGGCTGCTATGTCTGGCAAGAGGTCCGACTGGCCAAAAGCGGGGATGTTCGTTGCGGCTACGATTATCTCCCTTGGACAAGGTTACGCGATGTGATGTTCTGCCTTCATGTCAAGCATGAGCGTGCCGACAGATCATCTAGAGAGGCAAACCGGATGGGTCTGGAATGCTTGACTGGCGAGTTGCTGCATCTAGCCCATTCGGTGGTGACATCGATCAGGGTGCAAGTCGCTGTCATCAGAGGCAGCATCCGACTTCTACACCAGCTGGACCGACGCAAAGGCTTGAACTTCCCATGGGATGGAAGGGGGAGGAGCCAGACTCGATGCTTGAGAAGAACCAGAAGCCAGAACTAGAGCACTAGCCTTCATTGTCGCTGTTCAAATGAGTCGAGGGAAGAGCAGATTTCCGTTGCATAGCGATACAATGGAGGATCACAAAAGTCATTGACGGAGTTCGATTTAGAAAGAGCATGGGCGTGTGAGGAAAGATGGGTGGATGATGCTATATAGAGAACAGTTGGCACTCAAGCGGGATTCTGTGCTATTCGATGTATGGCGATGTTTTCAAGCCGTTGGTGCCGCGCATATTATTCATTCGATAGCCACAGCTCAATTTGTGTCATAACATGTTCAATCTCTGTCTATGTTCAAAAATCGACAGACCAAGTCTTCCCGGAACACCAGAGCGATGCGATTGTAAGCAGACCACCCTGAGCTGCGCAAGCTAGTCTCCAACTTGTCGAGGCACGAAAGCAGCCACCAGTAGTTTCTTATTTACTTCATTCCACACCAATCCTTGGTGACTCACCAGGCCTGGATAACATACCATCTAGACACACAAGCCTGGAGAAGACACGGTACAGAGTCAGGACCGTACAATCACTTCTCGTGAGCTAGGATGTGTGGCTACCAGACTTTGCTCGATTACGGCGACGAAGCTTGCTCTCTGGCAATGTGACCACGATCACTCTCCTTCGAATCTGCGTCATGTCCAGCGGCCAGAGGCACGCCTAGCTATGATCTCCAAACGCCAATTCCCCAGTTCCAGATCAAAGAGACGACGTCGAACTGCTCTTACAAGTGGTACGCGCAGAGCCAGCAAAAGCCTTGGTAGCATCGCTTTGGCTTTGTGGAGGCAGGTAGCTACTGCGAAGCTTGACTTGGGAGAGCCGTACTGCATGGTCCATGAGCAGGCACAATGGCACAAGCTCAAAACCGCACAAGAAATCTTCCCTCGGCCCTGAAAAACCAGCCACGTTTCTGTCGTCTGCAAGAAACAGCCGTCGTCCCTGCTCCCTACACCGGCTTTGGTGCTGGCAACAAATGGATGTGTTGTTCTGGACCTGCTCGGTCTGGCCAACTTCCTGCAGTGCTGGACAACGTCCCTCTGCACGGACATGAAATACAGACAGCCATTCAGGGCTATGTTCTGCTGTCTGCGACCAAGAATACAGGACACCACTGATATGGTGCTGACTGATAAGTCTAGACTTCTGCCCATAGACTTTCTTAGATTAACAGCCACTAATTTCTGGCAAGACTGCTGCTCGCTTGCTCCTACCTCCTGAGTGATCCAAGCTCACGAGCAACGTCCCACTCCTGTATCGCAGAAGCAGTAACCAAGAGGCACAAAGATGGCATCAAGCTCTACTCTCAAGCCACCTCCACCGCCAGTGCAGTCAATACATTCGGAGGTCCTTAAGAGTGCAGAAATTAGGACGAAAGTAGCTCTCTAGAAGGACACCCTTCAAGAGTCAAGCCACGGAGGTTTGGCGATTGATTCCTCTCGCATAAGTCAGAGCCCACGCCCACAGGACAGTTCCGACTCAGTCGACTCTTTCTCTGGTGACCAGCTCATGATCAAGGGTCACGCCGAAACACACCAGCGGAGCATGACGCCAACTATTTGAAAGAGAAATCCTCAAACAAGGCATTGGAATAGAATCTCGATGAGAATATCGCTGCATGAAGTGGTTGGACTAGGTAGTCCACGTTTCTCTCGATCAGAATACTGCAAGGTCCATTGCTACAGGTGGCGCTGTAGCAATACACCGGACGACTGGGGGTTGCGGTACCACAATGCGGACGAAGGAGGGGAGTCGGGAAAACATGGCATGGAGAGATCCAAAGAGGATGACAGTCAGATCTGTACTATGTGTTACGCATGTCAAGCGAATCACCGACGGTCAGGTCCACCCCGCTGGTACCTATTCAACTAACAGCATCGTTCCAGCTGCATCAAGCGGCCTCATGGTCACCTTCTCGAGAGAACAGAGGACCATTGCCGCGATACATCATACGAGGAGGATGGAGGATTGTGGCATCGGCCAATTTTACATCATCTTTAAGGTCGCCTTCGAGCATGAATCATTGTCTACCGGATACTCGATACTGGATAGAGGCAGCCTTGCCTTCCCCAGCTCACCGGCCAACCCTTTTGCTGGTGCCACCAATTCTCTTAGCTGAAGCCTGGAGTCGCTATCGCTGCCATCTGTGCCGCTGCTGGTTCCGCCATGTTGTAGAAGGGTCTCGTCACCATCTTCACCTCTACTCCGCCAATCCAGCAAAAGCCAAAAGTGCGAAAAGGGAGTTTGGACGATCAGAAGAGCTGCTCGTCCTTCCTTCACGATGTCAATCATGCCCATGAGATCTGCACGTTTGAAGACTCGAGACGGTGTCAGCATACACCCTAGCTCCGCGTTAGTGCTCATCATCCAGCATGATGGCACTAGGAACTAATATCGTTACAGCAAGTCGACTAGGCGCCCTATACCCCAGGACTGCGTCAAAGGCACTAGACCTACAGTCCTTTGAAATATGGGGCATGCAAAGTGTTTCCGTTCGTGTCTTGGATCTATCTTATCATTACAGAGGCTGTTTCAAAAGATCCAATGGCTTGGTTGACAGCATGCGTGAGACGAGTTGGTCTTGGTGACAGTTTTGATTATCAGCCTTATGCTTGGATGCTTGGCATGCTTGGCAGATGATTATTTCTAAACACGTAGACCTCCTGCATCTAAAATCAATCAATCCATACACTCATTTATCATAAGTGGACCAAGCTCCCTGTGTCTTCAACATTTGCATTCGCTGAAAGAGTACGAGGGTGGCCTGAGTGATATACAACGAGATATCCGTACACAGCCGATTGGAATAATGGTAATATTTCTGACAGCCAAATCTTCGGGCGAATGGAGGGCTAAGACTTGTAGGGATCTTCCAACTCTTGAAGTCCACAACAAGCTCGATATGGCCAGTGGCCCTTCGATGAGCCAACAGGAGTATGAGCAGAACAAGTGGAGCCCTTCCATGAGCCAACAAGAGTACGAGCAGGACAAGTCCAATATGGCCGGTGGCCCTTCGATGAGCCAACAAGAGTATGAGCAGCACAAATCCGATGTGGCCAGCAGCCCTTCGATGAGCCAACAGGAGTATGAGCAGAACATGTCCAATATGGTCGGTGGCCCTTCCAACAAGAGTATGAGCAGAACATCTAAGGCCTAGGAAGGATTGCCTTTATCTTTACCCTATGTCTACACTTTCATGTGGACTGCCTTGAGTGCAGCACTCAAACAGGGTCGCTCATACTCGCGAAGCTGCTTGAGAAGGATTCTCACCCTCAGTCACCAAGCTCGAAGCTTGACTTTGAGTGACTTCGAGAGAACATAAACCGCCAACTTTTAGAGGAACTCCAGGTAGCCGAATGATCCCTAGGATCACGGTGTGGACCACGACATTCAGGAATTCGCTGTGTCCCTCGACAACGCCAACTCCAAAGATGCCTTGATCAAGGGTCGCACGGTTTTGTACACTGAGAAGACAAGCCACAGTCTCTCTGCGATAGTAGATCAGAAGACCCTTGGAGTCGTTCGGTCGAAGTCGGTACACAGTATGTGGGTCAAGCTTCATGAATTCGGAAGGCTACAGTGGGCTCGACGCAGCTTGCTGACTTTCGAGCAGTGTTCCTGCCTAGCTGATCGACCATAGCTTAAATCTCACGAATCGTAACCTTCATCCAGGACCAGATGTCAAGAGCTCTTGGGCAGCAGAAAGAAGAAGGAAAAGCCTTCATTAGAGGACTCGGCGTTGGTGGTCTTCATTCAGAAGCGTCAACGGATAGCTTGGTACAGTGTATGAATCCTCAACGGTACCCGAAGCCCGTGATTACTGACTACTCTTAGGCTTTGTGGGTAAATGGTTGTCTGGATGGATCTCAGCACGAGTTTATTCTCTGTGCCTTCCTACGCTCTGAAGATTCGTCGCCTCGGACCAACTTCCTTCTACTCCTTTGACCAAATGGGTGATGGCCTTATTTACCCAAGGCGTTCGTGCATACAGGGAGACACTAACGCTTGTGGAAGCTGGAAAACATTGGATCGTGACCAGGACGCTTAATCAGAGGCAATTAAGGGGGAGCAGGTGCAGTAGGTGGACGATATGCAATAGCAGAACAAGCGGAAGCCCGAGGAAAGCTGAAATAGGAGGATCAGGCTAGCGCTTAGGCTTTGTCGATTATGGTGTTGCCCCAATCTCCCATATCGTCTCATCCCATCGATTATTCGGCGGAGGATAGGCGTTCAATATCATCGCAGGAAAACCGCTTCTGGTGCAAGTCCCGCAGCTAGCATGAAAAGACTGCTGTCACTCAACCCCATGACGTGCTTCCCAAATGTGGTCAAACAAGAAATACATCCCGAAGGCTCGTAGGGTCCTTTGAGTGATACTCCTTCAATGCCGGATACGGAAAGCTCCACCAGTGGTGGCGTCCTCAAACAAAGAAACTTTCGACACATTCCTAAGTGGAGTCACGCCTCGCTGCGTAGTATCTTCATTTAAACATCCATCCCTGCCCTCAACATTGGGAAGTCCACATTGTGACTCTTGTGGCTGTGACATACAGCGAGCACGTTTGCGGGCTTATTAGACTAGCAGCACTTAGACAAAGAAGCCTTTCCCCACTTCTATGAGTGCAGTCACGCCTTACGTAGCAGATTCATCATGGACTTCTGTTTCTGCCTGCCTGATTGGGCAATCCAATCGTGAATACAGCGTCTGCAGTATCCAAGGAGCAGGTCCACCGCCTAAACAGGCTAGTAGGATCTAGCCATTGGAGCCCTTTCCCATCAATCTAAACGTATTCATGCTTCGGATGGTACCTTCATTGCGGAATCCCATTGATGCCCGCATGATAGCGCAATCGGGCTGTGAATCTGAAGCCTGCGGCTTCCGGAGAGCAGGATATTGATCAAAAGCGGCTAGCGGAGGCTGACACTTGTCATCCGTGTGGTGATCCTTCCTCTACACCATGAATATGCAAGCCCCATCACTCTCGTTGCCACCGACAATGCCGTCTGTTGGATCTTCTGTCACTCAAATCACCATTGCACAGTCTTGAAGGAAGCACACAATACAGGACGCGTCGACCTCCTATAGGTGGAGCTGGGACCCTGCATTTGCATCACCCCAAGGCGAAGCTCTGTGACCACATTATGTATCACTCCACGACACACGATCACCATCCTTCATTCTTGCCGCCCTCTATACGCCCATTGGTAGCCAGTATCCAGGTCTACAAATACCGACTCGAAATCTCAACTTTTCAAATCTTTCAACATTGCTCAAGCCTCTCCACTTCGCCTGACAAATGGTACAACACTCTCGAATCAGCACCCACCCTTCTGACCTTGTCCCAACAAGCTTGCTGTGTTAGGCAGCTCTAGTATTGATGCTATGATCGTTCTCGAAAGCAGCTAGACAATGATACGTGGTTGAATTCTTCCAGCAGCAACCCCTAATAAATGCTCGATGTTCCTGGTGATCTTTACTCTCAGCATCGAAGAGCCCATATTGTGGCTTCGAGACTCCAGTGGTCTCTTTCCTCTTCCAAGATCACCGATCGCTGCTCTCTCTTCAGTCACATCGCCTTTCTTGATGTCGACGGCAAGGTAAAGCTAGCGGAATACACTATTTCTTTCTCAAGTAAGGGCATCTAGCAACATCCATGAAGCTGACTGACTTTTGTGTGCAACAGAAGCCCATCAAACATCCGGACGCTGGCTGCCTTTGTAGCCTGACGCCTGAGAAACCTCTCCAATTGACAAAGCTAGATGCCAGGCGTCCATGATGACTTCAACACCCTGCCTGAGCCAAGATGACGAAGCTTTACGCCAGTCCCGCCATCAAGAATGTGTTTAAGGAAATTTATGAATGGCTTCTTGGCGGTACTTGCTTTTTCTACAAGATCCTCGGCCTTAATTCAACAAGGGCAAATATCAAAGCCCTGGAGCTCGCTATTATGCTTTGAAGCTAGCTGAGGTAAGACTTTCTTCGAACCCAAAACTCCATGACAATCGCGGTATCCTTGCTGATAGCTCGACGTAGCAGACTTCTAGGCATCGACCAAAGCCCTAACGTCACCTCCAAAAGCTGCCCACTATTTTCCTCGAAGCCTATGATAGCTACCACCTAGCTTCACGAATTCTTCTTGCATTCATGAAGACAACTGCCTCTTTCGCTACGGGAGCGATATCCTGGCATCGAAAGCTACAGTAATGTCCATCGACGACACAAGACCTGGGGTTTACCATCCTGTTTCAGATAAGGAGCCACAGCAGCCTAATAATCCAGGACCGAGAGCTTGCAAGCTGCACGACGGAGGTTCTTCGAACATAGTAACGACTGCAGAAAGCGTCCATTCACAATGACTTCGTGACCTACATCACTCACTTTTTTCATTTAACGGCAGGCAGGACCTCCGTTCTTACAGCAGTTGGAGATATTCAACAATTCTCTTTGACACATTTCCTTCAGTAACGACCCTGCTAAGGGCAAAATATATATCAAAGCCTTTGTCTCACGCGTTGAAGAGAGACGACGCACTGGCGGACATGTTGGTGATGGGGATAATTTGTAAGTTTTGCCCTGCGTTGCCACTTTGTTGCATAATTTCAACCTCGAGATGGATTCCACGACTGGCAAAGCACCCACTAATCGATATCAGTCTGTCATCGTTGGGGAAGCTTGCAACATCTGATGACTTCATGGCGAGCATCCTCCAAAAAGATGGGCCAGCAGCTGCTACGCCAAATACAAGCAAGCCGCAAGTTGGAGACTGTGCGGTGCCCAAAGCGATTGCCACTCGGGGCTCTAAAAAATCAAACGAGGTCTCGAAATTGGGGTCATCCAAGAAGGCTGTGAATTTCCATGAATCTTACCACTCCCGATGACTTCATGGCGAGCATCCGTCAAAAAAAGAGCCAGCAGCTGCTCCAGCAGATACACGCAAGTCGCAAGTCGGGGATACTGCTGCACCTTGGGCGGTTGTCACTCAAGGATCCATATGATCAAGCGAGGTCTCAGATCCGGGCCTATCCAAGAAAGCTAACGACTTTGGTGGAAATTTCACGACTCCAGATGACTGCATAGCGAGCATCGTTCGCACGAGAGAGCGAGCAGCTACTGCGGCAGATACAAGCAAGCCGCAAGTTGGGGATACTGCTGCGACCATGGCGATTGCCACTCATCTCTCCGCGGAAATGGACCATTTTCTCCAGCTAGTCCTAGCTCAACAGCACGTTCTGGGGATCAGATACTGTGGGGAGGTGGTGCTGGCTCAGCTACAGGCTCAACGATCGGCCGTGGTCACTCCAGCATTTCGTTTTTGTGGAGTAGTGCTATTCGGATTGACGATTCACAGAAAGTTCCACCACAACGGCCTTCTCTTAAATATATATCATGGGATAGTAGTGCTGGCTCAGCTACAGGCTCAGCGATCGGCCGTGGTCACTCCACCAGCATTTCGTTACCCTGGGGTAGTGCTGTTCGGATTGACGATTCACAGAAAGTTCTACCACAACGCCTTCTCTTAAATGTATATCATGGACGGGTAGTGCTGGCTCAGTACGGACGAAGCGAGCGGCGTTTGATCAGCGAGTGCCAGGGTTGAGTTGCACTTCGCGACAGAGTGTTGGAAACATCATAAGACCCAACATTCCTTCCCTCTTGGCTTCAATTGTATGCGGTTCGGAAGAGCAGGAAGATGTGTTCGCTGAAGCTCCCATTTTCTCGTGGCATCAAGGCCGAGTAAGACAACTATGATCTTTTGCAAAGCACATCTATGAGGTACTGACGCATCCTGCAGATCCGGTAGAACCTTCAATTTCTCGCGAACCGGAAGGAAGTGCTGCCAGACCTGGGTCGACTCCCACAAAGCGACATCAGATCCGGATGGCACGAAGGGATCGGCCTCAACCGGAGGCCTGTGGGGTCCCCAGATGGTCTGGTGCATCGGCCGAAAGTGACCAAAGAGAACGAGGGGAAGGAGGATGCCTCTGACAGCCAGAAACGACGGGATCAGGCTGCTCCTTCAGTTTGGTTGGCCAAAATCAATGCGGCCCGAGACCAGCTGGAAGAGATGAAGATCGAGGATAGAGCCACTGCAAAGGGCGCGGTGGAAGAAGAGAACTATCCTTGTAGGTGGGCTATATCTCCAAAAGCGTGCGTTTTCATGCTGAAGGTTCTAGTACAGGTGGCTGTGATAGCAGACGACTATGTCCAGGAAGGAGACATTTACAGGATAGAAGGGTTCACCTAGTAACCGTCCACACCTAGTAGCCGTCCAGCCTTATAGGGTTAGTACCCTATAGCTCTAGGGCGCATACCTGGAAATCCAGTCCATGACACCTTTCTTATGCTACAAATCGTCCTATTCGTTCATTATATCTACCATACTTCCAGAGCCTCTTCCTCCTTCATAGGAGGCTGAATTATCCAGGGAGGATCGCATAGAGCTAGCTTATATAGCCTGGTTAGAGGCCGGCGGCACAGGTAATCGGATTTTGTCTATAACAAAGGCAGCAAAATAGCATGGAATACCAAAAAGCACACTGGTCGACCGAGTCAATAGTAGCCAATTAAATTCGGTAGCCCATGAGGATCAACAACGACTCAGTTCTGGAGAAGAAGCAGCTCTTTTAGCCTGGGTTCTCCGTCTTCAAGCATGGGGTTGGCCAGCAAGGGTATAGCAAGTACGATCTATGGCGAACGAAATCCTTCTTATAAAGGATGATAAGAAGCCTATTAGACCTAATTAGCCTCAAAAATTCATGACCCAGTACCTAGAGGTAAAGACAGCCTATATCCCGCTATTAGATAAGGAACGAGCTATGGCTTAAAATCCCGAAATCCTATCAGGCTGATTCAACCTCTATCTACAAACCAAAACAACGTATGAAGTAGACGAAAGAGATATCTATAACATGGATGAAAAGGGCTTTATGTAGGGGGTTATCGCTAAGTACAAAGTCATAGTCTCCAAGTATGACAAAAAGAAAGCCTATATGACATAATGTGGGAACCGTGAATAGGTCTCGCTTATTGAATGTATATCAATGGATGGAAGATCTTTGCCCCCATGGATCATTTTCAAAGGTAAATTGATCCAAAAAATGGTCACGCTTCTCATATCACGACTGCAGCAATTCAGTACTGCGTGGACTATAAGATCATTCTTCTATGCCTACCGCCATATATAATACATCTGCTCCAGCCATTAGATGTCGGTATTTTCTCGCCCTTAGCGACTGCCTACAAGTCTCACGTCCAGCGAATCACACGCCTAGGAGGTAGCTACCACATCGACAAAGTCGACTTTCTGAAAATCTATCAATTAGCCCGATACGAGGCGATAACACTAATAAATATAAAGAAAGCATGGGCCGCATCAGGACTTTTACCATTTAGTCTAGAATTAGTCCTCCAGCAATTTTCTATGACTCAGGCCTTACAGTAGTATAATATTGAGATCCGTCCTACTACACCTCCTAAAGCTATAATTACCTCCACTAGCCCTGACGGTAACTTCTACGTCGCCTTAACGCCAGCCAATACTCTATAGATATAGCAGATTCTATAGTATATAACTAAGGGCGCATGCTATACTTAACGACCCGATCTCAATTAAGTACTTTAGAAAGTAGGTAAAGCGGCTATCTAAGTAATAGCGGAGTTTATAATCCAGGGTATTATTAACTCTAAACTCATAGAACTTAACTAACGTAAATAATAGAAGTCTACTCGCTTAAAGGGTAACTACGGGGCTACTAGGTTTATAAACTAAGCCGTTATTCAGGAACGACAGGCTAATTAGGCTACTAAGGAATGGAAAACCGCTATTACCTCCCTTATGAGACTCAGTCCTGATATCCTCGCACTAAAACTACGTCCCACTCTAAGAAAGAGACAATTACCTGCCCTAATTAGGACGGCGATAGATACTCCTATCGCATCGCTTATAGCTACCTCCGCGATAGCTATATCAAGCAGAATAGCAGCCCGTCCAATCGCGACACAAGTAACACCAAGTAAGAGGGTCCGTGCAGCAGCAAAGCGACCTAAAAAGCTCATTATTAGGCTACTAATCAGGGTAACCACGGCGGAGTTAAAATAGGGGCGACGTGGGCAAATCCAGTAGGAAGGAGGTCACGTGACCGGAGCAGTCAGCCAATCAGGAAGAGCTATGCGTTAAAGACGAGGTCGTAAATTATGACGTAAATACCTTAGAAACAGTCTGATTATCGATTTATAGCATGAAATCCACGTCATGGATTAGATTTATAGATTTTGGCCCTAAATTTTAGGGTACCAACCCTATAAGGCTGGACGGTTACTAGGTGTAGACGGTTACTAGGTGAACCCTTCTATAGCTTTGAGACGAAGATTCCAAGTTTCTGGGAAGGACGGAAGTGCTTTCGGCGAGGCTGCGGAGTTCTTGAAGCAACTGGAAGGTATATAATAAGAAGACTCAGCTCACTGCGTGTCAGCTTATCATGCGACCAGGATAATTGTTAAGGGTTAAGCAGCGTGTTTATGTAGCGTCCTATAGCGTAATTCGAGCTAGTTTAGCTAGGGGTTCGTGTAAGGGGTTAGCTATTAATTAGGGGAACTTAAGTAGTATTAATACTATTTACCTACTAGATTCTACTTATATTCTCTATCCTTTTAGACTTTAAATTATATATATCTAATTATTTATTTTTAAAGCCTAATATTATTAATATTATTAAATTTTTATTATTTTTATTATTATTAATATTATACTTACCTTTTAATTAATTAAATCCTTTTAGATAGCTTATAAAGAGATTATTATTATTAAAAAGGCTATTATTATTAAAAAGGTAGTAATTAAATACTTTATATATACTTCTATTAAGTAGTCTAT
>JAABUK010002894.1_pt1 | contig 30017 bp, 24 predicted proteins | sample 5559141 | NCBI WGS metagenome assembly JAABUK01 (sample SAMN10711869, study PRJNA513367) | rock metagenome | isolation source: Antarctica rocks | place: Antarctica: Victoria Land, Pudding Butte nord | collected 2016-01-03
CGCCGAAGCCACTGAAGAAACAGCCGAACGCGGTTTGGATAAGCTTGGCGATCAGCTCAACCGCTCTGTCGAAGAACTGGAACTCTCCGTCCGCTCTTACAACTGCCTGAAGAATGCCAATATTCAGACTATTGGCGAACTTGTGCAGAAGTCGGAATCGGAAATGCTCCGGACCAAAAACTTCGGCCGTAAGTCACTCAACGAAATCAAAGAAATTTTGGTCACCATGGGTTTAGGGCTCGGAATGCGTCCTGATGCCTCCGGCCGTCTTGTAGCCCCGCCGCCTCCGCCTCCTGGATCCGTTCAGGAATCGGAACTTGATGAGGAAGGTCAACAGTTCGAATGAGACACCGCGTAGGTACCGTCAAACTCAAGCGCGATGTCGGCGCGCGCAATTCGCTTTTTAAGAATCTGGTTACCAGCGTCATCGAACATGAACGCGTGGTCACTACGGTCCCGAAAGCGAAAGCTATCAGGCCGATGGTGGATCAGATGATCACGCTTGCTAAGCGTGACACGCTGCATGCCCGTCGCCAAGCCGCCGCTTTTCTTGAAACTCCGAAAGCCGTCAAGAAGCTGTTCGATACGCTCGGCTCCCGCTTCGGCCAGCGTCCTGGCGGCTACACTCGCATCGTTCGTTTGGGCTTCCGCAAAGGTGATGGCGCGGAACAGGCCATGATCGAACTAGTGGGTTCTGAACTCGTCAAGCGTTCCGCTGAACGCGCCCAACGTCGTGAAGAACGGCTGAAGGCGCAGCGTGAAGGCACGGAAGAAGCTTCCTAAGTAAATGGCTCGTGGATGGGAAAGCAAATCGGTCGAGGAACAACAAATCGAAAAACTTTCCCAACGCGCGCCTTCTATTTTGCCCCCCACAGCTAAAGAACAAGAGCACCAAAGTTTGGTCCTTCAGCGCAAGCGCATTAGCGCCGAAATGGACCGAAGTACCAACCCCCGCTTCAAAGCCCAGCAGGAGAAATCCCTCAGCTTTCTCGATCTGAAACTAGAAAAGTTTCGCGATCTCAATCTCAAGGCCAGGCAGTAACTCCCCGCCGTCCAGCTTCTCTCCATTCATCAAAGTTCTTGTGGGCCGGCCGGGTTTAAAAACCACCACTGCCTGATCATCGGGCAGAATCAGCCAGCCTAAGCGCGAGCCGGAATCGAGGTATTCTTCCATCTTGCGCGTGCAGTAAGCAACGGTGTCCTCCGGGGACCGGATCTCCACCACGAAATCAGGTGAGCGCTCGAGAAACCGGGTGCCCGGTTGATCGTCGTTCAGCACCACGCATATATCGGGAAGCCGAAATTTCCGCTTCTTGTTGTTCGTCAAACAATGCAGTTCAGCCGCGGCGTATCCAATCGGGCGCTCGTCCAGATAATTGCTAAGATACTGAGCCAATTTGACCTGGGCCCTAGCATGCTTTTTGGTTCCCACGTTAAGCGGAATCACCTCTCCGTCGATATACTCGCAATGCTCGTATTCCGGGTTGGTCAGGTATTCCTGTTCGGATATGCCGACCGCGACAGCAGCGCCCATACGCTATAGTTTAGCCGTTAATCCGCAGCCTGCAGTATCAAACATTTCAAATAGTGCGTCTCTGGAACGGTCAGCAGCACGGGATGATCCGGCCCCTGCGTGCGCCTTTCCAGCACGCGCAACGTGCGCCCCGCATCGAGCGAAGCTGCCGCCACAACCTCAAACAATTCAGCCTCACTCACATGATGGGAACAAGAACAGGTGACCAGCACCCCCCCCGGCTCCAGCAACTTTAAAGCGCGCAGGTTGATCTCTTTATACCCCCGCAGCGCCGCTTCCACCTTGCCTCGCGACTTTGTAAATGCCGGCGGATCGAGCACAATCGTTCCGTAGCGCTTGCCGGTATTCGCCAGAACGTCGAACACATCGGCCTCACGAAACTCGGCATTGCGGATATCGTTTTGTTGAGCATTGACGCGCGCGGCAGCCACGGCGGCGGCGCTAGAATCGATACCTTCCACATGCTCGCAACTTTGCGCCAGATGCAGCGCAAAACCGCCAGACGAAGTGAAGCAATCAAGGGCGCGCCCCGACGCGTAACGCGCAGCAGCCCGGTAGTTCTCGCGCTGATCCAGATAGATACCAGTCTTCTGGCCGTGCTCCAAACTCACCTGCCACTCAAGTCCGTTCAACTCAATCTGGACCTGCTCAGGAATCTCACCAAACAACGTCTTGATCTCGCGCGGCAGTTCTTCATGCGAACGCACAGCAGCATCGTTACGCGCCACAATCCCCGCTGGTGCGAACAACTCCGTCAAGACCTGCACAATCAGCGCGGTGGAGCGGTCCATCCCCTGATCCAGCATCTGCACTGTAAAATAATCGGCGTAACGGTCAATCACTAGCGCGGGAAGAAAATCCGCCTCGCCATGCACCAATCGATAGCTTGTTGCGCCCAGTAAGGTTCGTTGCCGCTGCCGCATGGCTGCAATTATGCGGTCACGAAAAAGATCGATCCCGACCTCAACCGGTTTCCGCGACAACATGCGGAGCGTGATCTGCGAAGCCGCGCTATAGTGCGCTGTTCCTAAAGGGCGGCCATTGCGCTCGGCAACCAACACCGCATCACCGGGTTGCGCCCCGGCACGATTCACCACATCGCCCGTAAAAATCCAGGGATGCCCACTTTCCACGCGCCCTGCGGCTTTGCGATTAACAACGACGGTTTCCAACTAAAACCCACTAGGGCGCACGTGGAAGCTCTCGCGCCACTCTCCGCCAGAACTCACACTCTGTAGCGCCTCGTACTTGCCCGCATGATGCAGGTTCATCGCGTTCGTCAAACCTGCCATTGGCTCAAAACAGATGAAGCTCTTGCCCGGTGGCGCATATGCCACCGCAACCGGATACTTCGCTCCATAAACCACCGTAATCCTCTGTTTCGCGCCCTGCACCCAAAATTCAGCGTTCGGCGCAAGCCCCGTGAACACATCGTCCAACTGATGACCGGCCAACGGAAACGGGTCGGGCAGATCCATCTTCTTGGTCTCTCCCGTGGGTACAAGGACCTTAGATAAAACCACATGCTCCCGCGCTGGCAGATGCGCTTTCCACTGGTCCCGCGGAGCATCGTCCAATTGGAAGTAGGGATGGAATCCAATCGAAACCGGCATGGTTTCGGCAGACAAATTTGTAAGTACCGTTTCTACTTCCAGTTCACCGTCATGAAGCCGATAAGTCATCTCAATCGTATGCGCAAAGGGGAATTGGGCCATCAACTCCGGATGCTTCCAGAACTCCAACCGGCTAATGACATGCGCGCTTGTCGGACTTTCATAAATCCCCACAACCTTCCACAAGGAACTGAACGAAAGCAGCCCGTGAATCGGCAAGCCGTTTCCATCCGTTTTGACATTGCCCAAATCCTTATTGAACCCGAACTTCTTGCCATTCGCATAAAAAGCCATCTGGTCCAGACGATTGGCCCAAGGGCCCAGGAAGGGAATTCCACATAGCCCGGGATGATCGCGAAATTCCGCTAACGTCTTGTACGGGAAGTAAAGAATCGGCTTCCCGTTCACCTTCATGTCGTAGGCGATGTTGCCTATAGAAGGCACAACGGAAACTTCCGTGTGATGCACGCTGTCAATCAGACGAACCACTTCCACTCCGTCAACTTTCACCCGTTGAACGGAGTACTGCGCTGCGCTTGCATTAGCCATAGAAATCAGGAAAACAGAAAAGAAAAGAGAAACTACTCTTTGGCGGCTGGATCGATCAGGTCGAGACGCGTCTCCGCCTGGCAACACATGCAAGGTCCGGGGCTGTAGGTTCTGATGGAGCATACGTCGCAATAGTATGTCACGCGCCGCGACCGCGTGCCCTCAACCACCACCAGCGACCGCGTTTCAATTGGATTGATTTCAAAGCGTCCGGGCCCGGCAAGGCGCCCTGTCGCTTCAAAGGTTTTGCCGCTCAGCCTGGGGTCCCGAAGGATCTTACAAGTCGGTACATCGCCGGATACAACAGTTGTACGCCCGTCCGGCATCTGAAAAACTGGTTGGCTGCCCGTCTGAATCAGGCGACCGCGAAGCAGTTCGCTTCCCGCTGTCTGACCGAAACAGAACCGCGCTCCCCAAGCCGCGAAAAGGATGGTCCGCCGCGCAATCATACCTCTAGTTTACGCGACTCTGCTGCCTTGCTCTACAATAGCCGAAGTGCCAAACGAAGCAGCCCTCCAACTCGCAGTCTCCCGCTTGAATCAGGTTCGCCAGGAGATTGCCAAGGTTATCGTCGGCCAGGATGACGTGGTTGAAGGCGTGCTGATTTGCCTGATTGCCTCGGGACACGTTTTGCTCGAAGGCGTCCCTGGTCTCGGCAAGACAACGCTCCTCCGTACGCTAGCGCGCGCGCTGCAGCTCAAGTATTCGCGCATCCAATTCACGCCAGACCTGATGCCCGCCGATATCGTTGGCAGCATGATCATGGAAAGTGAAGCGTCCGGCTCGAAGACTTTGCGTTTTCAGCCCGGCCCCATCTTCGCGAATCTGGTGCTGGCCGACGAAATCAACCGCGCTACACCGAAGACGCAATCCGCGCTGCTCGAAGCCATGCAGGAGCGCACCGTTACCAGCGGCACCACCACTCACCAACTCGAAGCGCCTTTCCTGGTCATGGCGACTCAGAACCCCATCGAAATGGAAGGAACGTACCCACTTCCGGAAGCGCAACTCGATCGCTTTCTGATGAAGATCCTGGTCACGTACCCCTCACGCGCCGACCTCACGAAAATTGTCGAGCGCACCATCTCCCGCGAAGAGGTTCACATCACGCCCGCGCTCGATGCGGTCTCTATCCTCGAAGTGCGCGCGGTGTGCCGCGAGGTGCTGGTCGCTCCTCACGTTCAGGATTATGCAATTGACCTGGTCATGGCGACGCAGCCCGATAACAAAGATGCACCCGAACTCTCGCGCAAGTATATCCGCTACGGAAGCAGCCCGCGCGGTGCGCAGGCGCTGGTAGAGTGCGGGCGGGTTCTGGCTCTTATGCGCGGCCGCTTCCACCTCAGCACCGAAGATATTCGGACCGTGGCCACAGGCGTTTTGCGCCACCGCATCATCCTGAATTTCGATGCTCACGCTGACGGGCAATCCGCCGATACGGTGCTCGCGACCGTTCTCCGCAGTGTTGCCGCGCGCGCTGCCGCCTAAGTATCGGGACCCAGCCTACTTCGCGACCCAAGGAAAATCTGTGACGCGAAGTTTCGCCGCCCCATACGGAATCAGCCGCACCGTTTCGAGCGGTCGTTTGCTCTCGACAGGGCTCACCGGAAGTGTTCCCGCCGAATCGCTCTCCAGCATCCACTCCGGCAGTCTCCGCGCTTTTGTTTCCAGAATGACGGGCGCGCCCTCGAATGAAAACGGCTGCTTCGGCACGGGCATCTCTTTGACGCTGAACTGCGGTTCGGGCAATTTCCAATTCAGCAGCAGCGCGTAGTTCCAAGGGCTGGTGGGGAACACCTCCCAATCGGCCGCAGGTCCGGTCTGTTTCAGCTTGTGCCAGCTCTCGCCAATGGCCAGCGAATAGACCAGCGGCCCGCGTTCCACAATCGCCGAGTTGTGATAACCAGAGGCTAGCCGCACGTGCATGGGAAAAACCAATTCCACGCGATCGCCCGATTTCCACTTGCGCCGGACGGTATGGAAAACACCGGCCCGAACAGATTCGGCGGCGCTGCCATTTACCGAAATTCGCGCTTCCGTGGCCCAAGTGGGTATACGGAATGCGAGCGAAAATTCAGCATCGCGATCAAGCCTAACGCGCACAGTGATGCGGTCGCGGAACGGATAATCCGTTTCCTCAGTCAGTTGAACTTTTGCTCCAGCCACTTCAGCCGCAACAGTACTCGGGGCATAGGCACCCGCCACTAAACCTCCGTCAGCGGTGCGCATCCACAGGCTTGCCGCGAACTTCGGCCAGCCCTGGTGCAGGTTCGCAGTGCAGCAACCGAAGTTCGGCTCCAGGCCGAATATATTGCTCTCCGGCCCATTGGTGGCCCAGGCGCGCTTGCCTAAACTGACCAGTACTTGATTGGGCTGCTGATCGTATTGATGCGCCCACATGTCCGGGCTGAACGTTGCGGGCAATGCATTGAACGCAACCTTCTCCAGGCGGTCGCCCAGCGCGGCATCCCCCAAAATGCCAAGCTCGATTTCATACGAGAACATGGCCTCCACCACCGCGCAGAGTTCCACTCCTTGCGATGAATTGCGCCCGGCGTAGTGTTCATCCGCCGCATGCATGCCATTCGATTGGCCGTGATATTTGTCTAACTCCGCGAGCATCTTGTAGGCCGCGCTTCTATCTTCCTCGCGCCCGCTTACCAGGCTCCACACCGCTGCCGCCTTCAATGCCATCGCATTGTTCACGCCATGAGTCTTCAACGTAGCCAGCTCTTTCGTCACCTTGTCCGTGTATCCGAATTTCGCGAACTGCGCATTCCAGTCATAGCCCTGCTCATGAAGTTTGCGCGCAAGTTCCAGCGCCCGCGTGTCGCCGGTGCGGTTGTAGAGCCACACCATGGTCAGCACTTCATCCTGCCAGCGGTAAATGGCCCACTCATGCAACGGACGCTTGTCGATATTCGCCAAGTGATACGCCACATACTTTTGCAGAAAAGGAATCACACGCGGGTCCCCCGTGGCTTCTTCGAACTGCGTCAGCGCTTTCAGCATCAGCATGTTCGGCCACCAATCCAGGTTTTTCTCCGGCCCGATGGCACCGTCGCTCCTCTGATGATCGAGCGCCCAATCTACCCAATGCCGCGCACGCCCGATCAGTACCGGGTCGCCCAACAAGTAAGCCAGCGGCACCAGCCCATCCACGTAATACGGGCCGCGCTCCCATCCTTCTCCGCTGCCCCCCAGCCACGCACTCTGCGGCCCTAAATCCGGCCAGAATTCTTCCAGATGCCCGGAAAGTCCATCGGCCTGAATGCGCAACTGGTCCTTCAACCAGCCAGTTGGCTTCACACTGCCGAGCGGCATTGGCATGAACACGCTGGGCGCAAGCGGGGTTCTGTTCTGGGCTGAAACACTTAAGCAGGTTCCGGCCAACAGCAGGCATGCGAAAATCTTCATCGTTATGAATCTCTCACGTTTCACCGAAGGCCGGACCGACCTGGTATTCGAACTGATATCGGCCGGCCACCCGGCAAGCACCGCCGATAGCGACGGCGTCTCTCTCATTCGCTGGTGCGCCTACCACGGCGATGTAAGCGCGATTCGCTTTCTCTTGAGTAAAGGCGAAAAGTTGGAATCGCTCGGCGAGAACTTCGACCTGAACGGGGCTTGCTTTCACGGTTATCCGAACCTATGCGAGTATCTGATCGAGCAAGGTGCAGATGTGAATTTTTCCATGGCCGAAACAGGTGAGACGTGCCTTCACGCCACAATCTGCAAACCAACCGCCGGCCGCTTTGATGCAGTGATAGAGATCCTGCTTGCTCACGGAGCCGATCCAAATCGCGCCACTCTGCCGGATGCTGAAACTGAAGGCTTCATGCGCGATTGCCGCACCAAAGCCGAAACCCCATTGCACCGCGCAGCCGCTTTCGGGTCAAGACGCGCGATACAAATGTTGCTCGATGCCGGCGCGAATCTTAAAGCGAGAGATCAGCATGGCGACACACCGCTAAGCTGGGCCAGTTGGTATTTGCGACCCGATCACATTCTGCAGATGCTCTGTTATGGCGATTTCCATATTAGTGCGCAACGCGTGAAGCACTCGCTCGAACCGGCGTAGAAACTTTAGCCGATGACGGATTCGAGTTGCGCAAGCCGCTTCGCCAACTCAGCATTTGCAACGCGAATCAGTTCTTAAGGAATCTCGGGTCAGGTCGGGCTGCAGGAACTTAAGAAGCAATTTGACCCTTCCAACATGTTCCGGTTCGATCTAATTATTCCACCCGCTCAGGTGTTTGGCGTTCGCTCGAATCGGCTTGACGAAACCTACCGAATCGACCCGCTGAATGAGGTCAGGGAACCGCCTATCTGGGTCCAGGTGCTTTCACGGCGAGAATCTCCGGCTGATGGATCTCCGGCGGTTTCGCGAAGAGATCCTCGGCTTTTGCAAACAGCGCTTTCGCAATAGGGCCGGTAAGGTGTGCATCGCGCCCCTTCTGGTCCGCAAAGGTATCGAAGATCCCGAACTTCGAGGGAGTCATCTTCAGGGCATACCAGGTTGTTGTCCCGGTCTCGGCCTCGGCCATTGGCAACGCCGATTTCAAGAAATCCTCCACCTCCTGTTCCTTACCGGGTTTAGCTTCAAGTATTGCGATGATTGCTAGCTTATCCATATATCGGTCCAGCGTATCATCCTTCTATCTTTGAAGCTGGAATGCGCCAGTCACACCACCAATGCCCCGAATGTCGCAGTAAAGTCATCAATCCTATGAAAACTGCGTAATGCAGTCTGCTATTCCTAAGACCGGAATACATACGAAAACAGGCAAACTCAGCGATCGGATTCTTACATGCGTCAGCGTGCAATATTTGTCTGGACAGCGCCAAAATACCACCTTCATGCTGAACAAACAAAAAGGTTTACGCGCCCGTAGCTTCGTTTCCTCCTTTTTTCGCCGGCTCGTTTCCGGGGTAGTCCGTTACAATAGCCGCAATCCCATGCGTCTTGTTGCTTTCTCGCTCCTCGCTATTGCCGCTCTGGCCCAAAAACCAGCCCTGAACCTGACCGGGCTCAAGCTCCGTTCCATCGGGCCCGCTATGATCTCCGGCCGCATAGTCGATCTCGCCGTGGACCCCGCCAACGCCGCGCATTATTTCATTGCCGCGGCATCGGGCGGTGTCTGGAAAACACTGAACAACGGCACCACGTGGACACCCATTTTCGACAATGAAGGCTCTTATTCTATCGGCGCGCTGGCGCTCGATCCCAGAAATCCCGCTGTGCTTTGGGTAGGCACCGGCGAAGCGAATTCGCAACGTAGCGTCTCTTACGGTGACGGCATCTATCGCACCGAAGACGCGGGCCGCACATGGCGCAACCTGGGGCTGAAGACGTCCGAACATATTGCGCGCATCGCCATCGATCCGCGCGATTCCCGTACTGTGTATGTCGCCGCACAGGGGCCTCTCTGGGCCGCCGGCGGAGACCGCGGTCTCTTTAAGACAACCGATGCGGGCCGCACCTGGAATAAGATTCTGTCTGTTTCTGAGAACACCGGTGTTACCGATGTCGCCATCGATCCGCGCAATCCGGATACGCTCATCGCGGCGAGTTACCAGCGCCGCCGCCACACCTGGACGCTCATTGATGGCGGCCCTGAATCCGCCATCTACCGCTCCACCGATGCCGGTGCCACATGGTCCAAAGTAATCGCCGGGCTGCCGACAGAAGACCTGGGCCGAATCACCTTTGCACCCTCGCCTAAAGATCCGTCGCTGGTTTATGCTTCCGTCGAAGCGGCGAACAAGAAGAGCGGTATCTTTCGCTCTAACGATTTCGGCTCGTCCTGGGAATTGCGTTCTCCCGTTGAATTCGCCGGCATGTACTTCGGCAGGCTCTACGCCGATCCCCATGTTGCCGAACGCGTTTATTTCATGAATGTCCGGATGACCGTCTCAGATGACGGCGCAAAGACCTTCCGGCCCCTGGGCGAGAAGTTTAAGCACAGCGATAACCACGTGATCTATGTAGACCCACGCGACCCCGCGCATTACATAGTCGGGTGCGATGGCGGCGTCTACGAAAGCTATGACCGCGCAGCAAACTGGGCCTTCAAGAGCAACCTTCCGCTCGGCCAGTTTTATGATGTTGCCGTTGATAATCAGGCGCCCTTCTACTACGTTTACGGCGGCACGCAGGACAATTCGTCAGTAGGCGGCCCGGCTCGCACACGCAACTCAAGCGGCATTACTAATGCCGATTGGTTCGTTACGCAAGGTGGAGACGGGTTCCATTCCCGCGTAGATCCCGAAGACGCCAATACTGTTTACGCCGAATTGCAGTATGGCGTGCTCACTCGCTTTGACCGGCGCACCGGTGAGCGCCAGGGCATTCAGCCCCAGCCCGGTCCAGATGAAGAGCCTAACCGGTGGAACTGGGATTCGCCTTTGCTCATCAGTCCCCAGAACCACACGCGCATTTATTTTGCAGCTCAGAAACTGTTCCGCAGCGACGACCGCGGCAGCAGTTGGCGCGCCATTTCTCCCGACCTCACCCAAAAAGTGGACCGCAATACTCTGCCTGTGATGGGCCGAATCTGGGGGCCGGACGCCGTTGCTAAGAACACATCCACTGCCTTCTACAGCAACATTTCTTCCCTTTCCGAATCACCTAAAAAAGAGGGCCTTCTTTACGCCGGAACCGATGACGGCCTGATTCAGGTTTCTGAAGACGGCGGCGGCCACTGGCGCAAATCAAACGATTTTCCCGGAGTGCCGCAGCGCTCTTATGTCAGCCGTGTGATGGCTTCGCAGCATGATGTAAACACGGTTTACACTTCGCTTGAAAATCATCAGTCGGGAGACTTCAATCCATACCTGCTGCGTTCGACGAACGCCGGCAAAACTTGGACATCCATCAAGGGCGATTTGCCAGCGAATGGCGCGGTCTTTGCCATGGCGGAAGATCCGAAGAGTAAAGATCTGCTGTTCGTCGGGACGGAGTACGGTCTCTATTTCAGCGTGAACGGCGGAACAAATTGGGTTCGCCTGAAAAGCGGCTTGCCCACCATTGCGGTTCGTGATCTGGCGATCCAGAAGCAGCAGGATGACTTGGTAGTGGGCACGTTCGGCCGGGGCATCTACATTCTTGATGATTACTCTGTTCTGCGGTCACTCACACCCGCAACGTTGGCGAAAGATGCCACGCTCTTTTCCGTTCGCGATGTACCGATATACATTCAAGCGGGGCCTTACGGGCAAGGTGCGAAGGCGAGCCAGGGGGAGGCATTCTTCAGCGCGGAAAACCCGCCGTATGGAGCCACCTTCACCTATTACCTGAAAGCAAGTCTGAAGACTCGCGCAGACCAGCGGCGGGAATCGGAAAAACAGAGCGGCGTGGTGAAGTATCCCGATGCGGACGCTTTCCGCGCGGAAGCAAATGAAGAAGCTCCAGCCGCCATTCTTACTGTCACGGATGCTAACAAAAAAGTGGTCCGCCGCCTGATTGGGCCGGCCACCGCCGGCTTCCACCGTATCGCGTGGGATCTTCGGGAACCAGCGCCCGTGCTAGCCAGGCCGCAGCGCGCCGAGCCGGACGAAGACGAGGGGTTCGGGCCAGCGCCAAGCGGCCCTTCCGTGCTGCCCGGCAAGTATCAAGTCTCGCTTTCACAGCGCGTGGACGGCACCATTACTCCCGTGACCGGTACCATGAGCTTCGCCATCACCGGCCCGCAGGGCGAAATGACAACGCTTACTACGTTCCAGCAGAAAGTCGCGAAGCTGCAGCGCCAAATGGTCGCGGCGCTGGAAAACGCAAACACGCTGAAGACGAATCTCGCCACCATGAAGCGCGCTCTGTATGAAACGCCCGGCGCTTCTACGGACCTGATCAATACAGCAACAGCGCTCGATAAGCGGATCGATGAAATTCTGCTGGCGCTTCGCGGCGACGTCGTTTTGCGCGCGCACGATGAAAATACGCCGCCCTCCATTTCAGAGCGCGTGCAAAGCATCCTGATGACCCAGCGGACTTCCACCGCAAACCCTACTGCAACACAACAGAAAGATTACGAAATCGCCAGTGCCGCGTTGGCTGTGCAGCAAGCAAAACTTAAGGCGCTTGGCGGCACCGATGTACGTAAATTAGAAGGCCAACTGGAAGCGCTCGGGGCGCCTTATACGCCGAAACTCTAGTGTTAGGTTCAGCCCCGACTGCAGTCGCCAGGCAATCAAGCTAACATGGGCCATGGAAGCTGCGCCCCTCCTGGACCGGCTGTTTCTGGAAAAACTCGAGCGTCTCACCATCCAATGGCAGAAGTCGTTTCCCGGTCTGGTGGGCGGCCATAACCCATCGCGCTTTGCTGGCGGCGGGCAGGAGTTTCTGGATCATCGCCAGTTTCATCCCGGCGACGATTTGCGGTCTGTCAACTGGCGCGCTTACATGCGTCTGGATAAAATGTTTCTCAAGATGTTTCAGATTGAGCCGCGCATTCCCATTCGGCTCCTTCTGGATACCAGTGCTTCCATGGCAGCGGGCGATGGCTCGAAATTTCTTTATGCGCGCCAGTTGGCAGCGGCGCTTGCGTATGTGGGTCTGGTCCGCCATGACATGATTTCTCTCCATCCGTTTTCCTCGCATCTGGGCGAAGGCAAACGCACCGGCGGGGGCAGAACTCAGTTCTCAAGCACGCTAAGGTACTTCGAATCGCTCCGGGCGGAAGGCAAGACGGATTTTCACCACGTGGTGCGTGAGTTCATTTCCACTTTTGGGCAGCGCGGCCTGCTGATTGTGATTTCAGACTTTCTGGACGAAGCCGATTGTGAGCGCGCTCTGCAATATCTGGGTGACTTCGGCCATGAGCTATTCCTTGTTCAACTGTGGACCGAAGAAGACCGCACGCCACCCTGGTCCGGCGAATTGGAACTGGAAGATGGCGAGACGGGAAACACCGTGAAGTTGCAATTCGATGACGCCGCCCGCAAAAACTACACCGCCGCGTTCGATGAGTTCACCGGCCGCATCGAGCACTTGGCGAACCGGGCCAACGGCAAGTACGTCGGTGTTTCTACGGCGCAACCGCTTGAGGATGTAGTCTTCGGAAAATTTGTTCGCGTCAGGGGCGTTGCGTGAACCGGAGTTTCCTCTAGCGATGTTTTTTCTCAATCTTGGCTTGGGTCAGTTCCTGGTGCTGTTCAGCGCGGTATCGGCAGTTTCGGTAGCGCTGTATTTGCTGGACCGCTCGCGCCGCCGCATTGTGGTCTCTACGCTGCGTTTTTGGACGGCCGCCGAACAGCCCACTGCCGTACAGCGCCGCAAGCACATCCAACAGCCGCTTTCACTTATTCTGCAATTGCTGGCCATGCTTCTTTTGCTGTCGGCCATATCACAACTCCGCATCGGGAGTGAAGCGGGGCTGGCCCGCCGCCATGTGTTGATTTTGGAAACTTCAGCGTGGATGGGTGCGCGGGCAGATTCCAGGCAGACCCTGATGGATCTGGCACGCACGCGCGCGCGGGCCTATCTGCACGCTCTGCCAAATACGGATGAAGTGATGCTGATCCGCGCGGATGCATTGGCCACGCCGGCTACTCCTTTCGAAACCGACCGGCATAAGCTGGAAGCGGCGATCACGGGCTCGGAACCCTCTTCCACTTCGCTCAATCTTGAGCAAGCTCTTGCAGTTGCGAAGACAGCGCAAGGGAACGCAAGCGGGCGCAGTGAAATCGTGTTCGTGGGTTCCGGCCTGGTGAATGAGCCCGATGCTGTCACGCAGGACACGTCGAATCTGCGGGTCTTTCCGGTGGGGAACAACACGGAAAATATGGGCCTACGCAAGATTGGGCTCCGCCGCGCCGCGGGTGATTCTGAAGTGTGGGAAATTCTGGTAACCGTGCACAATTATGGTTCGCGTACACGGGAAGCGGTGATCTCGGCCGCGGTTTCCGCTTCCCCAGCCGGGGCGCAACGCCTGGTGCTCGCGCCGCATTCGGAGCAGGAGGCCACGTTTTCGTATCGAACGCGCGAAACGGGAATCCTGCAAGTCCGCCTGCTTCCGAACGATGCTTTCCCCGGCGATAACCGGGCCCAGGTAGAGTTGCCCGCGGGCGCTCCACTAGCTGTTACTGTTTACTCGGATAAACCAGAAGCGTTAAAGCCGCTGCTGGCTTCAACCGGTCAGATTACCGCCATATACAAGCCCACCGCGCAGTACGTCGAAACCGATAAAGGCTTGGTGATGCTGGATAACTTTCACCCCGCCAAACGTCCGCTTGCGCCTTCCATCTGGATCGATCCTCCTGCCGCGTTTTCCCCAATCCCTATCCGCGCGCGCATCAGCAACCCTCCGCAATTGCGCTGGCTCACGGATAATCCGCTTGGGCTAGGGCTGCGGACTCGCGATGTCCGGCTTTCCGGCGCTTCCGTTTTCGACACAGCGCCGGGAGATATCAAAGTGGCCGAGACAGACCAAGGTCCGGTTATTGTGGCGCGGCCCGCTAATCCGAAAATAGTCGCCATTGGTTTTCAGCCTTCGGCCATGCGCTACGAACTTGCCACGCCGCTTTTGTTCGCGAATATTTTCCGCTGGATTGCCCCGGATACGTTTGTCGAAAAACAGATCAATACGCAGCCCGTCGGCACGGTTAACGTGACCGTTGCAACCGGCACGGACCCAGCGAGCATCCGTGTCTTGCGTGCCGATAATTCGGCTGTCCCGTTCACAATCCAGGGCGAGTCACTGCATTTTTTTTCCGGGGCTCCGGGAACCGTGCGGGTGATTTCCGGCGAGCGCGAAGCCATCTATTCGCTCAGCCTGCCAGAGTTAGCGGACGGCAAATGGATCGTACCGCCCAATGCCCGCAAAGGGCTACCCACATTTCGAAGCGCCAGCAGTTCGCGCGATATCTGGCAGATTCTTGCGGTAAGTGCCGCAGGATTACTGCTGTTTGAGTGGATGCGCTGGGGCCAGGCTGTAAAGCGTATCTCGGCGGCCATTCCCAGCCGTCTTCGGAAGGCGGCATGACGATTCCTCATCCTGCTTTCTTGCTTTTCAGCCTGATTCCACTCGCGTGGACTATGTGGGAGTGGCGTCAGACGCCGAATAAACGCAGTCTGATTCTGAAAGCGCTAGCTCTGCTGTTCATCGCTCTGGCGCTGGCTGAACCACGGCTGAATTTCAATCAGACGAAGGTCGCCGTAGCCGCGTTAGTGGATACAAGCGCCAGCACCAGCGCGCAGGATCTTCAAGGAGCCAATGCTCTTTTAAACTCGTTTGAAAAAGCCCGTGGCTCCAATTCCTTGGAAGTGCTTCGTTTCGCGCGCTCAGCTTCCACGGCTGCGAAATCCAGCAATGGCACCTGGAGTCTTTCCACATCTCCGGGTGACGCCTCCCGTGCGACAAATCTTGAAACCGCCATTCGCGATGCCGTTGCGAAACTGCCTTCGGGCAAAGTACATCGCGTGGCTTTGATCTCAGATGGCCATGAGAACGCGGGCACCGTTACACGCGCCACCTGGCAGGCGCAGCAGCTAGGCGTACCCATCGATACGTTCGCGATGGCGGGGCGCCCGAAGCCAAACCTTCGCGCGGAATCGGTTTCCTTTCCTGCCGAAGTATTTTCGGGCGAACACTTCCCCATCGATCTGACCGTGAACGCGCCATCTGCTTCCGCGGCAACGGTGGAAATTTCAGCGGAGGGCAAATCGCTGGGCACCAGTCGAGTTCAGTTGCAGGCGGGTGAGAATCATCTGCGCGTCCGTTCCAGCTTGACTGCGACTGGCGCTGTTGATGTCGCGGGCCTTTTGCATACCGTTTCGCTGGGCGACGCGCGTTTCGAACAAGCTGTTACGGTGCGGCGACCCAAGGTGCTGCTGCTCTCGCAAGATCCCGCTGGTTCTGAAGATCACCTGACGCATGCCTTAAGTGCCAATCAGTTCGATTGGACGCTAAGCGCTCAGCCGCTCCCACCGAAGCTGGACGATTATCAATTGCTAGTGTTCAACAACTGGGATATGGAAGCGATTCCCGCTCCGGATAAAGCGCGGATCGAAAAGTTCGAACAGCAGGGCGGGGGATTGCTCTGGATCGCGGGGGAAAAGAATCAGTACATCGAAAAGAAGCCAGGCACGCCAGAGGACCCGCTCGAACGTTCCTTCCCCGCCAAGCTAGCCCCGCCGCGTTCTCCGGAAGGGACATGCGTGGTGCTCATCATCGATAAATCGTCTTCCATGGAAGGCAAGAAGATGGAACTCGCGCGCGCTGCCTCTATCGGCGTAGTGGAAAATCTTCGGCCGATCGATTCGGTAGGCGTCCTGATCTTCGACAATTCTTTTCAATGGGCCGTGCCGATTCGCAAAGCCGAAGACCGCACGCTAATCAAGCGCCTGATTGCGGGGATCACACCCGATGGCGGCACGCAGATCGCGCCCGCTCTAGCGGAGAGCTATCACAAGATCGCGGCGGTACAAGCTGTTTATAAGCACATTGTTCTACTCACCGATGGCATTTCGGAAGAGGGCGATTCCATGGGTCTCTCCCGTGAGGCGGCCGCTAATCATGTCACGATCTCGACCGTCGGCTTGGGCCAGGACGTGAATCGCGCTTACCTGGAAAAAATCGCGTCGTTCTCAAAAGGGAAATCTTACTTCTTAAATGACCCCACAGGCCTGGAGCAAATTCTGCTGAAAGACGTGCAGGAGCATACCGGAACCACAGCGATTGAGAAAGCCATTCACGCCGCAGTGCTGCAAAAGGCGGAGATGCTGGAAGGCGTGGGCATGGAAAGCGCCCCGGCTCTGCAAGGTTACGTGCGGTTTGAGCAGAAGCCGAGCGCTGCGGAATTGATGGAAATCGATATTCTAAACCAGGGCAAAAAAGACCCGTTATTCGTGCGCTGGCAGTACGGTTTGGGCCGGTCAGCGGTATTCGCTTCCGATGCCAAAAGCCGCTGGGCTGCAAACTGGGTGACCTGGCCGGGGTTCGATAAGTTTTGGTCCAATGTCTTTCGTGACCTCTTGCCTCACTCCACCGCGACCGAAGCCGTCTCGTCATATGACGTGGCTTCGGGCGAATTGATTGTGAACTATCATCTGAGCCGCAATACGCCTGACCCAGCAAAGATGCCGGATGTGTTTGCTCTCGGACCTGGCAAGTTCGCGAAGCCAATGAAAGTTTCAAAGCTCGCGGCAGGAACGTATCGTGCCACCGTCGCCATCGGCGCAACTCAAGGGTTATTCCGCATACGCCCCGCTGCCGATTCGAAAGCTTTTCCGGAAGTGGGCTTCTACCGCGAGGAAGCTGAGTTGCGGGAGTACGGCTCAAACGTTTTGCTGCTGAAACAGATTGCCGAATCCACAGGGGGCGTGTTCCATGCCAGCTTATCGAACCCGGGCGACGTGTTTAACGCGAGTGGCCGCTTTGTTCCCGGAACGCTGCAATTGTGGCCCGGCCTGTTGGCCCTCGCTCTGCTGCTCAATCTAGCTGAATTGATCTTGCGCAAATGGAAAGGAATACTGGAGGCCTTTAGGGGCGGCCGCCCGGCCATGGCGTTGCTTCTGTTCGCCGCGCCGCATTCGCTCGACTACAAATTCGCGCAAATTGAAACAGAGAAACTAAGGCCCGGAACTCATGTGGTGATGACTGCCGCGGAATGGAATAGCTGGATTCGCACGCAGCTTCCTACCGGCGTGCACAATCCTAGAATCATCTTTGACAACGGGCGGGTCACGGCAACCGCTAATGTGGATTTCGCTGAGGTACAACACGCCTCCGGGCAGGCACCCAACTGGTTTGTCCAGAATCTTTTACGCGGAGAGCATCCTGTTTCCGCAACAGCGCGCATACAATCTCATAGCGGAACGGGACGCGTGGATATTGACCGTGCCGAAGTGGGTGGGTTCGTCGTGCAAGGCCGTGTGGTGGATTGGCTGATCGATCAATATGTCCGCCCTACGCACCCCGATGCGCAAATTGCCACCTGGTTCGATTTCGTGCATGGCATCGATCATGTCGAGGTTACTCCAGCGGCAATAACAGTGGTTCTGGGCGGCGATCTGATTGAAATTCCGCAACGCACCGATATCCGCTACGCCACCGCAAATAATTTCATGCGACGCCCGGTTTATAAAACAGGCCACGCGTACCTACAGCGCGAAGCCGCTGATGCACTTAACCGCGTAGACCAGAAGTTGAAAGTGAAAGGTCTGGGTCTGCTGGTCTTCGATGCGTACCGCCCCTGGTCTGTCACAAAGGAATTCTGGGAGGCGACGCCTCCAGCTAAGCGCGAATTCGTTGCGGACCCCGCCAAGGGCTCCAGGCACAATCGCGGTTGCGCTGTCGATCTTACGCTCTACAATTTGCAGAGTAAACGGCCCATCTCCATGCCCGGCGAATACGACGAGATGACTGCTCGTTCTTATCCCACTTACAAAGGAGGAACGGCGGAGCAGCGCGCCAATCGCGATCTGCTCCGCCGTTCCATGGAACAACAGGGTTTCACTGTCAATGAGAGTGAGTGGTGGCACTTCGATTACAAAACCTGGGCCACTCACCCCGTTACGAATTGGTCTTGGTTTTGAGTTAACGCTTCCGCTTTGCCGGAGCCGGAGCTTTTTTCTTGGCTGGACCGGGCTTCGGCATCTCTTCCTCTTCCTATTCTTCCTCTTCTTCTTCTTCGCCGTTCTCTTCGTCGTCCTCTAATTCGCCTTCGTCTTCTTCTTCCTCTTCTACCTCGCCCGAATCGTTAGAGGCATTCAACATTCGCTCCGAAATTTCGCTCAGCTTGGCGTCGGTCTGCTCTTCTTCTTCGAGGGTTTGCTGCAACAGGTCCGCCACTTCCTGGTTCCCAAGAATCTCTGCAATCGTTCGCACCGTTCCGTAGGCGGCGATTTCGTAATGTTCGGCGCGCTGAGCCGAGGCAATCAGCATGCAGTCTTTCATTTCGTCGGAGGCGTCTTCCTGAATTGTTTCCTGGCCTTCTTCCACAATTCCCTTCATAGCGGCGCATGGTTTCGATTTGGCCTTTTTCTCCAATAACTCAAATACATGTTCAATCCGCGAAACTTGTCCTTTGGTCTGCTCCAAATGGTCGGTAAACGCAGTCTTCAACTCCGGGTCTTTAGCGGCCTTGGCCATCTTAGGCAACGCCTTTGTAAGCTGCTTTTCAGCGTCATACAAATCTTTCAATTGTTCTTCCAACAGTCCATCTAAAGTATCGATTGTCATCAGTAACTCCCGCGCGGTTGGTTTGCATGAACCAAGCCAAAGCGCGGGCACTTATCAGTACCCATGTAACTAGAAATACAACTTCAAACCAAGTTGCAGTACGCGGGCTGCTTCACCGGTCTGAATTACAGTCTGAGTGGAAGGCGGTGCCACGGATGCGCAACACACTTGGCCGAAGGTGCTTGCTGCGATGCTCGGGCTTCCCGAAGATGCATCGCGCGGATTGTCAAAGTTTACATGGTTCAATACGTTGAACGCCTCAGCCCGGAATTGCAGCCGCAATCGCTCCGTAAAATCGAAATTCTTTGAGACACTCGCGTCCAAATTGTGAAAGTTGGATGCTGTAAAGATATTTCGTCCGGCTCCATCGCCTCCCGGGGCGGGAGTAGCGAAACCTGTTCTGCCATTCGCGAATACCACAGGCCCCACAATCCCAGGTAGATCGAAGAGTCCAGTCTCCGGCTTGATGCCAACAATATCCGCGCGCGATTCGTGCGAAAAATTTGAGGTTCGCTGCCCGCTGCGGACAGAAAACGGCTCACCGCTTTGGAAGATATAAATTCCGTTCACGCCCCAACCGCCCAGGATTGCATTGCCGATTCCATTTATTCCACTCAGAAAAGTCTTTCCTTTTCCGAAAGGTAAGTCATAGACGAAGTTACTGACCAACACATGCCGCCGGTCGAAATCGCTGCGCGCCCGTTCATTGCGCCAGTCACGCGTATCTACCGGCGTACGGGAATTAGTAGCTGAAAGTCCGCCGCCTGAGGAGGCCCCAATAGGATCCACCGATTGGTCATCAATCGACTTACCAAGCGTGTAGGCGAAACCTAGTAATAACCCTTGGCTGAATCGCTTCCGGGCAGTAAGTTGGAATGAGTGGTAGTAAGAATCACCGCCGGAATCCACATAAGTAATCGCGCCAAATTGCTGGTTCGGACGAAGATGTGCCGCCAGTGTAGTCTGCTCAATACGTCCAGCAAAGTTACCCGCCGCATTGTTGATCAGATCGGTAGCTGTCGTACTGCTATTCACGAAAGTGCTCGTCAGAGTTCCACTAGTAACAAGAGGCACCGCACGTCCAATTACTCCGGCCGGGCATCCACTGCTATCGGGGTTGCAACCCGCTGAGCGGTTTTGTTGCAACGCAAGGAACGAGGGTAAAATCGGGTCTGCGTTAATCTGATTGAGATCGTAGCCACGAAGCAGACGAAGCCCACGCTTGCCGATATACCCTGCCTGAACCACGATATCGCCAGGTAATTGCCGCTGAATGGTCAGATTCCACTCATGCACGGTCGGCAGCTTTAAGTTTTGATCGAAAACCGTTAAAGCCGGCGCCGAACTAAGAAGGTCAGGCTTTAGCGTTAAGCTGTCAGAAGGCTTGTTTGTCGGGGGAGTCAACTGCAGCGGAAATCCACTGGCAATCCGAAGATCCGGCACAGCTGCACAACCCAGTGTCTGGGAGCCGATATTTGCGGTGCAAGCCGTTGTCAGGCCGGGAACTTTACCCGCAACGGCAGTTACCTGAAACGTTGAGATTGGGTCGAAAGAGATACCGTATCCAGAGCGAATTACGGTCTTACCGCTTTTCCCCGGTTGCCACGCCAGCCCAATACGCGGACCCACGGCACCCAGGCTATTGTTCCCATACCAGCGGTCAGAATGCACAAACCCAACCGGGCCCTTTGAGCCGTCAAGCGGCTTATCGGGCACATAGGCGCGGTCTCCCGCTTCCGTAGGTGCCGGGTTTACTTCCCACCGCGCGCCGTAATTGATCACCAGATTCTGGCGTATGCGCCATTCGTCTTGCACATACATGTTGTATTGTTTGGCGCGGATCCCCTGCGACCAGAGTGTCACTCCCTTGCTTGTAAGGAACGGCAGATAGTTATTGCTCTTAATATCGCCCAGGAAAACCTGCTTAAGCTGCGCGGGAATGCCCAGCACTTCATTTATCGTATTCAGCAGGCCTGTGTTATCGGTCGAGTTAATTCCGTTGGTGCCCACGGAAGGTGTCGTAAACCCCTGCGGCGGGCGAATCCCGGCTTCAAACGAAAGCACCGGCGTCACGTTCACGCCGCCTGGCTGGCCGCGCTGATCGTTATGTTCATAAAAACGTACATTCAGCCCGGTGCGGATGGAATGCGCGCCTTTGGTGATACTCAAATTATCCAGAAACTGAGGTGTGGTCACTGCCCGCGCCGTCCGCGGAGTATTGGTGTAGGGGCTAGTTACGTTATTGAATCGATACGGCGGAATATTCGGGAAATCCGGATTCGCTTCGCCCTGCGTGAAGAGAAAAGTGAACCGCGCAAAACCAGCCGTAAATTCGTTGACGATACGAGGCGAGAAAACGCGCCGGTAACTTACAGCCAGATTCTTTGTTTTACGGAATACTTCACCCTCCGGCGGGAAGCCTGGATAAATTACCGGTCGTCCATTTAGCGGATCGCCGCCATTAGTGTTGTAAGTGGATTGCAGCCAGCGTACAAATACCGTGTTGCTCTGATTGAAGGTATGGTCAACGCGAACGTTGTAAGATGGGCCGCCTACGCGCGTCGGCGGGTTCCACGAATATCCCGCATAATTCAAACCATCGCCCGCCCCATAATCATTCGGCGTTGGAAGTTTTCCGAACAGCGCGCCTATCGTTTTATCCACGCCAATCCCTCTCGGGTCATTCGCGGCGAAATTGTAGCTCTGCACGCAACCCAAATCGGTCGGGCTGGCGCAATTCCGCACGCCCGCAACATACTGGCCCGTAGTGCGGTCCACTAACTGAGGACCGTTCCGTATGATCGTCTGCCCGCCAATCACCAACGGTGCCGCTGGATTTGCCACAAAATAACGAAAAACTCCTGCTTTCGCGCTAGCGGTATAGATCGTCGGCACCGAGCCGAGGCTCTGATCCACAGGCTGAGTGAAATTCGCTTTAGTCTGCTGCCATCCGCCGAAAAAGAACGTCTTGTTTTTGATGATCGGGCCGCCTACTTCGAACCCAAACTGGTTCAGCTTGATTTCCGGCTTCGGCGTTCCTTTGGCATTCGCAAAGAAGTCGCTCGCATTGAAATCGGTATTCCGGACAAACTCAAAGAAGCTGCCGTGGAATTGATTGGTGCCGCTGCGGGTAGCAATCGAAATCGCGGCGCCGCTGTTGCGGCCTTCTTCAGGCGACGCATTACTGGTGGTCACCTTGTACTCTTCCACGTTGTCCGGCGTCAAACGGTAAAGATTGCTGACCGGGTTCGGCACCGTAGATTCATTAGCTTCAATGCCATCGATTGTGACGTTGAAGCTGCGGTCGCGCGAACCATTCACATGCAACCCGCTGCCTGCGCCGCCCGCGGACCGCTGCACTACACCCGGCTCCAGCACAATCAGCGACAAGGGGTTGCGCCCATTCAACGGCAGATCCTGAATTGCTTTCTGAGTAACAACGTTCCCAATCGCGGCGTTCGAAGTTTCCAGCGCTTCCGCTGACGCTTCTACGCTGACTGTGTCGGTAGAGGCACCCACCTCAAGCGCGATGTTCACCGCAAGAGGAGTCGATACTTCCAGCACGTTGCCAGAGCGCGTGTACTTTTTAAAACCAGCCGCTTCCACTGTGATGGAATAGGGCCCGAGCGGCAGGGAAGGGAAGGAGTATAACCCCGCATCCGTCGTCCTTTGGGTGTATACAATTCCGGTAGCCTCATCCCTCGCCGTTACACCGGCACCGGCAATCACAGCGCCGGAAGGGTCCGTTACGCTTCCCGAAATTCTTGATAATCCATTTTGCCCGAAGCACGCACCGGATAGTAAAAACAGCGCTAGAACGATACCTGAAAGACGACCCATGATTGCAGTCAGGATACAACTTTTTCCGGACTGATGTGTTCCGCATCTCCTGTAATCAACCGCGCGCCACGGTTCATAGTGACGTAGTTATAGAACCATTCAATCAGCACCGTCAGGCGATTGCTGAAGCCCACCAGATACATCAGGTGAATAAAAAGCCAGAGGAGCCACGCGAACAGACCTCCGAAATGGAGCGGGCCAATCTGCGCCACGGCTGCCGCTTTTCCAATCGTGGCCATGTTGCCTTTATCCCAGTAGTGAAACGGCTTCATCGTTTCCTGATTCAGCCGCGCTTTCACCAGCTTTGCCGCATAATCGCCCATTTGGATTCCTACCTGCGCCACGCCAGGCAGCGGCTTGCCCGTTTGATGAGGAAAGTTCGCCAGGTCACCGATGACCAAAATTTCCGGATGGCCGCGCAGCGATAAATCGGGCTCCACGACAACGCGCCCGCCTTTGTCCACCTCCGCCCCGGTCTGTTCGCCCAGCAACTTGCCAAGCGGCGAAGCTTTCACACCCGCAGCCCAAATCACCGTTTTGGCTATAATCCGGTCTTCCTGATCGCCGCTTTTTACTGAGACGCCGTTCTCGTCAATCGCGGTGACCATAGTGTGAAGCCGCGTCTTCACGCCCAGTTTGTGCAGTTGATCCTCAGCGCTCTTCGATAGGTCTTCCGGATACGAATTCAGCACCCGCGGTGAGCCTTCCACCATAATGACTTCCGTTTCACGGGTATTGATGGACCGGAAATCATGAACAACAATGTCGCGTGCAATTTCGGAAATCGCGCCAGACATTTCCGTTCCCGTGGCACCTCCGCCTATCACCACGAACGTCAAAAAAGCTTTGCGCTGCTCGGCATTAGTAGCCCGTTCCGCATTCTCGAAAGCCATCAGGATACGCCGGCGGATCTCGGTTGCGTTCTCGACACTCTTCAATCCGGGTGCCAGCGCGGCCCATTCCGGATGCGCGAAATAGTTGTCGGTTGAGCCGGCACCTACAATTAGCGTGTCGTATGGAATGGTGGCACCGTCAGCCAGCAGCAGCATTTTGGCGGCTGCATCGATCGCAGTCACGTCGCCCAGCAGTACACGCGTGTTCTTGTTCTTGCTTAACACGCCTCTAATGGGTGCCGCAATTTCGCCAGGAGAAAGCGCGCCAGTGGCCACTTGGTACAGCAGCGGTTGAAACAAATGGAAGTTTCGCCGGTCAATCACCGTGACATCGGCCTCCGCATTGCGAAGCGCCTTGGCCGCGTTCAAACCTCCGAAACCTGCTCCAATAATCACCACACGGTGCCGCGCTGCGTTGGGCTGCATAAAATTAGTCTAACTATTAGATGCGCCGGTCATCCCTTATGATGGGATTCGATGGGACAACTTACTCCAAAGGCGCATAGCCTCTTCGACGTATACCTGATCTGCCTTCTTGCACTGTCACCGATTTTATTCGGCATGGAAGGCCCAGCGCGCTGGATTCTGTGGACCGTTTGCGCGGTTCACCTGCTAGTGACAGCGTTGTCTAATACTCCTTTAGGCATGATCAAACTAATTCCGTTCCCGGTCCACGGAACAATTGAATTCTTGGTGGGCGTGGCCTTTCCCTTCATTCCTCTGGCTTTCGGCTTCAGCCATCTGCCGAACGAGCGCCATCTGTTTTACGGACTCGGCTTCGGAATCCTGGTGCTCTGGTTTCTCACCGATTACAAGTTCAAATCTACGGCGTGGACTAAAGAAGCTCACGTCTCAACAGGAGATACCATGGGTCAACAGTTGGGCCATCATCACCACTCGCACTAACGGTTTTTATTGGGCCGCAAGAAGCTCAGCCTTGCGGCCAATTTCTTCCACATTGCTCAAACCCTCAAAGCGCGCGGACGGCTTTCCAGTTTTGTCGTAGATCACAGTAGTAGGCAACTGCGTGATCGGAAGCTGCTCATTAATGCTCTGTGCGCCCAACAACACGGGGTATTTCATTGGAAACTCTTTCAAAAAAGGCGGTACTAAAGTTGCGCCTTCTTCATCCATTGCAATACCGAGAATCACAATTCCCTTCGCCGCCAGTTTCTTGCTGAGCTGATTAAACTCAGGAATCTCTTTGCGGCAGGGCACGCACCAAGTTGCCCAGAAATCTGCAATCACCACTTTGCCGGCAAGAGACGCACGATCGAATGGCGCACCCGCCAAAGCCGTCAAGGGCAACGATTCTAAACTGGTCTCCATCGGTTTTACCGTAGCCGTGGGCACCACTGCGGCAGCCGCTGACACCGAAGCTGTATTTAAAAATGCCGCATACTGATTCGTATCTCGCGTCAATTCGGGATAATTCGCTACCACCGTTCCATCCGCGTTGTAAATGACATAAAACGGAATGGCTATGGTTCCGAATTTCGATTCTTCCAGTTTTTGATTTTCCTGCGAAGCCGCGTCATTCCCGTCCGTATACAGATCCACCAGCACGAAGTTTTTCAGCAGGCCCGCAATTTCCGGGCGGGTAAACATGTTCGCCTTCATCCAGTGGCAATTGGTACACGCATAACCCGTGAAATTCACCAGCACGCGCTTTCCCTCTGCCTTGGCCTTGGCAAGAGCTCCCGGCAAATCGTTCTTCATCCAAACCGCTTCCGCCGCTCCGCCTGAACCGGGGGAACCTGCTGTCGCCACAGGAACATAGGCGTCCAGATCGCCCAATTTTCCTCCGAACATTCCTGGTACAAGCGACACGGCAAAGATTGCGAACGCCATTCCCGTAAGTAACCGGCCCAGCGACAAAGGCTCGTCTTTGCTTACGCCTTCCAACCGCAGGAACCCGAGTAGATAGAGCGCGGCTGCTACGAATAACACTATCCAAGCAGCCAGAAACCGCTCGCGCGTCAGAATTCCCCACTGCAATACCTGATCGATACTCGATAGGTACTTCAGCATGGCGGCCAGAATCACAAAGCCCATTACGACCTTTACCCGGCCCAGCCAGCCGCCACTGCGCGGCAATTTCTTGAGGTAAGCAGGGAAAAGCGCGAGCAGGAAAAAGGGCAGCGCCAAACCCGTCGCGAAAGCAATCATCCCTAATGCCGGACGCGAACCGCCGCCCTGCGCCGATGCCGCCAAAAGGGTTCCGACAAATGGACCCACGCACGCAAAACTCGCCAGCGAGAACGTCAAGCCCATGAGCAGAGTTCCCAGCGTGCCACCGCCCTGCGAGGCGCTGTTCAGCTTCGTCAAAACCGCGGAAGGAATAGTAATCTCAAAAGCGCCTAACAGGCTTAACCCAAATACCAGAAAGATGAGGCAGATAACGCCGTTCACCCACGGGTTTGAGCCCAACTGCACCACGCCAAACGGACCCAGCAAAGAGGTTGTCAGTAGCCCCAGCCCGGCGAACAGCACCACAATTCCCGCGCAAAACAACCCCGCTTGCGTCAAAGTCTGCCGCCGCGTCGCATTCTCCTGATTCAGAAAAAACGACATCGTAATGGGAATCATGGGAAAGACGCATGGGGTGAAAATGGCCGCTAACCCAAAGCCGAATGCCAGCAGCAGAAATCCTGCTAACGAGCGGTCATCGCCCGCCACACTCTTGGCCGAAGAAGGCGCCTTGGGTTCGCTATAGCCTGAGGGAATCGCTATTGCAACACCTGCCGCATTCGTATTTACGGTGAGCACGCCCGGTATATCGAACGATTTCGGCGGAATGCACGAAGTCGCGCTACAAACCTGATAACGAACCTTGACGGCCACTTGGTTCGCCCCTGATGCGGCTTCCTTCTTCACCGTCGCCTTCAGGTAAAAGACGGGTTCGCCTTCAAAGGTCTCCGTATCGGCATCGAAGTTCGGGTCGTGCTTGCGAATCGGTTTCGGCTGAAATACCTGCATCCCTTCTATAGCAGTCTGATTGTCAATCTGAATAGTGGTGGGAATGGGAGGCGGCGGGGTGGAAAGAGAATACAAGTGCCATCCTGAATCAATCCTTGCTGTTAGTTTCCCCACCACTTGAGACCCAGGCTTTGCCTGCGCAGGCGAGAATTCCAAACTCCACTTCACGTGGCCCGTGCCACCGGTTTGCCCCCAAACTGCGGCAGTTGCGCCAAAAAGCAGGACAGGGGCAAGTTTCATAGTTTGGCGGATCAGTGTTCGGCAGGTCACTTAGCAGTAGATGCAGCCGAAGCCGGAATGCTTTGCGCCGCCGCTAAAGTCTGCTCAATCTGCTGGTTGATATTTCCCGTGGAAAAATCGCGGGCCACTCGAATCGCGTTCATGATCGCGTGCGCATCGCTGCGCCCGTGGCAGACAATTGCCACGCCCTGCACGCCCAGAAGTGCCGCGCCGCCATATTCGGAATAGTCAATTCGCTTCCGTAAATCGCGATATGCCCCTTGGGAAAGAAGATATCCGGCCTTACGCACAAAGCTGGTTTGCAAAGAATCTTGCAGAAGGCTTTTGATCATCTCCGCCACGCCTTCGCTTACTTTAAGCGCGACATTGCCCACAAAACCATCGCAAACAATCACGTCCGTGGTGCCCGCGTAGATATCCCGCCCTTCTACATTCCCGATAAAATCAATCGGCAAATCCTTTAGTAGCGGGGTTGCCGAACGGGTCAGCTCATTTCCCTTGTGCTCTTCTTCGCCGATGGAGAGCAGGCCAACGCGCGGCTTTTCAACTTTAAGCACCACGCGCGAATACAACTCACCCATCACCGCGAATTGCACCAGCATTTCAGGGGAACAGTCCACGTTCGCGCCCACATCCACCAGCACCACCGGGCGGCCGGTCAATGTCGGAAGTACACCGGATAATGCCGGCCGGTCGACGCCGCGAATTTTACCCAGCACCATCTTTGCAATGGCCATGCATGCCCCGGTGTTTCCCGCAGAAACGAACCCATGCGCTTCACCGGAAGCCACCAGGCGCGAAGCTACATGGACGGAGCTATCTTTTTTTGCTCGCGCCGCTTTGGCGGGGCTGTCTTCCATGGTGATGCGTTCGGATGCATGAACAATTTCAATCGGCAAACCGGCATACCCGGTGTGCTTTCGCAGTTCATTCACCACAGTTTCGCGGTCACCGACCAGCTTGATTTTGACGTTTAGTGTTTTTGCAGCCTGAACCGCCCCCGCCACTTCCGGCTCTGGAGCGTCGTCTCCACCAAGGGCGTCCAATGCGATCGTCATCATTGGATGAAACCTGATTTAAGGGAACCTGGGCGGGGACTGCTATAGCAACCGTCCCGCAACTTACTGTGCGGCGACTTCGATCACTTCGCGGCCTTTATACTGTCCGCAATTCGGGCAAACGCGGTGAGGCATTTTGGTCTCATGGCAGTTGGGGCACTCAGAAAGTCCCACTTTCTTCAATGCATCATGCGCCCGGCGCTTCCCGGTACGTGCTGCGGAATGTCTACGTTTTGGATTCGGCATCGCTTCTCGCTTCTAACTTTCTAATCAATTTACTTGAAAATGTCTCAAACCGCTCCAGCGATCATCGGCCGGAGTTTCACTGCAATCGCAATTACTCTCGTTCCGGTTCCCGCCGCACACCGGGCACAGACCCCGGCATTCCTCGCCGCATAGCTTATGCATCGGCAACATCAGCAGAACCTGTTCTTGCAAAACCTCTTCAAGCTCAATACCAGCACCCTTATAAAAACCGATTTCCGCCTCGCCCTCACTGATGGCGATCTCGTCAACCGGCTCCACCGCTGAATTCGGCTGATAAAACAGGTCAAAATTCCGGTCCAGCGAAAGCTGCGCCAAACCTAGGCACCTGTCGCAATCCGCTTCCACGGAAACTGTCAACTTGCCCTTCACCCTGACTTCTCCCGCTGTCTCTTCTAGCAATTCGGCCTCTCCCACTGCGTGCAAAGGCGAAGTCTGCCGAATTCCGGATTCCGACCAATCCAGCCGGCCGGGTGCATAAGTCTCATCGAACCGGATCTTCTTGAGTTCTAATTTCTGAATGCTGAGCAACATGGCACGTCGATCCGGATTTTCCAGTATACCGCAACGAATTGTGGAACTCGCCCCGGCACCCTAAACTTACTTTGACGAAATTAGTTAGCTAGGTTAGCCTAGCAGTATGATCATGGCAACTATGTTTGAGGCAAAGACGAAGCTGTCAGAACTCGTTAAGAAGGCTCAGGCGGGAGAGACGGTGATCTTGACGTCGGGGCGGAAAAAGATTCCAGTCGCCAAGATTGAAGCCATCGAGCCCGCTAAGCACAAGCGGATCGGCTTTATGGAAGACCCGAATTTTGTGTTGACGGATGCCTTTTGGGAACCGTTACCTGAGGACGAGCTGCGCCTTTGGAACGGTGAAGATGGGTGACCTTCCTGCTTGATACCAATGCTCTTTTATTCGCAGCTTTCTCGGCCCGGTCACTGAGCAAGGCGGCTTCCGATATCCTTACGGCTGACCACCACGTAGTTCTAGTCTCCGCTGCGTCGGCTTGGGAGATTGCGACCAAGGTGCGGCTCGGTAAACTATTGGTCGCAAAGTCATTCGAACAGCAGTTCTTAGAAGAAGTAAGTAAGGCTGGTTATGTGCTGCTGCCCATCGGTGTTGACCATGCGCTTCGTGCTGGACGGCTTTCCGCTAACCACAAAGATCCTTTTGACCGAATGATCGCGGCGCAGGCAATTAGTTTGGACATCCCTATAATTAGCTCCGATGCAAAGCTGGATCTATTTGGAGTCAGGAGGATTTGGTGATTGGACCACAATCATCTCTTTGCATTCATATTCTACGATCCTCAACCGGCTATTTGCTACCGTAATCACCAATTGTATATACTCAATCCATGAGTCTCACTAAAGTCTTTCGCAGCGGGAACTCGCAAGCCGTACGGATTCCCCAGGAATTTAAAATTGATGCGAAAGAGGTTGAGATTTTCCAGCGGGGCGATGAACTCATCCTCCGTAAGCGGAAAGCATCCCGTACTCTCGCTGAGGCTTTGGCTGGCATTCCTGCCATGAGCGATGATTTCTTAGCGGCCGGGCGGGAACAAGGCACCCAGAAAGACCGCGAACCGTTTTGTGAAATATCTCTTTGATACCAACGTCTGTATTTTCATCGCTAGAAAAACGCACCCGCTTCTGCACGAAAGGCTGAAGACCCTTGCCGAAGGGGAAGCAGCCATGTCCGTTGTCTCTTATTGCGAACTCATGTTTGGAGCGCACAAGAGCCAGCGTGCGGTTTCAAATATCCGGACGCTGAATCGCTTGGTGGAAGCCATTCCCGTTCTGCCGATGTTCCCGGAAATAGCCCATCGTTATGGCCACATTCGAAAGACCCTCGAAATACA
>JAABUK010002895.1_pt1 | contig 30011 bp, 27 predicted proteins | sample 5559141 | NCBI WGS metagenome assembly JAABUK01 (sample SAMN10711869, study PRJNA513367) | rock metagenome | isolation source: Antarctica rocks | place: Antarctica: Victoria Land, Pudding Butte nord | collected 2016-01-03
CCCTCACCCCGGCCCTCTCCCGGGGGGAGAGGGAGGAATTCAACTCCCTCCCCCCGCGCAGCGTGGGGGCGGGCCGGGGTGGGGCCGATCTTCCTCCCTCCCCCCGCGCAGCGTGGGGGAGGGCCGGGGTGGGGGGCGGTGGCCGACGTCCCGGACTTGGCAATTGGTCTGCGTGGCGCGCGGGGCAGGGGGGCTCCCCCGGCGGAATGGGATACGCTGGAGTAGGCTGCGGGCAGCGGGCGCGATTCGCCGGGACCGGAGCGGGGGCGATGAGATGAGACGCGACGACGCGGCGGCCGGCCCCCTCCGCCCGTCCTTCCCCTGGGGCCCCGGCCTGGGCATCGGCGGCGGCCCGGGGGCCTGGCTCGGCGGGGACGGCGGCCGGGGCTGCTCGATCGGCCCCGGCCGCTACTTCTTCGCTTTCTCCGACACCTACCTCGGCCCCCCGGGCGGCACGACCCGCCGGCCGTTCGGGCAGGGGGGGGGCGTCGGCAACACGATCTCGATCTACGACGTCGACGGCGACCGCAACGCCTACTACTGGCGGGGCCCGGCCGACGCCCCCCGCCCCTTCTTCGAGGACGCCCCGGGCAGCCCGGCCGGCCAGCGATTCTGGTGCGGCCGGTCGTTCACCGTCGGCCCGAAGCTCTTCGTCATGCTCACCCGGGTCCGGCCGGGGCGCGACCCCAAGACCGGGAGCAACCGGACCCGCTACCTCGACACCCTGATCGCCCGCGTCGCCGACCCCACGGCCGACCCGGCCCGCTGGGCGATCGACTACCTCGACCTGGGGATCTCCGGCTTCCCGATCTACGGCGCCAACGGCGAGGCCCTGGTCAGCGGCGCGGACCTCGTCCTCTTCGGCGTCACCTCCCCCGACCCGATGGCCACCGAGACGGCGGCCATCAAGCTGCCGGCCGCCTCGCTGCTGATGGCCCCCTCGGGGGCGTCGCTGGCCGCGGAGGTGACGTACCTGGACCGCTTCTACCGCTGGTCCGCCGGGTTCGCGGGGGACCCGATGGACCAGGGGGACGGCGGCGGCCTGAACGCCGCGCTCCACTACGATTACTGGCGGGTCGGCATCCGGACCCCGCTGGGCTTCACGATCCGCTGGAACGGGCGGATCAGTCGCTGGCAGGCCGTCACGGTGGATTCCCGCGCCGAGTGGCAGGAGCACTACCAGCCCAGCGGCAACCCCAACCCGCGGTCGGTGATCGCCATGGTCAGCCGGCGCGGGCCGTTCGGCCCCTGGAGTGCGCCGCGGAAGATCTTCAACTTCCCCGACTTCGTGGCCGCCGGCCCCCGGCCCCCCGGCGGGCTCCACTGCTACGCGGTGGCCGAATGCCCGGACTTCGCCGCCGGCCCCGACGTCATCCGCTTCACCTACAGCTCGTCCCAGTCCGGCCCCTCCGGCGCCGCCGCGCCCGAGCGCCCGGAGTTCTACGGCGTCCGCGTCGCCGAGGTGCCCAACCCGTTCTGAATCCGCCGGCGAGCCCGGGAGGTCGTCCATGGAGATCGTCGACATCCACGAGGCGGGATCGCGGCTCGCGAAACTGGTCGGACGGGCCCTGGAGGGGGAGGACGTCATCCTCGCCCGCGCCGGCAAGCCCGTAGTCCGGCTGGTCCCGATCCGCCGGGACGATCCGCCGCGCGAAGGCGGCCAGTGGAAGGGCAGGGTGCGGGTCGCCGACGACTTCGACGCGCCGCCCGAGGAATTTGCGGTCGGTCTCGCGCCGGCAGGAGGTGCCAATCCCGAGAACGTCGAGCCCGAGAGGGACGGGCGCATGACGACGATGACGATTTCCCTGCCCGACGAGATGAAGGCGTTCGTCGAGACTCAGGTCATCGAGGAGGGCTATGCCTCGGCCGGCGAATATTTCCGGGCCTTGGTCCGCGAGGCGCAGCGACGCCGGGCAAGGCAGGCACTCGAAGCGAAGCTCCTGGAGGGTCTTCAAGGCCCGGCCGTCGAGATGACCCGCGAGGATTGGGATTCGATCGGACGCGAGGCGGCGGGACGCCATAAGCGTAAGTAAGTCCGAGCATAAGCCGGGACATCCGCCGGCGGACCGTCACCGGCCTCAGGCCGGGTTTGATCGCGGTTCGGATTCGAGCTTGGAAAGCTGGGCCGGATCGTATAGACTGGTTGAAACCAGTCGAAACGGGGGCGAGCGATTTATGGAAAGCGTGGGTTCGTTCGAGGCCAAGACCCACCTGCCCCAACTCCTGGAGCGGGTCGCCGGGGGAGAGCAGTTCCTCATCACCAAGCACGGCAAGCCCGTCGCCCGGCTGGTCCCCGCCGCGACGATGAAAGCCGGGCCTGATGTGAGACAGGTCCTCGCGGAACTGAAGGCATTCAGCAAGGGCAACACGCTCGGCGATGACTTCACCCTCCGCGAGCTGATCGAGGAAGGCCGCCGGTTCTGAGTCGCCGCCGGGAGGGATTCGCGATGGGAGAACCCACGGACGGTTTCGTGCTCGATTGCTCCGTGACGATGGCGTGGTGCTTCGACGACGAAGCCACCCCCGAGACCGACCGCATCCGCGACGCACTCGCCGACGAGCGGGCGGTCGTCCCGGCCCTCTGGTCCCTCGAAGTCGCCAACGCCACCTTGGTCGGCGAGCGCCGGAAGCGGCTCGACGAGGCCCGCGGCGGCCGATTCCTGTCGTTGCTCGGCAGCTTACCGATCGTGATCGACGATGAGACGGCGGCGCGGGCCTGGGCCGAGACGATGCATCTGGCCCGCGCCCACAACCTCTCCGCCTACGACGCCACCTATCTGGAGGTGGCGATCCGCCGCGGCCTGCCGCTGGCTTGCCTGGACGGCAAGCTCAAGGCCGCCGCCGGGGCGGTTGGCGTGCCGCTTTACACCGGGGGAGGAAAAAAACATTCTGATTTGATTTAATCAGAATGTCCCCTTTTCCATCCAAGGGATTTCCGCACCCGCTCCCCTGGCTATCTCGGCGAGCTTCTTCGTATCGGCGGGCCAATCCCATCCATCGAGGATGATGATCCCGCCCGAGAGCCTGAAGGTTTGAGCGGACCCATCCTGCTTGTTCAGGATGATCTTCCCCACGCTTGTCAGCCCGACACCTGCAAGGCTGTGCGCTCTGGACGGCGACCAGTCGATCTGCTTGAGCCACCCCATCATCGCTTTGATGTCCGATCCTTTCGTTAGGGTGACATCGTAAGCAGGCCCTAGGGAACTACCAAGGGACAGGAGATGGACGCTCGTCACCTCGGTGTCGGTGGGGATGCTCGGGGGCTTCGGTGCCGCCGAGTCGGAGGGCGACGGTTGCCTAGCTGCGGGTGGTTGATGTGGATCAGACGGCTGGCAACCCACCGAAATGATTGTTGTCAGCGATGCTAGTGAGGCAATTAGGCGACGCATCAGAACACCTCGTAGTTCGACGACCCGGCCTGCCTATTTCTGGGGCAGCAGTTCCTTCAGCACGGGCTCGTTGACCTGAACGCCCCACCTCCGCAACATCTCGAACGCCTCTTTCCTGATGTAGTACACCTTCTCGCTGTTGCCCGCCTGCTTCCCCTCTTCGATCTTGCGATGAGTGAAGGCGTCGTCGTCCAGCAATCCCTTGAGGATCACGATGTTCTCGTCCGACTTGAAGTAGCCCAAGGCCCGGACGCCTTCCAAACGGAGCGGGTCCGTCAAAGACCATCGGTGATTGACGCCTTCGGGCCGGGCGATGCCCAGCCGTCGCAGGATGTCGCCCGGCGACTTGATCCAGGCCCGTGCCGCCGCCTCCAGCCGACCATTGATGGGGACGTACAAGACGTTGGCATCGCCGCTCTTGCCCGTCACCCGCATCACGTCATAGAACAGAGGCACCTCATGAAGGCGAACCCGCTCGGCTTTCCCGCCTTCGACCGCCACCGCTCTTGCGGCTCGCAGAACCTCATCCGGTTTCGTGAGGAGCGTTAGATCGACGGTGAAGATCGGGAGGGTCAATCGCCGCTCGGCAGCAGGTGGGCCGAGGCGGACGATGGACTGACGCCAATCCCACGGGCTGACCTCATGAGGTTCGAGTTCCGTGGCTACATGGACGCCCTTTCCCAGGATTTCCGCCTTCCAGTCATGCCGCTCGGCTCGGACGAGGAAGAACATCGCCTCCTGGCTCGTGTCCCTCAATTCGTCGAACGTCTTGTCCACTGGGAAGATGTAGACGACGAACTTGAGACGCTTCGTGGCTTGGCCCTTCAGCGTCTCACGGACATCGACGGTCACGGTGAGCTTGTCCTTCCCCGATGTCTCTCGCCGCCAGACATCGGCGATCGTGCCCCGTACCACGACATCCGAGTCGCCAACAAGCCATTCGAGGCTCGACGCCTCGTAGCCGATCTGTGCATGGCTCTCCCCAACTCCTGCCAGCATGATGCTCGCCATGCCAACCCAGATCAAGGCTCGCCGTGTGATCGACATAAGACCTACCCCTTGTGGCGAAGCATCCGGGATCATGAGAACGGTTCTGCTCGGACTCGATCTACCTTCCCGCCCGAGAAGCCGATGGTGTACTGGAAGCCGCCGTAGCCCGTATCGAAACGATAGACCAGGCTCGAAACGGGGTCAGAACTATTTTTTGATCCCTTTCCCCGCGCACGCCACTCCTAGCCCCATCATACCCGCCAATCCGCCAGGGTGAGCGGATAGCCGAGCTGCTGGACCCGCAGGAAATGGGCGGTGTTGCCCGTGACCAGGTCCAGGCCATGCGTCAGGGCGATGGCGGCGATCATCGGGTCGGCCGTGCCGATCGGGCGGCCGACGCGTTCCAGGTCGCCGGCGATCTGCCCGGCCAGTTTGGCGTCGGGCAGGTCGAAGGGCAGGATTTCCAGCGTGGCGATCGACGCCAGGAAGGTTTGTAAGCGTCGGGTGCTCTGATTCTGCTGGAAGCCCCGCACGATTTCCATGACGCTGACGGCCGAAGTCGTGTAGAGGCCGAAGGCCCGGCGGTAGGCCGTGGCGTTGGCGGCGACGGTGAGGTTAACCCCCTTGCCGATCTCGGAGAGGGTGTCGGTGTCGAGGAGGGCCTTATTCAACGGCGACGTCCCGCCACGTGTCTTCCCGTCGTCTGCGGTAGGCGTCGGCGACGATTTGGTCGAGCTCGTCGGCGGCGTCCCTCATCGAGCCAAGGAAAGGGTCGGGCCCGGGATCGTTCCCGTCGCCCGGCGGCTTAGCCTGCTGCCCCTGGGCCAGTTCGCGAAGCAACAGCCGGGCAGCTTCGGCCATCGCGTCCTCGACGGACGCGAACCGGCCGCCGTGGACCGCCTCCCGGACGGAGGCTTCCAGTTCGTCGGGGAGATGGATTGTCATGACGGGGCGCCTCCTTTGCTCGATAGCCTACCACGGACGGGCGGCGGAAGATGTCGGTGTCGAGCAGGGCCTTATTCAAGGGAGATGTCCCGCCAGGTCTCTTCCCGCCGCTTCTGCATCGCGTCGGCGACGATTTCGTCGAGTTCGGCGGCGGCATCCCGCATGAACCCGATCGATCCCAGGCCGGGGCCGGTCGCGCCGCCCGCCGGGGCGACCTGCGGCGTCCGATCCAGGTCGAGGAGCAGCCGCCGCACGGCCTCGGCCATCGCGGCCTCGACGGAAGCGAACCGGCCGCCGTGGACGGCCGCCCGGACGGAGGCTTCAAGCTCGTCGGGTAGATGGATCGTCATGACGGGGCACCTCCTTCACTCGATAGCCTACCACGACCGGGCGGCGGGCGGCTTTGGGAGCTGAAAAGGGGACATTCTGATTTGATTTAATCAGAATGTCCCCCTTTCCTTTCCCTTTCCTTTCCGATTCCGCCCCTTCGGGGCTAAATTCCAGCGTCCCGGAGAGCCTCTAAGCTTAGCTAAGCTGGGAGGTCAGGCATGGAAATCGCCAAGATCCACGAGGCGAAGTCGCAGCTCTCGAAACTGGTGGACCGGGCCCTACCGCGTGCTGATCGCCCAGGCGCTCCACGAGGGCTTCCGCCTGGTAACTCGCGATCCGGCGATCGCCAAATATTCGGTGCCCCAGATCCCGGCTTGAGCCGCCGGCGAAGGCCGCCGGGGGCGGATTGCTCGAAAATAAGTTCTGGGTCCGTTTCATGTTGGTCCGGCCGGCCCGCCCCGGGCGGGCTAGCCGAGCAGGCGGTCGTATTCGTCCTTCACGGTCCGGTAGCATTCGCAGGTGCGGCCTTCCAGGCCCGCCCGGTCGAGGATGATGATCCGGCCCCGGTGGGAGCGGACCAGCCGGCCCGCCTGCAGCGGGCCGAGGACATCCGTGACGCTGGCGCGGCGCGCGCCCAGCATGAGGGCCAGATACTCGTGCGTCAGTTGCAGGTCGTCGGAGCCGACGCGGTCGCGGGCCATCAGCAGCCATCGGCAGCAGCGCTGCTCCAGGCGGTGGAGGCCGTTGCACGCCACCGACTGCGACACCTGAGCCAGGAAGGCCGTGTGGTAGTCCATCAGCAGCGCCCGGAGCGGGTCGCTCCGGGCGACTTCCGCCCGCAACGCCCCGGCCCCGATCCGCAGGCCGCCGCCGCCGACCTGGACGACGACCTTGTGGGCCGACGTCCTGCCGCCGGCGGCGGCGATGTGCCCGATGAGCCCCTCGTTGCCGACGGTCGCCACCTCGATGGTGCCGCCGTCGGCCATGATGGCCAACGCCGAGCCGACCGCCCCCGTCGGGAAGTAGGCGTGCTCGATCGGCGCGCGTAAATCGTAGAGGACGAGGTTGAACGCGAGATCGACCGGCTCCAGGTGGGGCAGGAGGCGGCGGTAATCGGCCTCGGGGAGCCTGGCCAGGAGGCGATTGACCGGCGCGGCCGGTCGCTGCGGATCGCTTGCCATCGGTAGCCTTGCCGATCCGTTCCTCGGGAGGGGACCACCCCTGGCAAGGGCCCGGCCCTCCCGGGTCAACCGATGTCAGAAGGGCGATGAGTTCTCGGGGAGGGATATCCTTCGGGGCCGATCGCGACGCCCGCCACGCGGCGGACCCGGTCGCCACCCATCCTACCAGGGGGACCGGCCCTCCGGCCCGATTTTCCGGGCCGATGGGGAATTCGCGCCGTCGGTACGGTCCCCGGCAGAAGCGGGCGGCGGACCCTGGTGTACTTGACGCCGCCGGAGTCCCCGCCCACGCCGCCGTCGCGGCAACACTACCGGAACCGAGGAGCCGGACGGCGGCGTGGCGGTCGACACCCAGGGGCCCCTGCCGAAGTTCCGACCGGAACGGCGCCGGCACTGCGGCCGGCTTGCCGGGGGCGGGGGTCGCGGGCCAGGAAGGTGACGAGCGGAGGGCCGGGGGCGTGATGATCGAGGATCGGATCGGGACGGCCGCGGCACGCTGCCTGGCCATCCTGCTCCGCTACCGCAACGGCGAGCGGACGCGGGCGACGAGGGCCCTGATGACGGCGGAGATCGCGCCGGTCGCGGGCTGGCTGATGGAACTCGATCTCCCGCCCGGCGCCACCGAGGGCGGGGTCCTCACGCCGGTGGAAAGCCACCTCCTCGCCCATTTCGGCCATGAAGCGGGCCGGCGGCTCAACGCCGGATTCGTCGAGGCCTTCGAGGCCGCCGGGATGGCCCTGCTCCGCCACGCCCCGACGCCGCGGAAGCGGCCCGAACCTCGGGGCGGTTCCGACCGACCCCTTCGGGAGAGTGCACGCGGATGACCGGCCGTGCCCCGGGCCGGCGTGCTGACCCGGGGCTTGCCCCCGAAGCCGGCGCGGGCCGACCGCGGGGGCGGGCGAAATCGTCGATTCCGTCCCGAGAAAAGCAGCGCCTTTTCCCGGCCGTCCACGATGATACCCGATGGGCGCTACGCACCGATCAATACCCCGGCTCGCGTGGCCGCGGTCTCCGACCGCGCCGCGATCCGCCCGCGGCGCGGGTCGAACCCATTGGCAATTCGGCCAAGCTCCTCCGCGACCCATCGCCCGGCGCGGAACGAACCCAACGGCAAGCTGGGTAGACCTCCGGGCTCGCGGCGTTGGCCTCGCGCGGTGCGGAACGAACCCAATGGCAATCTGTAAGGGCACGCCGCCAACGCTTTCGAAGCGGTCGCCGGCGCCAAACGAACCCAATGGCAGATTGGGCAAATCTCCGGGGCCGGGCCGGCGCCGTCACTCGGCGCCGAACGAACCCAATGGCAAGCTGGGCGGGCGCCGCGCCACGAGGATCGCCTCAGGCGCCGGCGCCGAACGAACCCAATGGCAAGCTGGGCAATCCGCCCGATGTTGATCCCCGGCCGCAGGGGGTTCCGAACGAACCCGACGGTCATTTAGGATGGCCGGGCCCCGCGGCGACGCGGGCGCGATCCGGGCCGTCCCGGACGCCTGTCCCCGTCCCCGTCCCCCCGCGTGAAGGTCCCATGCCGATCCGCCTGGCCCTGGTCTGTGACCCCCTGGAAGAAGGCTGGCCGAGCATGGACCTCGTCGGGGACATGATCCTCGGTCACTTGCAGGCCGGCCATGCCGGGGAGGTCGCCGTCACGCGGGTCCGCCCGCAATTCCGCCGCCGCCTGGGCCGGCTGGGGCGGGCGGGGCACAACCTCGACCGCCTGGGGAACCGTTTCCTCGACTATCCCCGCGCCCTGCGGTCGCTGGCCCGGGGGGGGGAGTTCGACGCGTACCACATCGTCGATCACAGCTATGCCCAGGTCGTCCACGAGCTGCCGCCGGGCCGGGCGGTCGTCACCTGCCACGACCTGGATACGTTCCGCTGCCTGCTGGACCCCGCCCGCGAGCCGCGGCCCCGCTGGTTCCGCGCCATGGCCCGGCGGATTTTGACGGGGCTCCAGAAGGCGTCGGCCGTCGCCTGCATCAGCGAGGCGACCCGCGACGGCCTGCTCGCCCGCGGCCTGATGCCGGCGGACCGCCTCCACCTGATCCCCTACGGGATCGCGCCGGAGCACGCCGCCGCCGCCGACCCGCCCCGCGACGCCGAGGCCGGGGCGCTGATCGGCCCGGCCGGGCCGGCCGACCTGCTGCACGTCGGCTCGACGATCCCCCGCAAGCGGATCGACGTCCTCCTGGAGGTCTTCGCCGCCGTCCGCCGCGCCCGGCCCGGGGCGCGGCTGATCCGCGTCGGCGGCCACCTCACGCCGGAGCAGGCCCGCCGGGCGGCGGCCCTGGGGGTGGCGGGGGCGATCGTCTCGATCCCGTTCCTGGACCGGCCCCGGCTGGCGGCCCTCTACCGGCGGGCGGCGCTGGTCCTCCAGCCCAGCGAGGCCGAGGGGTTCGGCCTGCCGGTGGCCGAGGCGATCGCCTGCGGCGCGGCCGTCCTGGCCAGCGACCTGCCGGCGCTCCGCGAGGCCGGCGGGGACGTCGCCACCTACCGGCCCGTGGGGGACGTCCCCGCCTGGGCCGAGGCCGCCCTGGCGCTGCTGGATGAGCGATCCGCCGGGGCCGACGCCTGGCGCGATCGCCGCGCCGCCGGGCTCGCCCGCGCGGCCGGGTTCCGCTGGGGCACGCACGCCGACCGCCTGGTGCCGCTCTACCGGGCCGCCGCGGGGCTGGCCCCCCGGGGCGGCTGAGGACGCGGGCCGGGCGGCGATTCCGGGCGACACGCTTGGCATCGCGGGGCCGGGTTGGCGTGCCCTGACCGTGCTCAATCCCGACCACCGCCCAAAAGCCGACCGGATCATGCCGACGAGCGACCCCCCACAACATCAGCCCGATCCTGTCCGTGATGCGCGGCCTGGAGCCGAAGCGGATTTTGGACGTCGGGTGCGGGTTCGGGAAGTATGGCGTCCTCCTGCGCGAATACTTCGACATCTGGCAGGAGCGGCTCGACCCCGCCCAGTGGCAGCTCCACCTGGAGGGGATCGAGGCGTTCGAGCGCTACCACAACCCGATCCACGATTACGTCGATAACAAGGTCCACTTCGGCGAGGCCCAGGGGGTCGACGGGGGGCTCGGCAAGTTCGACGTCGTGCTGATCGCCGACGTCATCGAGCACCTGGAGGAGGCGGAGGCCGTCGCCCTGACGCGCGACTGCCTGGCCCACGCCCCGGTCCTCATCGTCTCCACCCCGCGCGAGTTCTACCCGCAGGGGGACCTCTGCGACAACCAGTACGAGGTCCACCGGAACACGTTCACCCGCGCCCATTTCCCGCCGGGGGCCCACGTCCGGACGATCCGCGTGATGAGCTGCGACATCTTCGCCGCCAGCGCCGAGCCCCTCAGGCCCGCGGTCTTCGAGCTGACCGAGCCCGCCGACTTCATCTACCTCTGGTCGCGGCGGCGCCTCGGCAAGGCCGGCCTGCCCATCTCCGTCGGGCTCCGCAAGCTCTGCCGCTGGCTCGGCTGACCCGCAACGCCGTCCCGGGTCGGCGTCCGATAACGGATCTTATGTCACCCGGCGGCGTGTCGCGCGGGGCCGGGGGTCATCGGAGCGACCAGAGCAAGACGAGGAACCAGGCCGCCAGGCCGGCCGCCAGCGTGGCGACCGCCGGCCAGGCCCCGGTCGGCTTCCCGGCTCGCGCCTCCCGGGGCGATCCCGCCTGCGAGTCCTCGGCCATCGTCGGCTCCTCCGGGTGGTCCGGGCTCAACGCGCGGGGCCGCCGACGCCGCCGACGGCGACGGCGACGGCCGGCGGCTTCGGGGGCCGCCGGGGGCCGGGGGCTTCGGCCCGGGCGAGCCGATCGGCGGCGTGCAGCGCGGCGGCCAGCAGCCAGAACTGGATGCCCAGCGGGGCGACGAAGGGCATGCTGTTGAAGATCAGCGACAGGGTCCCGAGGTTCAACGCCGTGATGACGCCGGCCCAGTAGGCCAGGTCGCGGTCCTTGCTCCGCAGCGCGATCCGGAGCGAGTCGCCCAGGGCCACCAGGGTCGCCCCCAGGTAGGCGACCATCAGGGGGACCCCGCCGTCGTAGATCCAGGCCGTGAACTGGATCTCGGAATAGAGCGAGCCCCGCTCCAGGGGGGCGGAGGGGTCGCCGAAATAGTTGTACATCATCCCCCACCGGCCCAGGCCGGCCCCCAGGGGATAGTCGGGCAGGACCCGCGCGAAGGTGTCCCACAGGAAGTAGCCCCGGTTGTCTTGGTAGACCTTGGCGGCGTTGGATTCGAAGAGGCTCTCGAACCGGGCCGAGACCGCCGTGCCCATCGTGGCCACCGCCCAGGTGAAGGCCAGCACCAGGGCCGCCGCGCCGCCGCCGCCGAGGAGGGCGGCGCGGCGGAATTCCCCCCGGAGGGCCAGGATGACGACCAGGACGACCAGGGCGATCGCCGTCATGACCAGCATCGAGCGGACCTGGGTGAAGTAGATCGCCCCCAGGCCCCCCATCGCCAGGCCGAAGCTCAGCAGCCGCTTCCAACGGGCGATCGGCGCCAGCGACCAGCAGAGCCCGGCGATGGCCGCGATCTGCCCCGCCCCGGCGGCCGCCCCGGGCGAGTCGGTCAGGCCCGACGGCCGGACGACCAGGTTCCCCCCCATGTCGGTGAAGGAGGACGCTTGCAGGCCGTAGGGGCCCTTCTCGGCGACGTCGCTGTACTTCGGGGGCTTGAAGATCTCGGGCCGGTAGATCTGGCCGACCCCGACCAGGGCGCTGGCGGCGTTGCACAAGAAGAGGATCGCCAGGATCCGCGAGAGCTGCCGGGGCGAGGCCATCGACCGGCCCGCCCAGAAGGCCGGCGCCATGATCGACAGGTTCAGCACCACGTGCGCCAGCCCCGCCAGGGGGGAGTTGGTGTAGGGGTTCAGGATCGACAGCGTCAGGTAGCCCGCGCTGAAGAGCAGCCAGGGCCGCGCCGGGAACGCGCCCGGGTCGCGGCGCCGGCCGAGCATGGCGATGGCGACCCAGGCGGCCAGGGCCACGCCGTAGGCCCCGACCCGCGTCAGGGTGCGGATCGCCGAGAGGCCGGGCACGAACATCAGGGCCGGGATGGCCGTCTGGGCCAGGATGACCCACTCCAGCCACCCCCAGCCGGGGGCCTTGACCTTGGCCGGCCGGGGCGGCGGCGATGGCCGCGGGCGGGAACGAAGGGGGGCGATGGGCATCGACACGGCGCGTCCTCGCTCGGCCTCGGGCCGGTTCCAGTCCGGGCCCCGCGGGCCCGGCCCGGGCCGCGCCGGTGGGCCACCCCCACCGATCCTAGGGGAGGCCCTCGGTAAGCGTAGGGCACGCCCTGGCGTGCCGCTTGCTGGAGGCTCGAAGCGGCACGCCAGGGCGTGCCCCGCGGGGTCCCGGCCAGCCCGCCGCGGCGGGCCGCTAGGCGGTCTCCTCGAGGATCCCGGCGATCCGCGCCGCCATGTCGTCCCAAGTATAAGCGCGGAGGGTCGCCGAGAGCGACGCCAACTCGGGCCGGGGTTGCCCGGCCGCCTCGCGCCAGCGGCGGAGGCGGGCGGCCAGGTCGGCCGCGTCGTCGGGGTCGGGGATCAGCAGGTCGTGGAGGGCCTCGGGGTAGCGCTCGGCGATCCCCGCCGTCCGGGTCACGAAGGCCGGCAGCCCGCAGCAGAGCGCCTCCTGGGTGACGAGGGAGTACCCCTCGTAGCGCGACGGCAGGACGTGCGCGTCGGCCGCGCGGAAGAGGTCCGGCGCGTCGCGGCGGAACCCCAGGAAGCGGACCCGCGCGGCCAGCCCCTCGGCCTCGGCCCGGGCCTTCCAGGCGGGCAGCTCGGCGCCGGCGCCGGCCACCACCAGGTCGGCGTCCCAGCCCGGGTCGCGGCAGAGTTCCGACCAGGCGGCGTACAGCGTGTCGAACCCCTTGCGGCGGTCCCCCAGGGCCCCGACGAACGCCACGACCGGCCGGTCGGCCGCCCAGCCGAGCCGCGCGCGGAGTTCGGCCCGATGGGCCGGGTCGGCGGGGTGGAAGACCTCCGGGTCGGTCCCGTAGTACGCCACCGCGATCCGCCCCGCCGGGATGCCGAAGGTCTCCTGGAGGTCGCGGCGGTTCCGCTCGCAGGTGGTGATCACCAGGCGGGCCATCCCCAGCGCGGCCCGCTCCGCGGCGACGTGGAGGCGGTAGTCCAGGTGGGCCTTGAACCGCCGGAGCCCCACCCGGCCGGGCTTGGGCGTGTCCAGCACGTTGACGTGGTGGACCCAGTTGACGTCCCCCCACCGGCAGTTGCCGCCGTTGACGACGACCCGGCCGCCCCGCCCGGCGATCCGCCGCGCCCAGGCCCGCCCCACGCGGTCCAGCACCGGCTGGCCCAGCGTGTACGAGCCCAGCGGCTTGGCGACCCGGTGGAGCGTCGTCCCGGGCCGCTCCAGCAGGTCCGCCCCGGCGCGGAAGGCCGCCAGGTGGACCTCGTCCCCCCGCCCCGCCAGGTACGACGCCAGCGCGTAGTTGGCCCGGTCCATCCCGCCGGTCTTGACGAAGTCGCCGCTGACGAGCAGGTACGTTCGCATGGGTCCATCCCGGGTCACGGGCCCGACGCCGGCGCCAGCGCGGCCAGCGCCTCGAAGAGGGCCCGGCGGTTGCGCGCCGGGTCGTAATACCGGGCCCGGACCCGCTCGGCGGCCTCGTGGCGGCCGGCGAAGGCGCCGGGCGCGGCCCAGAGCCGGGCCAGCAGGTCGGCCCCCCCGGCCGCGGCCGGGCTCCCCCAGTGGTGGGCGTAGCCGTCGGGCCCCACCAGCGGCAGCACCGAGCTGTCGGCCGGGGCGTGGATCAGCAGCGGGCGGGCCGCCTGGACGTAGGTGCTCAGCTTGGTCGGGAAGGAGGTCCGCCGGAGCACCGCGTCCCGCCGGCCGAAGGGATAGTTCAGGTAGAGGGCGAAGCAGTCGCGGAGCCGGGCGACCCCCTCGGCCTCCTCGACGTGCCCCGTCACCTCGACCTCGACCCGGCCCCCCAGCTCGGCGCGGAGCCGGTCGCCGTAACTCCGGCCGACGATCAACACCCGCCCCGGCACGCCCAGCCGACCGGCCGCCTGCTCGACGGCCCGGCCCAGGATCGGCAACTGCTCATAGGCGTAGGTGCTGCCCAGGACCCCCACCCGCAGGCCGTGCCGCGCCGGGTCGTAATCCGCCGACGGCGCGACGGGCCCCGGCAGCCCGCGGTGGACGACGACGCAATCCACCCCCAGGCGGCGGCGGTAGTAGGCCCCCATCGCGTCGCCGATCACGTCCACGGAGGCCGCCCGCCGCAGGGTGGCGTCGAAGTCGCGGCTGATCAGCGGGACCAGGGCCAGGTACTTCCGCGACCGCAGGGCGTTGGCGAACGCGGGGTCGTCGTGGACCGTGGCGTGGATCGGCAGGGCGCCGCGGCGGGCGATCCGGGCGGCCATGGCGACCGCGGCGCCGTGCATCACGACCCAGAGGGCCGAGGCGCCCCGCTCGCGGGCCGTCGCCAGCGTCTCCTCGGCCAGGGCGCGGGCGTAGATCGTCTGGTCGAGCCCGAGGGACCGCCGGCGACCCCGGCCGGCCGAGCCGGCGCGGAGGTGGACGGTCGGCCCGGCCGCGCCGGCGTCGGCGGCCCCGCCCGCCGGGGGGCTGGGGGTCAGCCAGAGGATCCGCCGGCGCTCCTCGGGTCCCAGCAGGCTCCGCAGGATCACGGCGCCGCCGCCGGCGACGTCGGGCGGATAGTCGGTGAGCAGGGCCAGCGGGGCCTCGGGCGTGTAGCGACCCAGGCCGACCTCGGGGCCGGCCGGCGCGAGTGCGGGGGCGCTCATCGGGCGTCGGCCCCGGGGGCGCCCGGCGCGGGGCGGCGGCCGAGGAGGCCGGCGCGTCCCAAAAGAACTTTGGTCGGCCGCGTGACCGGGCGGACCGCCGCCTTGAAGAGGGCCCAGGCCGGCTTCCAGCCGTATTCCGCCAGCGCCAGCCGGGCGAGGTAGCCGGGGGACCGCGACGCCCCATCGGCCGCGGCGAAGTACCAGTCGTTGACGCCCGTCCGCCGCCCGAGGACGTAGCCGCCCCGGGCCATCTCCCGGACGATCGCCGGCGGCGGCGCCAGGCCGTTGCGCTCCAGGATCACGACCTTCGGCCGCCAGCGCGCCAGGGTGAAGCCCTTCAGGACGCCCAGCTCGTGCCCCTCCACGTCGATCGTCACGAAGTCGACGGCCGGGGCGCCGGCCCCTTCCAGGATGGCGTCCAGGGTCCGGGCCTCGGCGCGGACCTCGCGGACGACCAGGGCCCCCGTCTCGCGGCGGACCTGCCGGCGGGCCGCGGCGTCCATCTCCAGCGACGAGTACAGCTCGGCCCCGTCGGAGACCTGGAGCGTCACGGCCGCCGGCGCCCCGGGGGGGACCACGGCGCACTCCACGACCGTCGAGCGCGGCCGGGCCGACCGGCAGCGCCCGGCCAGGCCGGGATGCGGCTCGACCAGCACGCCCCGCCAGCCGATCCGCTCGAAGAAGTACGTGTTGCTGAAATCGACGCCGTTGTAGGCCCCGACCTCGACGTAAAACCCCTCGCGGCGGCCCCCGAAGTACGCGAACAGGGCGCGGTCCTCGCCGTGCTGGGCGCGGAAATCGGCCGCCTCGGCGGGCGTCGGCTCGGCGGTCGGGGCGGCGGCGGCGGGCATGGCGGGACCTCTCGGATGGCGGAAAGCAGAGGGCAAAGGGCAGAGGGCGGAGGGCAGAGGGCGGAGGAAAGTTGCCCCTCAGCGGCGGTCCAGCGACCGGCGGAGGTCGGGGCCGATGAAGATGGCGTCGCCCCAGGCCAGCATGCCGTTGGTCCCGTGGGCCAGGCCGTACAGGCCGTACAGGGAGTAATCCCGCGCCTTCAGGAACTGGTAGACGTCGTCGAAAAACGCCTGCCCCTCGTACAGGGGGACGAAATTGACCTCGGTGAAGATCAGGTCGACGGCCCGGCGGTTCAGGAGGGACTCGGCGCCGCGGAGGGCCATCAGCTCCCCGCCCTGGATGTCCAGCTTCAGGACCGGGACGGCGTCGATCTGCTCGCGGGCGCAGAAGTCGTCCAGGGTGATCGCCGGGACCTCCGTGGACCCCTTCTGGCCGAGCAGGTCGTCGGCCACGTAGGCGACGGCGCCGGCGGCGGGGGGGAGCAGGGAGTTGGTGACGTGGTTGTTGTTGGTGAAGAACGCCTTGGTGCCGGTGACGTCGGCGACCGCGAGCTGGTGGGCCCGGAGCCGGGGGTTCGCGCGGGCGAGCGCGGCGAGGGCCTGGAAGGGCTCGGCGAACGGCTCGAAGCTGTGGACCGTGGCCTCGGGGAAGAGGGCCAGGTAGGCCCCGGCGGTCTGGCCGACGTTGGCGCCGAGGTCCAGGACGACGCGGACGTCGCGACCGCTCATCAGCTTCCGCTGGTCGTGGAACGGGTCGGCGTGGAAGCCGTTGGACTTCTTGCGGACCTCGTAGCCGAGGGCGTCCACGACGACCTTGGCGATCGATTTCAGGCTCATGGGTGTCCGTCGCGGTTCGGGGGCCGGCCCGGCGGGGGCGGGCCTGATGGTCACGCCTCGGCCCGCGTCTTCCAGGTCTCGATGATCTCGGCGAAGATCGTCCGCAGCGGGGTGGTGATCGCCCAGCCCGGGTAGTCGCGCTTCAGCTTGCGGAGGTCGGAGATGTAGCAGATGTGGTCGCCGCGGCGGGGCTCGTCGATGTACTCGGTCTTGAGCCGGGCGCCGCTGAGCTCCTCGACGATCGCGGCGGCCTCCAGGATCGAGCAGCTGTTCTCCCGGCCGCCGCCGAGGTTGTAGACCGCGCCGGGCCGGGGGGCCTCGGCGAAGCGGTGGATCGCCCGGAGGACGTCCCGGCAGTGGATGTTGTCGCGGACCTGCTTCCCCTTGTAGCCGAAGATCCGATACGTCTTGCCGGTCAGCGCCGCCTTGACGAGGTAGGACAGGAACCCGTGGAGTTCCACGCCGCTGTGCTGCGGGCCGGTCAGGCAGCCGCCGCGGAAGACGCCGACCTTCAGGCCGAAGTAGCGGCCGTACTCCTGCGCCATCACGTCGGCGGCCGTCTTGGAGGCGCCGAAGAGGGAGTGCAGCGTCTGGTCGATCCGGCAGTCCTCGGCGATCCCGTGGCGGTCGGCCGGGTCGGCGTATTCCCAGCGCGTCTCCTGCTCGACCAGGGGCCGCTCATTGGGGGAATCGCCGTAGACCTTGTTGGTGCTGGTCAGGACGAAGACGGCGTCGGGGCAGTGGCGGCGCGTCCCCTCCAGGAGGTTCAGGGTGCCGCCGGCGTTGACGTCGAAGTCCTCGAAGGGCATCTTGGCCGCGAGGTCGTGCGAGGGCTGGGCGGCGCAGTGGACGATGAGGTCGGGCTTGCGGTCGGCCAGGAGCTTGAGGACCCCCGCGCGGTCGCGGATGTCCAGCTCGACATGGGCGAAGCCCTTGGCCTCGCGCTCCAGCCGGCGCTGGTTCCAGCGGGTGTCGCCGTCGGGGCCGAAGAAGACGGCCCGCATGTTATTGTCGGCGCCGAGGACCTCGGCGCCGGCGGCGGCGAAGTAGGCGACCGCCTCGGAGCCGATCAGGCCATTGGAACCGGTGACCAGGACGCGCATTGTCGTGCTCCGTCTCCCTGGGATTGGCCGGCGGCTCAGCGGCCGGGCACGAGGACCGGGCGGGTGACCGACTCCCGGCCCGGCTCGCGGGCCAGGAGTCGTCGGTAGATGGCCAGGCTCCGCTCGGCCATGACGCGGTGGTCGAACTCGCGGGCGGCGCGGTCGCGGGCGGCGGCGGCCAGGCGGTCGCGGAGGCCCGGCTCGGCCAGCAGGCGGCGGGCGGCGGCGGCCAGGGCGGCCGGGTCGTCCATCGGCACCGTCAGGCCGGTCTCCTCGTGGCGGCTGACCCAGTCGACCCCGCTGTGCGGGATGGCCGTGTTCAGCACGGGGCAGCCGCTGGCCATCGCCTCCACCTGGACCAGGCCGAAGGCCTCGCTCCGGGCGTTGGAGGAGAACCAGAAGGCGTCGGCCGCGAGGTAGTAGGGGGCCAGCCGCGGCACGCCGCCGGCCAGGACCAGGCGGTCGCGGACGCCCAGGCGGTCGGCCTCGGCCTCCAGCCGGGGCCGGTCCGGGCCCTCGCCGACGATCACCAGCGTGCCGGGCACGTGCGCCAGGGCCCGGATGGCGACCAGGAAGCCCTTGTAGTAGACCAGCCGGCCGCAGCCGACCCAGAGGGGGCCGCCGCCGGCGTGGCGGTCGCGGATCGCCGCGGCCTCGGCCCGGTCCGCGGCCGAGGGGGCCGCGTAGGGCTCCAGGTCGATGCCGTGGGGCAGCGTCTCCAGGCGGTCGGCGTAGCGCCGGAGGAACGGGGAGCCGGCCGGGTAGCCGGGGCTGGTCGTCAGCACGGCGCGGACCCGGCGGTAGGCCAGCCGCTCCAGCGGCCGGAAGGCCGCCGCCAGCAGCCGCTGGCGGATCACGTCGCTGTGGTAGGTCACGACCACCGGCGCCGCGGGCCGGGCCCGCAAGAGCGCCAGGATCATCGTCGGGTTGGGGACGTGCAGGTGGAGGAGGTCGGCCTCGACGCCGGCCAGCGCGCGGATCAGGTCCGGGCAGGCGTCGAGCTTGGCGGCCGAGGCGGACCGGCCGAAGCGGGTCACGGCCACCGGCCCGTCGCGCTCGACGGCCGTGGGGCCGGCCCCGTGGTTGACGCAGAAGACCCGCACGTCGGCCCCCGCCCGGGCCTGCGCCTGCGCCAGGGTCTGGACGTGGTTCTCGATCCCGCCGGGGGCCGGGGGGTAATACTTGCCCAGGTGGCAGACGCGGAGGGGGGTCATGACTCGTAGGCCCTGGGGTCCTGCACCGGCGCGGGCCGGGCGGCGCGGTCGGCGCCGTGGGGCCGGCCCGGGGCCGGCGCCGCGCCCGGGCGCCCGGGCGCGAAGAACCGCTTCAGCTTCAGGAAGGGCCGCTCGTAGAGGTGCCAGCTCAGCCAGGCCAGGCCCAGCGCCGGCAGCGTGGCGGCCGCGTAGAAGGCCAGCTGGCCCGGCAGCGGCGAGCCCAGCACCCGGGGGAACCGCGACGGGCCGTAGGCCAGGTCCCGGATCAGGCCCAGGATCGGGTAATGGAACAGGTAGAGGGCGTAGCTGTACGTCCCCAGCGCCAGCAGCGGCGGCCAGGCCAGGCCGCGGGCCAGCCGCGACCCCGCCGGGGCGGCCACGGCCAGGACCAGCAGCCCCCCGAATGCCGCCGCCGTGGCCGAATACTCCGCGCTGTGGAGGATCGCCCCGCCGAGGCCCCCCGGGGTCCAGCCCGAGGACCAGGCCGCGGCCAGCACCCCGGCCCCCCCGAGGGCCGCCCACCGCGCCGGCTTCTGCAGCCGGCCCAGGCCCCCCGGGCCGCGGGCCAGCAGGGCGATCAGCGCCCCCGCGGCCAGGGTGTCCATCCGCGACGTCGTGAAGGTGTGGACCCCCATCGCGGGGCCGCCGGCCGCCGCCAGCGCCACCCGCGTGACGAAGGCCCCGGCGATCAGGCCGACGCAGAGCCCGACCAGCGACCGCCGCCCCAGCGCGGCGACCGCGAACGGCCAGATCAGATAGAACTGCTCCTCGATCGCCAGCGACCACGAGACGTCCAAGATCCCGTGGCGGAAGCCGACCCAGCCGATCCGCCAGTTCGCCAGGTAGAGCCAGTACCAGAGCTGATCGGCCCCGGAGACCCCCCACTTCGCCAGCTTCGGGTTGGGGAAGTGGGGCAGGACGACCAGCACCGCGAACAGGACCGCGTAATACAGCGGGAAGATCCGCAGGGCGCGGCGGGCGAAGAAGCTGCGGAAGTAGCCGGCGGACCCCTTGCTGTCGAAGAGGATGCCGGTGATCAGGAATCCCGAGAGGACGAAGAACAGGTCGACGCCCGAGCCGAAGTGCCCCACCACCCGGGCGAAGGCGCGGTCGGCGGCCGTCGCGGGGACCATCACCGTCTGGTGGAAGATCAGCACCAGCAGGATCGCCAGCCCGCGCAGGCCGTCCAGCGCCGGGATGTGGCGGCCCGGCGGCGGCAACGGCGATTCCGGCGGGTCGGCGGCGGCGGGGTTCATGGCGCCTCGACCCGGAAGAGGTGCCGGTTCTCCTTGACCCAGGCGATCAGCTTCTCGACCCCCTGGACGGTCGCGACCGCGGGGGCCCAGCCCAGGTCGCGGCGGGCCTTGCGGATGTCGGCCACGAAGACCCGCTGGTCGCCGGGCCGCCAGTCGGCATACGGCGGGTCGAGCTTGCGGCCGAAGGACCGCTCCAGCAGGGCGACCAGCTCGCGGAGGCTCATCGTGTTGCCCGGCCCCCCGCCGACGTTGAAGACCTCCCCCGCGACGGCGTCGATCCGGTCCAGGGCCCGCCCGTAGGCGTCGACCAGGTCGCCGACCCAGAGGGTGTCGCGGATCTGCTTGCCGTCGCCGAAGATCGAGAACGGCTGGCCGGTCACGACCGCCACGCAGAACCAGGCGATCCAGCCCTGATCCTCGATGCCGAACTGACGCGTACCATAGATGCACGATTGCCTGAACGTTACGGTTTTGATGCCGTAGATCCGGGCGTAATCCCGGACGTATTGGTCGCCGCAGCCCTTGGAGCACCCGTAGGGCGAATGGAAGTCCAGCGGCTCGGATTCGTCGACCCCCTCGGGCCGGTCCTCGTAGGCGTAGCGGCCGTCGCGCTCGACGACGCGGACGTGTTCGAGGTTGCCGTAGACCTTGTTGGTGGAAGCATAGATCACGGCCGGCCGGCCGGCGGCGGCATTGCGGACGGCCTCCAGGACGTTGAAGGTCCCCAGGGCGTTGACCTCGAAGTCGTCGCGGGGGTCCTTAACGCTGGTGGTGACGGCCACCTGCGCGGCCAGGTGGAGCACGGCGTCGGCGTCGGCGTGGCGGGCGAGGACGTCATTCATGGCCGCGGCGTCGCGGACGTCGGCCTTGATGAAGTCGGTGAGGCCGCGCTCGCGGAGCCAGCCCAGGTTGGCGTCGGCGCCGCGGCGGCTCAGGTTGTCCACCAGCACGACGCGGTCGCCGGCCTCGTGGAAGCGGGCCGCGGCGTGGCAGCCGATGAAGCCGGCGCCGCCGGTGACGATCCACTTGCGTCCCATGGTTGCGATCACCTCGGTTGCGAATCGATCCGGTGCCGGACGCCGGACGCCGGGCGCCGGGGCGGGCCGGCGGGCCCGTCAGGCCCCGCGGGCGGCGCCGCCCTGGGCCAGCAGCGGGCTGATGGCCCGCTCCTCGTCCTCCACCACCAGCCAGGCCATCAGGCGCAGCTCGATCCAGACCAGCCCCAGCGCGATGGGCATCATCGCCCAGCCGGCCGTATCGTGGCTGAGCTTGCCGACGGTCCAGGCCCCCTTGGCGTCGAGCCAGCGGGGCAGGACGACCCCCTCGGGGCCGATCTTGTGATAGGCCCAGGCCGTCAGCACGATCCGCAGGATGTTGCTGATCAGGGCGATCGGCACGGCGCTGGCCAGGAGCACGAGCTTCTCCCAGATCGGCCGCTCGATCAGGATGGTCGTCGCGGTGATCAGGGCCACGAAGGTCATCAGCATCGACAGGCCGCTGCACGCCCGCTCGACCTCGAGCTGGTGCGTCCCGATGTAGATGACGTGCCCGTCGGCCAGCGTCGGCAGGCCCATCGCCTGGAGCATCGACGTGCTGCCCACGGTCGCCAGGTCCTGGAGGTTGCCGGCCAGCTTCTCGTTGAGGCTCGGCGGCAGCGGCAGCATGAACCAGAGGTAGGCGATCGACGGCCCCGCCCACCGCAGGAACCGCCAGCCGCCCAGGGCCAGCACCGTCGCGGCCACCGCCAGCGGCAGGGTCGCCGACTCGATCCAGAGCTCGTTCTTGTGGTACAGGAGCGACCGGACCGCCAGGATCAGCGGCAGGGCGATCCAGCCCCAGAGGCCGGGTGCCAGCCGCGTGCGGTCCAGCCGGTCCCAGTGGTGCCAGAGGAAGCCCAGGGCGATCGGCACGATCAGCCAGCCGTGGGTGTAGCTGGGGTCCTCCCAGACCTGCGCCAGGTCGACGAAGTTGGGCGCGTACGCCCAGCCCAGGGCGGCGGCCAGGAGCAGGCCGGCCGCCGCGTCGGCGGCCCGGAGGTTCGTCCCCCCGCGGGGGCGGGGGGCGGCGGTCGCGATCGTGTCCACGTGCGGTGCCCCGGCTCCCTAGGTGACGGCCTCGATGGCGGCGGCGGCGGCGGCGGCGGCCTCGGCGATCAGGACAGCCCGTCGCGGTCGCCCGGCGCCGTGGAGGAGTACGCGTAATTGCCGTAGGAGGACCCGCCCTTGACCCCGTTGACCACCGCGCCCAGGATCGGCACGCCGACGGAGGCCAGCTTCTGCTTGGCCCGCTCCACCAGCGGGTAGCGGCTGGAGTCGTGCCGGACGGCCAGGACGGCGCCGTCGGCGTGCCGGCCCAGGATCAGGGCGTCGGGCACGGGCAGGACCGGCGGGGCGTCGATGATGATCATGTCGAAGGTCTCGCGGAGGCGGGCCAGCAGCTCGCCCAGGCGCTCGGTCTCCAGGAGGCGCGCCGGGTCCTGCCCGCGGCGGCCGGCCGGCATCAGGTGGAAGCCGCCGGCGTTGCCGATGACGGTCATCGCCCCCTCCGGGTCGACCTCGCCGGCCAGGACGTCGGCCAGGCCCGGGGAGGCGGGGACCTCCAGGAGCTTGGCCAGGGCCGGCCGCCGGAGGTCGGCGTCGATCAGCAGGGTGGACATCCCGGCGTTGGCGCAGCGGCCGGCGAGCTGGGCCGAGAGGGTCGTCTTCCCCTCGCTGACGCAGGCGCTGGTGATCAGCACGACGCGGTGCCGCGACCCCGCCCGGCGGCCGGCCCAGAGCTGGACGCGGAGGTGGTCCAGGCTCTGCACGAACTCCTCGACCCGCCGCTTGGCCCGCTCCGGGCCGTTGCCCCAGGGCAGCGCCCCGCGGAGCGGCTCGGCGGTGGGCAGCGGGGGGACGACGCCGATGACCCCCAGGTTCAGCCGGCCGCGGATGTCGTCCGGGTCGGCCACCCGGCCGGCCCCCATCTCCAGCAGCACGAACAGCGCCAGCACGACCCCCAGGGTCCCCATCGGCGCCGCCGCCATCAGCTTGGTCCGGGCGTTGGTCGTGGGCACGATGGTGATGGCCGCCAGCGTCACGTAGACCTTGTTCCCCTCGTTCTCGACGTCGATCAGCTTGGCGTCGTACTGCTGCTTCACCTTGTCCCGCAGGTCCCGGGTGTAGTTGTGATCGGACTGGGCGAGCTCGATCGCCACGCTGTCCTTCTTCAGGAGGCGCCGGTTCTTGTTGATCTCGACCTTCTGCTTCGTCATCTTCTTCTCGTAGGCGTCGCGGCGGGTCTGGAGGATAACCACGCGGTCCTCGGCCTCGCGGACCTCACGCTCGCCGCCGCCGGCGATCGTCGCCTCCAGCCGCTGCCGGATGGCCGGCCGGAGCTGGGCGACCTTGGCCTGATACTTCTCCTTCAACGCCTTCATCTGCTTATCGGCCTGCCGGAGCGAGATGTCGCGGGGGCCGACGATCCCCCTGGCCCGGTCGTAGCGGTCCCTCGCCCGCTCATATTCGTCGCGCAGGCGGTTCAGCTCGCCGTTGGCCTGGAGCTCCTGGTCGACGAGCTTGTCCAGCTTGACGTTGACGGACTCCTGCGCCTGGCGACGGGCGATCTTGAACCGGTCCAGCCGCTTCTCCGCGTCCATGAGGTCCATCTCGACGGCCTGGAGGTACCCGGCGTTGACCTTGAACTCCTCGAAGGTGATGCTCTCCTGTTCCCGGAGCTTCTCCAGGGCGTTGCCGTTGCCCGGGTTGGCCTGGACCTCGGCGGCTTCCGGCCCGTCGAGCCGCTGGGCCGCCTCCGTCAGGTCCGTCTTCTTGTTCTCGACCTGCTTGTTCATTTCGAGGAGGAACTTCTCCAGCCGGGCGGTCTGCTTGCGGGACTCGGCGGAGGCGAGGTTGGCCACCGAGGTCTCGTAGGCCGACGCCACGGCGTTGACGATGGCGACGGCCTCGGCCGAGGACTGCGACGACATGGCCACGAGGATGTAGTGCGTGCCCCGCTTGACCTCGACCCGCAGCTCCTTGCGGATCAGGGCCTCGGCGTCCAGGGTGGCCACGATCCGCGGCAGGCCGGCGACCTTGGGGTCCTTCAGGGCGACGCCCAGGATGTCGGTCGTCAGCATCCGCAGCGCCTGGGTCTCAAGCTGGCTCTCGACGTTGCCGTTGAGGTTGGCCACGCCCAGCAGGGGGTTGCTGTTGCTGGGCGGCTCGATCAGGACGTAGGCGACGGCCTCGAAGGTGGGCTTGACCCGCAGGTAGATCAGCGTCACCAGGCCGGCGGAGGCCAGCGACCAGATCAGCAGGATCTGCCACCAGTTGCGGCGGATGGCCCGCGCCACGACCCGGGCCGAGAACTTGCGGGCCGGCTCCGCGGGGGCGCCCGCGGCCTCGTACCCGTCGTCGTAGGGGGCGTGGGGGGCGAGGGCCGGCGTCGGCTCGGGGTGCCAGGAGGCCAGCGGCCCGTCGGGGCGGTCCGTCGTGCTCATCGAGGGGGCTCCGCTGGGGGTCGGGCATCGGGCATCGGGCGGGGTCGGGTGACGTCGGCATCGGCGTCGCCGTCGGGGGCGGGGGGGCGTGCGGGGCGGGAGTTCAGCGGATCGCGGCCTCGGCCTTGGCCTTGGCTTGGGCCCGGGCCGTCGCCACGCGGTCGTCGATCTCCGGCAGCAGCCGGGCCAGGAGCGTCTCGCACGGGTTGTCGGCGTCGATGGCCTCGCCGGCGGCCGAGCGGCGGTCCAGGTGGATCTTGAACATCCCGGGGACCCGCTGGTAGGCCTTGGGGCCCAGCAGCACGGGGGACCAGCGATCGGCGTGGCCCCAGGCGTAATACACCTGCTTGCGTTCGGCGGCCGGCCCCTCCCCGCGGGTGAAGGTCAGGGCCGAGACGGTGGCGTGGGCCTCGGTGCCGTCGCGGCGGGTGTACTTGAGCTCCCGGAACTCCGGGCCCTCCACCAAGGTATAGCCCACGGCCGGGTAGCACGCCGTGGGGGCGTGCAGGTGCATCCCCAGGGCCGGGCCGTACAGGACCAGCACGCCCACGGCCACGCCGGTCCGGTCGTCGACGTAGGTCCGGCTCACCGACTGGGTGGCGCCGGCCCCGCGCCGGATCGAGGGGTCGAGGACCTGCTCGTCGGCCACCGCCCAGGGGCCGAACTGGCGGGGGAGGTCGGCCAGCGGGAAGGGGCATTGCTTGCCCCCTTCCATGAATCGCTGGATCTGGTGCCCCTGCCAGGCCCGGACGGCGCCGCCGGCGGCCAGGATGCCGCAGGCCAGGGCGACCCGCACCCAGGCCCCGGCCCGTCGCGCCGGCGCGGGGACCGCGGCGGGCTCGGCGGGGGCCGCGGCGGGCTCGGCGGCGGTGATCGGGCCGGCGATGGTACTCATGCAGACGTTCAATCGATAATGTGATGGGGATTTTTGGCGGCTACCGCCCGTCAAGTCTAGCGGCGCCGCATGCGACCGTCAAACCTTATCCGGCACCCCCGCGGGATGTTGATCCTGGGCATCTTTGGGGGGCCCGGGTCGGCGCCCGCCGGCCGGCGTTCGCCTTGACAGGGTGGATGGAGTTCCGCCTAACATAAGGGGCTTGGCCTGGCGGTCGGAACCCCGGAGACGACGTCGTGAGCAAGTCGGGCGCGAAGAAAGCCGATTCCCAGTCCCAGCCCCGCCCGGGGGCCGGCCTCGCCGTGCCGGCCCGGCGCAAGGTCCGGCTGAACCTGCGGGCCGCCCTGGTCCTGGGCGTGGCCGTCGTCGTCGCGGTCCCCGCATACTTCGGCGTCCGGGCCCTCCAGGACTCGCTGGCGGGCAAGGGCCTGATGCGCGAGGTCCGCAAGAACCTCGACGCCGTCCCCCCCAAGCCGGACCTGGCGGTGAAGTTCCTGGACCGCTACCTCGAGGTGAAGCCCGGCGACGTCGAGGCGCTGGACCTGCGCGCCAAGCTGCTGGCCGAGTCGGCGCGGTCGGAGGGGGAGATCGCCGCGGCGGCGCAGGCCTGCGAGCTGGTCGAGCGGCGCGACCCCGAGGGCCCCGGCCGCCAGGAGACCCGCCGCCGCCTGGTCGGGCTCTACCTCCAGATGGGCCAGGCCAAGGCCGGCACGGCCGAGGCGACGGCCCGCGAGCTGATCGCCCGCGACGCCAAGGCCGGCAAGCCCGACGCCCGCGACCATCGCCTGCTGGCCCGCGCCCTGTTCTACCAGTACGGCAACGGCGAGACCTCGGGCGTCACCACGGCCCTGCCCAAGGCGATCGCCGAGTTCGAGGCCGCCGCCCGACTGGACCCCGGCGACATCCGCGGCGCCGCGGACCTGGCCTATCTCTACGTCAAGGAGCGCAAGGACCGCCACCTCGCCGACGTCGTGCTGGACGCGATGCTGAAGGCCGCGCCGGGCCCCGCGGCGCACCTGGCCCGCTACCGCCACTACGCCCAGTTCGGCCCCTCGGAGAAGGCCCGGCTGGAGCTGGAGCGGGCCGTCAAGGAGGCCCCCGACGACGTCCCCGTCCGCCTGGCCGCCGCCGAGGACGCGCTGGAACGCAACGAGCCGGCGACCGCCCGCGCCCACCTGGCGGCGCTGCCGGCCAAGGACCGCGACGACGTCCGCGTCCGCTTCCTCCGGGGCGTCATGGAGCTCCGCGAGCACCACGACGACGCCGCCATCGCCAACTGGCGGCAGGCCCTGCGGCTGACCGGCGGCACCGATTCCGACCTGACCTACCGCCTGGCCTGGGTCCTGCTGCAGTTGGGCCGGCTCGCCGACGCCAAGCCGCTGCTGGACCAGTTCCGCCGCCTCAGCGGCGGCACCCGCCCCTCGGCGGATTACCGCTACCTGGAGGGCCTGCGCGACTTCCGCTCCGGCGAGCCGGCCAAGGCGCTGGCGACGCTGGAGGAGATCAAGGCGGCGGTCGGCCCGCGGATGCGCGGCGCGCTGTACCTGACGATGGCGCAGTGCTACGAGGCGACCCGGGACGAGCCGCGGGCCCTGGACGCCTACCGGTCCGCCGCGGCGGCCCAGCCCCGGTCCCCGGAGCCCTACCTCAACATCGCGCGGCTGGTGGCCACGAGCCGCGGCCCCGAGGCCGCGGCCGACGAGCTCCGGCACGCCCTGGCCCAGGTCCCCGACGACCCGGGCCTGCTGCTGGGGCTGGGCCGCGTCCTGCTCCGGCAGCGGTCCTACCCCGAGCTGAAGCAGGTCCTGGACCGGGCCGCGCGCGTCGCCCCAACGGCCCCCGGCCTGGCGATGTTGCGGGCCGACTACCTGGCCGGCACCGGCCGCCTGGACGAGGCCGTCAAGCTGATGGGCGCGGCGGCCGAGAAGGGGGACCGGACCGACGCCACCCTCTGGGCCTCCTACGCCAACGGCCTGGCCCGCCAGGGCAACAGCGGGCTCGCCCTGAAGGCCCTGGAGGCGGGCTCGGCGGCCGACGCCGCCGGCGACCACGCCCCGCTGCGGATCGCCCGCGCCCGGCTCCTCCAGCAGGTCGGCCGGGGCCGGCAGGCCCGCGAGGTCCTGGCGCACGACCTCAACCAGCTCCCCCCCGCCGAGCGCCCGCCGGTCCTCCGCGCCTGGGCCGAGCTGCTGACGATCCAGGGGGACCGCCCCGCCGCCCTGGCCGCGCTGCGGCAGTGGTCGGCCCTGGCCCCCGACGACCCGCAGCCGGCGCTGACCATGCTGGACATGGCCCTGGCCGGCGGCGACGAGGCCTCGGCCCGCGACGCCATCAAGGCCCTCAAGGCGATCCGCCAGGGGGAGGGGGCCTACGAGTACATCGGCCTGGCCTTCGAGGTCCTCCGCGACACCACCTCGGCCGACAAGCAGGCCAACCTCGACGAGGCCGAGCGCCTCGTCAAGAAGATCCTGGGGGTCGCCCCGCAGCTGCCCCAGGGGCACCTGATGCGCGGCCTCCTGCTGGAGGAGCGGGCCCGCGACCCCGTCCTGAGCAAGCGCGACCGCGACCGCCGCCTCGACGACGCCATCACCGCCTACCAGAAGGCCCTGGACAACGGCGGGACCGCGGCCATCCCCCGGATCATCGAGCTGATGACCGCCCGCAACCGCTTCGCCGAGCTGGCCATGCTGCGCAAGCGCGTGGCCGCCGACCGCGCCTTCGACCGCCTCAGCGCCGACGCCGCCATCAAGAACGGCCTGAGCGACGAGGCCGAGAAGATCGCCGCGCGGGTCGTCGAGGCCGACCCCGACGGGCTGGACGCCCGCGTCCTGCAGGCCAACGTCCTGAAGCGGCTGGGCAAGCCCGACGACGCCGAGGAGGCCCTGCGCGAGCTGGCCAAGGCCCGCCCCACCGAGCCCGGCCCCTGGCTCCAGCTCCTGGTCTTCCAGATCGGCCGGAACCGCCGCGAAGCCGCCGGGGCGACCGTCGCGCAACTGGTCCGCAACGTCAAGGGGGACCGGCCCGAGTTCCTCCACGCCCAGGCCTACAAGATCGCCGGCGACCTCAAGAAGGCCGGCGAGCTGTTCCAGGAGGCCCTCAGGAAGTGGCCCGAGGACCCCAACGTGGCCCGCGGGGCGGCCGACTTCTACGCCGACGTCACGGGCAACCTGGACCGGGCCGAGGGGATCTTGCGCAAGGCCCTGAAGGCCGACCCGGCCGCCGGCTGGGCCGCGCGCAAGCTGGCGCTGATCCTCTCGGGCAAGTCCAAGGACGCCAAGGCCTGGGAGGAGGCCGCCCGCCTGGTGGACGCCCCGGCCGACCGCGGCGTGGCCGACCTGCCGGAGGACCGCCTGACCCGCGCCGTCGTCCTGTCGCGCTCCCCCGACCCGACCCTCAGCGCCCGGGCCATCCCGCTGCTGCGGTCGCTGAAGGACGACCTGCCCCCGGATTCCCCCGTGGGCAAGGCCGCCCGCGAGGCGCTGACCCGCTACTTCCTCACGACCGACCGACCGGCCGAGGCCTGGAAGCTGGCCGCCGACCTCCGGGCCCGGGGGGAGGACGAGTCCCCCGACGCCGTCGCCCTGTATGCCGAGGCCCTGCTGCGGACCAAGAAATTGGACGAGGCCGAGACGCAGGTCGCCCGCCTGGCGGAGCTGGAGCCCGACGGCCTGCGGGCCGCGGTCCTGAAGGGCCGCGTGCTGGCGGCCCGCGGCAAGGCGGCCGAGGCCTCCGCCGCCCTGGAGGCCGCCTTCCATGAGCGCGAGAAGGCCCCCAACGCCCTGGCCGCCGCCGGCACCATCCTGGCCACGCTGATGGACCTCGGCCACCTCGAGGCCGCCGAGCGGGTCGCCCGCCGCGAGGCCGAGCTGCGCCCCGGCGACGCCTGGATGCTGGCCCGCGTCCTGGCCAAGCGCGAGCGGACCAAGGACGCCCTGGACGCCTGCCGCGAGGCCATCACCCACGGCGGCTCCCGGATCGCCGTGCAGATCGCCCTGTCCCTGGCCGTCGTCCGGGGGGCCTCCACCGAGACCCTCCAGGGGGCCGACGAGGTCGTCGACGAGGCCCTGAAGCGCGAGCCCGTGGCCACCCGCGCCGACCTGCTCATCCAGCGCGCCCACATCCGCCACCTCCAGGGGAATTTCCAGGACGAGCTGAAGATCTACAACGCCATGCTCGCGGCCTACCCCGCCGAGCACGGCTACCTCAACAACTGGGCCTGGACCCTCTCGGAATCGCTGGACAAGCCGGCCGAGGGGCTGGATCTCATCCAGAAGGCGATCGACCGCTCCGGCCGCTTCCCCACCTACCTCGACACCCAGGGGGTCATCCTGTCCCGCCTGGGCCGCCACGACGCGGCGATCAAGATCCTGGAGGAGTCGGCCCCCAACCTCGCCGGCGGCCTGGGCTACCTGCACCTGGCCCGCGCCTATCACCTGGCCGGCCAGGATGCCCGGGCCCGGGAGACGCTGGAGCGGGCCCGCGCCGCCGGCCTCAAGCCCGACACCATGGAAGATACCGACCGCCGCGACCTGGAGGAGCTGAAGGCCACGCTGACGCCCAGGGGGGCGGCGCCCGCGGCGACTCCCGCGGCGACGCCCGGGGCCAGGCCCGCCGCCAAGGCCGGGGCCGGGGCCGGGGCCGCGCCCAAGGCCAAGTCGTGAGCCCGGCCGCCCCGGCGGCCACGCCGCGCCGGCCCCCCTCCCCGCAGGATCACCCGACGATGACGACCCTCCCGGAACGCTGGCCCCCGGGCGCCGGCGACCGGCCGCCGGCCGG
>JAABUK010002896.1_pt1 | contig 29992 bp, 25 predicted proteins | sample 5559141 | NCBI WGS metagenome assembly JAABUK01 (sample SAMN10711869, study PRJNA513367) | rock metagenome | isolation source: Antarctica rocks | place: Antarctica: Victoria Land, Pudding Butte nord | collected 2016-01-03
GGATTAATTAATATAAATATATATAATATATATAGTAAGGCGTCTTATACCTAAATAAAATAAAGATCTTATACTTAAGAATAGTAATAGTTATTATTAAGGATAACAATTCTAATAATTAAGTATTTAACTTGAATTATAAAAGAGACTTTTAAGGTTTAATAAATTTAATTAAATTTAATTAACTTAGCTTAGTCCTTTAATATAAGGTAAATTAAGTTAATTTCCTAATAAATAGATAATTTCCCCTTCTTCTAACTATAATATTTTAAAATTATTAATAAATATAATTAGCTATTAAACTTCTATCTATTTATATATATATAATATCTATCTCTAATATTATATTATTATATTATATAAGAGGATATTACTAGGTATTTACTATTAATATAACCCCTTTTTAAGATTATAAGAGGGATAATATATATTATTATAACTAGTAAAATAGTAGTAACTTAATATCTAAGCCTAATAATAATTATAAGAAAACTAGTAATAAAGAAAATAAATAACATTAATATAGAAATAAATAATTGTATATAATATCCTTTATAGATAATAGATATATAGTAATAAGAATCTATATCTTATATAACTTTAATATTATCTAGTTAGTATAGCTTAAAGATAAATTAATAATTAAGAAATCCTCTTATAAGGAGTTAAATAAGGGGGAAATTAAGTAATAAATTAAATATAAATATCTTATTATTACTTAATATTAATAAGTATAATTATAATAATAATATAGTAGAATATTATCTCTAGAAAGGTATTAAATACTAATATAAGGTAGACTCCTATAAGACTTATACTATTATTATCCCTAATTATAAGAAATTTCTAAAGGTAATAATTCTTATTAAAGTTATTAAGAATTTAAGAAGAGAAAGAGAGCTCTAGCTAGAAAATAATCCTATATAAATGAATAAATAAGTTTATTAGATATAAGATAAAGTAATTAAAAGGTTAAAGTTAAAGGTTAAAAATAAGTTAAATAATATTAATACTTAATTAACTTAGCTTAAAGCTTAGAAAGTTAATATAATATTTATATATCCTTTTAACTTAATTAAATTAAGTATTAATTCTTTAATTAATTTAGATAATAGTACTCCTACTCTTTAAAAACTATATAAATTATAATAAGTAATATATATATATAAAGTAGCCTTTAACTAAATAAAATAAAGTTTATTAATAAATTATTAAAATACCTAATATTTATATATCTTAATATAAGATATCTCTCTATTTAATTTAATTCTAATATAAAGGTAGATTAATAAGAGGAGGATTAAATAGATAAATCCCCTTATAATAAGTATACTAATAAATATAATATTTAAATAGATAAAGTTAAGTTTTATTAATAAGGAAAATATAAAGAAGTTCTTTAATCTTCTACTTAATCTCCTAATTATCTTTACTATAATAATAATAATATATTCTATATTAGAATACCTTAGTAGTAAGTATAATATTAAGAAATTTAAAAGTAGTAGGATCTAACATATATTATTATTAATCTAACTATTATAAGTAAATATATCTAAGAATTAATAGTAAGCTATTTTAAATTAATAGTAAAAGATATAAAAGGCGTAGAGTCTTAAAGATATTAAATATAAGGTATAGATTTATAAGCTTTATTTAAAAGGGGTAAGGGATATACTTTATAATAATAATATAGATAAATCTAAGGATAAGATAACTATAATAAACCTTAATAATAGTTAGTTATATAACCTACTATTAATTGATAATTTATATAATAATAAATACATTAGTAGTTAGGATCTTAAAGGTAGATATTCCTAATAAATTAATATATAAAGAGATATAATAGCTAATTTAAACTATTAAAATAATAATTTTAATATTAGTTAAATAATATTAAATAGCTTATTAGAGTATAAGCCTAATAATATAATATTATTATCTATAAATACTAATAAGGTTCTTAGGAAAATAGTTAAACGCGTAAGTCTCTAATCTTATTAATTTATAATATAGTTAATTATTTGCTTTAAATAAGGTAGTAACCTTTCCTCCCTCCTATCCTTCCTATTAAATCGCGGATATATATTATTAAGTATACTATAAAGTAATAGTAAGATTATAACTAAATAGTATATTAATATAAGTAAGGCCTTACTACTTAAAAGACTTTATATACTAATTACAACTAAAGTAGGATAACTAGTTATAAAATAGGAGGATTATAAGTCTTAAAGGATAAAAGAATTTTAAGCTATATTTAAGTTAAGATAACTTAATTAAATATAGTATAAGAAATTAAAGGCTAGTATTATAATTATATTAAAAGATAAAAAGAAGGAATTTAATAGATTTAAGAAATAAATTATAAGAAAATTATATATAAAAGTAAAATAGAAGTTTAATCCTATTTAAGAATTATTAAAGTAATATAGAGAGGTTAAATAAAGAAAAATAGCTTTATTAAGTAATAAATTAAAGTAGATAATATAAAAATATATAAGAAGTATTATAAGCGTAAGTTTAAATAGTATTAATAATTATATTTATTATAATATAGCTAAGAAAGTAGAATAATATAAAGAGACTATTATAATTAATAAAGGCGGATAAGTAATAATTAATAAAAAGGCTATCTCTTATAATAGTAGTATTAATAGCGCCTTTAAAAGGAATAAGCGTAATAGGCCTAAATAGTAATAATAATACTAGAAGATATAATAATTAAGAAAGGTAAGAAATAGAGTTACACGTATATAATATTCAATAAACCCCTTTTATTAATATTATATATTTTATAGGATATAGTTAATATACCTTAATAAATAATATTAAAAGCGAAGAGAAAACTTAATAATATAAAGTTATTAAAGGTAGTTATTATTAATTTAAGGTATTAAAACTATCTTAGGGGCTAATATATAAGCTTAATAGATATTTATATAAAATACATAAATATTTGTAATATACAGCCTTCCTAGATTACTAATATAGGCTTCTTAATATTTCCTAAGTACCTTATAACTTAAGTATAAGAGGTAAGCTTAGTCTTTATAATTATAGTAATATTTATAAGTATAATACCTATTATTATAAATTCTTCTTCCTCCTTTAAATCCTATATATCTTTAGTATTATTAATAAATTAATAAAGGCTAATAATCTTATTATAAATAAGAATAATAGTAATAAGAATCTAAATTAAGTAATTAATTTATATTATATTAATAAAGATAATGTTAACTATTAATAAAAACTTACTAGCTTATAAGGATATTAAATAATAGAATAATAATTATAATACTTTAATATTACTTTCTTATCCTTAAGGGCTAGTATAAAGGTAGTATTACTTATATTATTAATATACGTATTATATATAATATAGATATAAGGACTTATATTTAAGTACTACTTTAAGTTTATCTACGTAGTAGATATACTACTTATAAATATTTATAAATAAGTAAGGAATATTATAAGAGTAGGTAGTTATAAAAGAAGGGATAAGCTTAATATACTAGACTTATATTAATTATATATAATATAAATAAGTAAATATCTACCTTAATAAGAGTAGCCTAATTATTAGATATAATTAGAAGGCTAGAACTAGAAGGATTAATAAAAGATAAGGAAGAAGTAGGAGTAATCCTACTATTATAAGTAAGATTTATAAGTGGCGCGCTAGATAGCTAGCTAATATTATCTATTATTAATTAAGTATTTAAGTTAAGCTCTATCTTATAGAAGTTAGTATAATACAAGCTTTTTAATTAAGCTTTAATTATAATATATTAACTATACTTACGCGAATAGTTAAAGAACTTATAATATAAGTAATATCTAAGATATTAGAAAGCTTTAGAGAATTATGTTATATAGTTAATATATTTTAAATAATATTTATAACTTATAATATATAAGAGAAGAGGATATAAAGTACTTAAAAGAAAGTTAATATAATTAATTATTAAAGGAAAGAAATTTTTAAATATTATTATAATAAGCGTAACCTTAATAATAGTAATATATATATCTTAGAAATTTATAGTTAAAGGTTTCCTATAATCCTATAACTACGCTTTATCTTAGGAAACTTAAGGATAAGTCTCCTTAAGAAAGGAGGTAATTATTAGGACTAGCTTATAATATACTCTTAGTATATATCTTACTTATATAATAAGGCTATATAAGGAAATAATATATAAGGCTTATATATCTTCTACTTAGGATTTTATAGAAACACCTTATAAGAGATCTTCTAGATTCTTTAAGAATTAATTTTACTAAGAATAAGACTAATATTATATTACTATATACTCTTATAATTAGTAATTATAATATTAATCTTAATTAGAATATAATTAGATAATATATATTATATAATATTACTATTTACTTAAGTTATATATAATTACTTATTATCCTTATATATTTATATTATTATATCCTAATCTTTACTCTTTTTAACCTTACTATAAATAGTAGAAAGTATAAATAGATATTTATCTTATACTTTATATATACTACTCTAGGCTATATATTCATATTATAATTAATTAATAGAGTTCTTTAATATAAAGAAGTTATTAATAAATAGGTAGTAATTATATAAGAAAATTAATATTAATATAATAAGTTAAATAACTACTTTATAAGATTATAGGAAGATTTACTCCTTATTAAACTTTATATTAAGCTAATATATAATCTTTAACTAATATATCCTTTTATATTATAATAAACCTTTAATATAACTTCTAATCTATTATTTACTTTACTAATAATAAAAATAGAGGAAAGTATTATAATAATAAATAGTTTTAAAATTTATAACTTTTTCAAGGTCTATTATAAAGTAATAAATTATAGAGTATATATAGTAAAATCATTATAAGGGGTATAATTAAAATTTTACTTATAAAAACTATAAGGATTTTAATATATAAGTATACTTTTTAAGGATTTATATAATATTAAGAAATTATATATATAATAACTTTTAATATAAAAAGAATATTAATAAGATAGTTCTTATTATATATTTTATAAATCTTAAAGCCTTTATTACTAGCCTTAATTAATATAATTATAAAATACCTTAATTTACTCTTAAATTTAATTAGAAATTTATTAATTAATATATAACTTCTAAATATAAAATATTTTAAATGTCCTATTTATTAGCCTTTTATAAATAGGTTTACTTTCTTTTAAAAGTCCTTCTTTTAATTAATATCCTTAACCTCCTTTTATAAATTATTAATTTTAAGGAAGTAATTTATTTATTAGAACTACTTAATTATTATAATATCTTAAATTAATATAAAGATAGATATAATAAGGACTTAATTTTAATATTATATAATCCTTAATATATACTTTAATCTTATAAGTAAATAAACTTCTAGCTAGACTTCTATCTTATTACTTTTAGCTTCTTCTTATAACCTTATATATAAGTATTCTTATATAATATTTAACTTATCCTTAAACTATTAATCTATCTTAATAAATATATATATAACTACCTCTTTAATTATATTTAGTATAATAAAGATATTAAAGAGATTATAGGAAGTTAGCTCTTAAGTTTATAAGTCTATTACTAGCGTATAATAGTTAATAAGAATCTAGTTATAATTTATAATCCCTTTCTTTATAAGTTCTTAAAGAATCTAGTCTAGTATATATTTATTATAATAGGACTTAATATTCTTAATTTAAGGAATATTATCTAATAGTCTCTTAATCTTAACCTTATCTTAGCGTATTATTTTAATATATAGGTAGCTAATAGTATTAATAATAATAGTTATTACGTAGAGTAAATACTTAGGTATCTAATTTTTATTACGCTAAGCCGTAGGGCTATACTAATTACGGGTGTGACTTACCGCCTACTTATGGGATAACATACTACCTCTATGATCGTCAAGTACCTGATTTTCGAACCAAGAACATGACAAGTCGCGAAGGCTAACATCATCTTTTTGTTAGATTGCGCATCTTGGTCTACCTCCCCTCTAGCCTGGAATTAGGCAGCGCGCCATTGGTGTCGAGAATTCCCAGCATGACGGACTCACTCTTGCTCAGGTTACCTCCCGAGCTTCGTGACCAAGTATACAGCCACGTCCTAGGCCGGCGCATTGTTCATGTACAGTCAGAGAGCTTTTTGCGGCACCACGTCGAGGATGACGATCAAGCTGCGAAAGACTGGACAGAGGAAGTCTACACAGACGCTTTGCATTTTGGTAGATGTTACGAGTCTGCGGATGAGCAACAAGCCTATGAAGTCTCTCAGCAAGCCAGAACTGATGACCCTTTTGGTCTCCGTCCCACGTGTAAGGGACCTGTCAAGGATTGCCGCTACTGCAAAAGGCACCGCAATTGCTGGCATCTTTTTGACATGCCTATCGAGAGGCGCGGGGTCCCACTTTTTCTCGTCTGCAGCCAAATTTGTCGAGAGGCGGAAGCGGTACTGTATAGCAACACCACTTTCTCCTTTAATCTCGCATATACCATGAAGATATTTGTCCAACGACTCAATCCCATTCGAATTAATCAAATAAAGACTTTACATCTCGAAATGTCTGGAGATGCCGTGTCCTCGTCATGGAGCTGGGATAACGATGACATTCCGAGCACCATGAAGATGCTCAACGGTCTCACAACCCTACATGTCAGCATTCATCCAGCCTATCCCCGCCACTGCGTATCACAGATTCACCCTATGGTTTCTACTGGAGTTTTGACTAGCTACCCAGATTGTGCCGACAGGCTGCGGCGGGGTACTCTGTCGTGGTGGAAAAATGATCTGGCGCTATTCCGCCACCAGAAGCTGCAACGCGTCACTGTCATTCTTGAAGACCACATCAGGTGTCCGATCTACACGAGCTACTGGACCGTTCAGGACCTGGAAATTCTCATGCGGCAATTAGGAAACTGGACAAACGCCGATAGAACGAAACTTGCTCGGCTTCTAGGAGAGAAGCTCCTTGCTTCATGGAATGCCATAAGTGAGGACGCTGAGATAGCCGATTCAGCAGCACCGTACCTAAGCTTACTGTCAGATCAATCTTCGGTTGAGTGAGCTCACATGTCTCGTCGGAGCTCATCCCATCATCATCGTCAAATGGCGCTGTAGTCATCATGCAGTCAGCGAAGAGACGTTATGACAACGACACAATAGGCCTTCATGTGACTTGGCCAACCTCCCTAGGGCGAGGTCGCTCTCCGCAGCTTTCGGGGTTGATTGACTCTTGCAAGGCAAAAGCCTACCCGATAACCATGAACATGGGTCTCCCAGCATTATGGGCCATGCTCGGATTGGCTCCGCATAAGTCGAGCTCGACTTGAGCGTAGCCCACGCGCCCAGTCAATCATTGGAGAATGGCACTTCCGCGCGGGAATATCCAAGCCATCTCACTGCTCGACGCGCTTCAGCCGCTATACCAGCAACCTTTCCTTTGACCTCTCAACGATTCGTGTCTCTCGATCGTAGTTAATTTCGCCATGAGCTTTAGACAGCGACCTTCCTTAATACGCCAAGCATCTCAAAAAGGCCGTTCCTGTATCCGGATCAGATAGCACAAGGATTACACTCAAATCCTTCGATGTAGATCATGGTTTCAAAGCGCTTCATTACGGCAAGGGCATTCCTTGTCAGCTTCGCCCTAATGTCTGCGCATGTTCCTGCAAGCCTCCACTCACCTCGACGTGCCCTGCCTCCGGGTGATATATCGCAAACCACGCAAGAACATTCTCTGCAAATCCACGTTACAAATGCCACCCACTCGCTACCCTCGCTCCTAACAAACAATATCCAATGCTTCAACCCCCTGCCCGGTCGACCACCCGCCACCATCGAAGGCTGTCGCGCCACCTTGAACAAGATCAAGACATTCCCGCTTTACCGCCTGAAGCAAGACTTTCAGGAGAATATCTACCCCAGGAAACCAAGCCCGCCGCCCCTCGCGATCTATGACTACCAATGTATAGTCGAGATTGCAGGTCCAGGTCCAGGGGTCGTCGACCAATTCTCTTTCGAGCAGGTCAGGGTCCTGGCGTTGGAGATTATCGAGTATTGTTTGGATCATGGGGGCATAGGCGGGATATCCCCCATTGGACGTGGAATTGGATGGACCGTGGCTGCGAAGGGCGTGAGGATTACGCCAAGTGCTGGTGGAGGGAATGAGACTGCTACTACTCACGACGAGGAAGGGCTGGCCAATGTGGCCGCGGTATCCGCGTGACGTCGATGATTGTAGCACATGGAGACCTGCTAGTATTCAGATCGCGACCGGGGAAGTTCGCTTGCACACTTCGCATCCTCACACAGTTTCGATTTAGCTGAGCACATTTGATCACCTATCAGTCTGAGATACACTATCAACAACACCAATGGAGTTATTCTCAAGACTGACTTGGATAATGAGGCTAGATCTTTTACTTGTTTAGACCGTGATCGTAAGGATCGATCGAGAAATTTTTGAAGGAATACGGTCAATTTGGGTTTTAGATTTTATCATATGTTTGTATCGAACGAGTATAATTGGGGAGGCATCAACAATAGCACTCCTTCATTCCCAGAAAAACACATCCGTCATCGACATCCCGATTTCCCAATCATCCAAGTCTCCCATGATTTATTGTGCTTCTATGGATTCCCACAACATTCCACCCCCACCCCTCTCTAAGCCGAGAAATCACGCTGAGCAACCTTCGTCTTCTTCGGCCCCGCACTACTAGTATGCGTCGCGTTCTTAGGACAACTCTTCGGTCCAGGCTGAGTAACAGTAACATTAAAGTACCCACAGAGCTGGCTCGCATATCTAAACGTCGACTCTTCCTCGGCTGGTTTACAGGCGCTCTTGACACAGCAGCTTACTGTACTGATGAAGGTGGAGTCTTTGCAGATGCAGGCAGGGTCCATGGCGCATTGTGCTGGGAGGCTGGAGACGCAGGATTGCTTGGGGGTTCTTAGTTGGTTGGATAGGAGATGCGAGTGGGAGGGGGACTTACGGCGCAAGCGGGCACGTCCGTGAATTTGCCGTGGGCTGCAGCGGAGGCTGCGAAGGCGAGCAGGTAGGCTTGTGTGAGCTGCATAGTTGCTTTCCGGGTGCGAGATTGTACTGCAGTGGAGAGATGCCTGGGTGAGTATGCTCTGGAGAATTGCAATGGACTGGGGTTTGGACACAGATTTATTGGGAACGCTTGGGGCTCTAGACACAATCTTTACAGACCATAATGCCACATCATGTGGTGGCGTACATAGTGTCTTTGTTGATCCCGACACCGGAAGTCCCTACAGAGTACCTCGTGGCGTTCCTAGAGAGTCGTCCTTAGATCTCAAACAACGGAACTACCTAACAGGTCTGTTCGAGAGCTACAGTGTTCCAATGACTTCTTGGCTGCTCGCGTGCAAGTGTCCACAAAGCGATGAATCGGGAAAGGCTGTGGCGTCAGCTTCACGTGGTTTGACATATGGAAACGCTTTCCTCGGCAGAATTTTCTTTGTTCCTTCTAGGCACACGTTGTGATTTCGACCGCTAGATTCTAGGTAGTAGCCGCAAGTGGATAACTAGTAGTAGAAGAAAGGACATAAGGCTTTTCTAAACGAGGCCTGGGTTGCATGCAGGTAGCCTTAATTTGGGTTTTGTTCGTTTTGATTACTGTCTTTGTTGTGCTTCGCGCCTCGGCGCGGATATCATTGGATAATCGCCGTTATGCTATGAGAGTCGGCGATGGATAGAAATCTAATGGAAATGAGCTCTTCTTCGCTGGGCTTGTAACCCAATCAGACGAAGGCGTACCCCAGTAGTACCCACAACCAAGCACACCAGGACTTTCGAAACACCATTCCTCGCCACTCTTAACGTGATAGAGTAGGACTTTTGCGTAATTTTTACCAAACTAGCACAATTCGCACAGTAGACACGATCAAACCTTCCGCTCAATTACCCTTGCCGATGGCATCGCATGTTCTCCTGCTTTAGGTAGGCGAAGATGCCAAGATGCCGTAACTCGACGTTGGCGGGCAGCCCCGAGCGACCCGTTCCGCCTTCAATCTTAGGGACTGCATTAGGGGGCAATGGGGGTGACATCGCCTGAAACACATTGACCGTGCCCCATCGTTGAATAACAATACTAACTGCAGGTATATGTTATAAAGTAATCACTGGTTGCTTGGCTGCAGACAGGTCTTTGATGTAGCTCCACTTCTATACGTGCTTCGGAGTCGGCGACATCTTTGTCACATATCAAGCAAATGCGATTCCGACCATCTAACTTCTTTCATACGTTTACTGCCGATCACACCCCCATCGCAATCACGGATTTGGCCTCTTGACAGGCATGGCGATTCGAACAGCATTGAAGTCTATGGTTGTGCATCGTGATTGGCTTAGGACAGGCGCGGTCGCCATGACATACATAATGCATACGTCGGATCTTCCAATCAGGGAGCAGAGGCTTCTCATCGGGTATAATGTCGCATATGGGCACAGCTCGGTGGCAACTGAGGGCTATGACGTTCGGACGTCCATTCTTTCCGTCTTCAACATGATCCTTCTATAGAAGCCAAGACTTCCATGGTTTCCTCCATGATGATCGTAGCAACTCAGTTCTTATGGCTTCTCGTTTTCGTTTGCTCAGTCTTCGCAATATCGCCACCGTCAAATCCGTCATCTAAACCCGGGTACAACCCACCGACCACGCTCTATCAAAACATAGCATCCGAGTTGAACATATCATCGCCGCAAAACGCCGTCTTAGACGTCAAATGCAGCGGCAATCACTTCGGCTTCAATCCGAGCATTGTAGATTGTGGGGCCGCCAAAGAAATCATAACTCCAGATACTGCGCAACACCTATTCGGGGAGCGGCATACCGGGCTGGGTGATGATGTGTTTCCCCTTCCATTTCGAGTCATGGGCGGTAAGTTGCTCCAACGGTGGTTAGAACCTTTTTCCCCCAAGCTTCCCCAAACATTGAATTACAATGTGACCGAACAAGACTTACAATGGATCACGAAATATAGATAGAGGACTGTGCTTCTTTCAAGCGATCCTTATCGGCGATGTGAAAACCGCACAGGCAAGCTTCGCGCAGATACGTCGCGCAGCTTCGGCCCTCATCCTGCAGTGTGTAGCGAGCGGCACTGGCGAGTCAACGGGTGGAATTGCGAGCAATATCGGTAGGCAAGATCTGACAGAACCCGTGGTCATACCTTTTCATATCGCAGCCGCTGTCTATTCATGCCCGAAGCGAGGCGCAAGACTGACGTCAATGAGCGTAGGCGGAGACAACCAATTGCGTGTCGTCCTAAGCACATACCAACCAAACGTCCAATGTCGCGGCACCATCGGGCCAGAGTGGAACTCCTGCAAGGATATACTAGGGGACATGCCCGCAGGAAAGCCGCGGATCACTTTCGGACCGCGGGCGGATAAGAGCGTCCAGCAAGGATTGCCGGTTATTTATAATTCTGGTGAGAAACTATGACAAGCGACCTGAGCGTCTTCCTGATCATCTCTAGCGTTATTTGCAGTATAGGCTGATACCGAAATTGTGGCAATAGCCGATAAAGCATGCGTCCTCCAGATCTTCTCAACAGGCAAGTCGGACATCAGTAGTTTTTATCAGATCTGGGAGGCCGTCACCGCTGTCTTTAGTGTCTGTATCGAGAAAGGGAAGGGTGGGGTGTTCAGGAGCCTTGGTAGGCGTTATCTCCTGGCTTTGAGAAGAAAATGACTGACAGCGTGCTAATAGGCGATTCGGGGAACATCTTCCTAAGCCTGGGTTCAAACATCAAGCTCCAGCTTCCTGGAAATACCTCGATTGGGTTGATTGCTTAGATAGCGGATGTATGTTTTTGAATTTACGGAGAGTCGGTACCCCTATCGTAGCATCGCTTCCGTTCTCTTTTCCTTCAAACATATTACCCGAATTAACGTCCCTGTTCTCGTAACACTGATCCATCATACCGCAGTCCAATGCCCCAAGACCCACGGGACAACAATCCCATCCACCGTCTCCGCATCCAATTCCGGCATCATCTCTACAGATCCGTCTGCCGTTGCAGGTAGAAAACCAAGAACCCCATTCCACCGTAATCGTTTCTTAAGTGCTACCATAACCCTGCTAAGTTCCTTACCCACTACCGGCAGTGCATCAGCGATCTTGGTCCACATCTCATTCCTTAGCACCTTCTCCCGACATTCCCTTCAGCAATCTCTCATACTCCATTCGCTTCCCAAACACCTCAAGCGCCTCCTCCCTCATATTAGACCCCCAAGCCCTGTCCCGCACTTCTTCATCACCATCGTCCATGAGATCACAAACATCGATCTTAGCTTGCCGAGGCAGCCACTCCAAAACCAAGTACTTATACATCACCCTCTTCTCCCTCACACGCATCTCCTTCCCACACACCCCCCTCCTCTCAAAGACCCTCCTCCGAAAATACCGGCACTCAACCACCCATCCAAAAACCTCATCCAAACTCCCAAACCCCTTCACATACCTCCCCTCATCCAGTCCCAAAAACCTCATCATCTCCCCCGGCCTACTAGTAAGCCGCAGAAGCGCATCCTTCCTATTCGTCTGCTCGATCTCCTCAATACGCAAATGCAAACCAGTATCATAAATCGACAACCCAAAACGTACAATCGACGCACCAATGATATGCCACAAATCCCCTAACTCACCCATCAAACCCTCCCCCTCCCACAAACCTTCACATCCACCTGCCAAAACCCCCCCCTTTCACGCTCCGGGACAGCAAACAACGTAACCCCACTAACACGCTTAACGCGAACAGCACCAATCGCTTGCATCAATGTTCGCTGACTGAAACTGGGAAGTGGGGAGGCGACTAGAATATCTATATCGCCATGATCAATTTTCTTAGGCGTGGTGGGGGGGACGAGGGCGTGGGTGTAGAAGGAGAGGAGGAGGCTAGGGGTTGTGTTAGCTTTTTGGGGGATGATGGTTTGTAGATACGATGTCGCGCTTCGAATGGAATCGAAGACGCTGTTCTTGATCGAGGGGCTGGGATACCAGGGTCGAGGAGACTTACGTCTGGAAATGGTGCCGTAGGGCCACGTATTGCGCTTGAGGTATGCGGATGATATTCAAGGGGTTGGAGTTGGAAATGAATGCGCGACCGCCCATTGTGGTGGAATCCTGTATGATTTCAGTGATGGCTAAGGGAGAACGATAGGAACCATGAGGATGGGATCTCGAAGAACTTTGCGCGAATAGAAAAATCGCCATTGAAGGGACTGTGTATGACTCCAAAAGTGGCCACCGCTAGGGAAATCAAATTCAAGAGCACCTCCCTACCAAAAAGGCCAGGTAGTGCTCTTGCTATACGGAATAAATGAACGCTATTCCACTCAAGCCAAATCTCAGGTCCTGAGGCAATTACAGTCAACTATTCAGACAATCGCGTCTCCAATATTTGGAAGACTGTGCGCTCATTACACTTTTCGACATAAAAGAAAACAGCGTAGTGATGTAGACCGAGCCTCGCTCAGATTATAGATTGAAGCCAGGAGCAGTGCCTACGAGGACTAGATTACTATCTGCGGTCGAAAAAACAAAACATTATATCCTAACCATGTAGATCATGATATCAGCTCACAGATACGAAATTCAGCCGACATATCCCCCGTTTCATAAAGAGCATAGAAGGTTCGAACGTAGCGTGCACACTTCACAAATAGAGGAGTGGAGAACTTCTTGCTTCCACCATTAGGTCTCGTTTCTCGCGTTCACTTTTAGAAATCGCAGCCAGCCACCGTTACTGAAGCTCGGCACCGAATGCGTCAGGAAAGTACTCTCAACAGCCGAGAGATCAGGCGACATGAATACTACCTTCCTTTCCTCCGATTACAACAACCCTACCTTGAAGAAGTGCGAGTATAGCGGTAAGAAGCATGTAGCATCCATGTAAGTTACGGTGGCCAGCAGTTACAGCTCGGGGTTTCCGAAGTGACGTTGCTGAATTATCTAATAACATCAATATTGTCGATATAAGAAGTGGCTACGGGATAACTGCCGCTAGTAAAAATTAAATCCTGCATTGAGAAGGGAACTGCAAACTTGTGAACCGAGCCCGCAAATAAGGATTCAGCTAGAAGACTCCTTAGTTGGTCATGCCCTGTAGGGGAGACAAGTTCCTAAGGTTGCAAATGGTACCTGAGGGAATTTCAGGCAGCCATCTCAGTGGTCGGGCTAGTAGACCTTTCCGGCACAACATCGACACTTCGCCAAACCCGACTTGATTTCCATCCTCAAGCTTTCCGTCTTGCCTACCCACTGACCGCCTCCTGCTGTTTGGACTCGCCTTTCTTGTCTGCTGGCGCCAAGCCTGCCTTCGCAGGTCCCATGATCTGCACACCATCCTTTGCAAAGCGACTCCCATGTATCGGACAGTCCCAACTTTGCTCTACTCCATTCCAACACACCACTCCCTGCAAATGGGGACACAGTGCCGAGAACTTGCTCACAGTGCCATCTCCATCCTTGTACACAGCTATCGGCTTGCTGGTCTTGGGGTTCAGCACGCCACCCGTGCCAGGCGCCAGGTCTTCAATGTCGTTAATGTCACTCTGCAAGAAGCGCTTATATTGCGCATTGATCTGAAGGTCGTGAGACACCATAGTAGGTAAGCTGGATACCATACTGGCAAGACGCTTTGGCGAGTAGAGGCTGCTCCATGGATTCTCAGTCTTTGTGATGAGGTCGGCGATCATCTTGCCGCCGAGGACGCCATGGGTGAGGCCGTTGCCGATATCACCAGTGACGATGTAGATATGTGATTTGCCTTGATTGAGGCCAATCATTGCGACGCCGTCGACTGGCTCAAAGATCTGGCCGGACCATTTATAGTCGACCGTTGTAGCTTTGGTGAACCTAGAATACAACTGTGAGAGGTTTCCAATATGACTTCCCAGAGCTGCCCTTACCTCTCGCGGACCCACTTCTCCAATTCCTTGAAGCGTCCGTGCTCGTCTTCCTGGCCAACTTTATGGTCGCAACCGCCCACGATAAGATAATTATCCTTTTCGTCACACGCTGTGAAGCGAACGTAATGGTACGGATCACACTGATCGTAAATAAGGCAATCCTCGATATAATTCTTCGGCACACGCATCGCGATGCAGTAGGTACGGTAAAACTCCATCTGTGCGACAACGCTGAGTTTTTGCAACGGAACACATGTTGCTTCGAGTGCGTCCTGGCACGTGATGGTGTGTCCATCCATGGTACTGACACGCACATCCTTCGAACCATACCCCAAGACCTCAATACCTTTCTCCTCGACGGACATGACTCTCGTGCGCGTGAAGCATGAGAAGTTGGACTGCTTGGAAAGCCAGTTGAGGAGGCCGACCAAGTACTTGGTAGGGTGAAAGGTGGCTTCCTGGTGGAAAACAGCTGCGTCTCGCTGATCGACCTTACCATCCCATCCTTTGATGGCCAAACCTTCTTCAAAAGAGGTGTACAAGCCAAGTTCTTTGGTGAGGGCCAGTTCTTGTTTTAGCTCTTCTATCTCGTCGGCGTGTTCTTTCTCACCCTTGGGATACTGGGAGATCTGGTAGCCCGGTAGGTGTCGGTATTCACAATCAATGCCCAATTTCTTCGAGATTTCCCCGACTCGATTGAGAGCCCAGCTGTGACTCTCTGCAGCAGCTTTGGCCCCAGCCTTCCCATGCTTCTTTTCGATTTCCACGTACCCAGCATCCATTCCACTAGAAAGGTGTCCACTCGTTCTGCCAGACTCACCAGAGATGACATCCCTCGCTTCCAGCATGACTACGCTCAGGCCGCGGGTGACCAGCTCATAGGCAGTGGAGAGACCCGCGATGCCGGATCCAACGATGCAAACGTCAGTTTGGAGATCCCTCTCGAGCTTTGGAAAGTGTGGACGGCGAGAGTAGGGTTCGGTATGGACCCAGACGGGGTCATTGGCGCCTGAGGTAGCCATGAAGTGTTGCGGGGCTGCCATCGTTGCCATGGTGCGGATGAGCTTGCGATGGGCTTTTGGTGGGCCAGCCAGGCTAGCGGTAGTCACAGCGGAGAATGTTGAGCAACGTGAGATAATAAGGGAGGTGTTGGTAAAGTGGAAGGCGGTACGGGTGGTGCAAGCGAAGGACATGAGGATGAGGAGGATGCAGAGGATAAGAAGGAAAAGAACGGGCGTCTTGGTGGTGGTAAAGGCGTGGTGCAACAAGTGAAGTCGGGCTGTTGCTGTGTCGTCATCACCACGACGACTACGTCACTCCGATCCGGCCACTTCCACGGAAAGGGGCGAGCAGCAGCAAGCGATGTGATGCGACGAGATGTGATGTGATTGCCAATGGTGAGACTGAATTGACTCTTCTTGGACACTAGCCTCGTCAGATTGGTCCAACTTTCCGACCATACAAACAAAGCCTCAATGATAGCGGATAGCGCTCTTGGCACTGATGCTTGCATTGCACCGCACTCCGCGCTACACACTGGCATGCGTTCCCACTACTGCCGCTTCTCTTTCCAAGATATCCAAAGTCGAATTCAAACCAGCCTGCAGAACATGGTTGGCCGCTCTGTGATACGAGCCATAAATCGATTGCCATGCGGCAGTGTAGGATGAGCAGCAGTGGTTAGAGGCGAATCGCTTCCAATGAGCCATAAAAGATCTGCTCATGACAATTCTACACATGGCTTGATAGACGTCCGAGACAATATCCCCTGTAAGCTGAAGACAATAGAAATTCCGGATTTGCCATGACGCGACTGTCTCCCTCGAAGTCCCCACCTTGGCATCGAATCGAAAACGTTTAGAGTAGCACACCAATAAGGCCCATTCCGAAGTATGATATGAAGTCCAAGCCCCGCGATCATCCTTGCGCTGTGCACACCTGCACACGCTATGCATGTCTACCTTCCACCAACCATGACTGCCTGGACGGTGGGGAGCAACCAACCGCTGGACGATAACTCCATGACCATATCCGAATGCCCAGTAAGGGTTGTTCAATTTGCGGGTATGAGGTTCGCTGCCTTTGGACATGGCTCTTGTGGTTGGGCTGCTGTGTAGAGCTTTGATCCGAGGCAAGCTGAATGTCCAAATCTTATCTTAGTTATCGCCTTGCCGAGCCATTCACTCTTTACTGGCCCTTCTCTATCCACATGTGTCCAATCCCTCGGCCCTTTGCGCCCAACTCTGTTGCCTTTATATTCCCCCACCTTGTGCTATACGATGTTTGTGGAGGAGAAGCCATGACTTGCCCGGCCCGCCGGAACGATGGTAGCTGAATGGAGGGAGGAGCAGGAGCGACGGGACCTGCAGAGGTGGTGGCACGGGATACTGTTTGGGCCGTCATCGCCGGATCGTCGACTTGGGGGACCATTAGTTGATGCGGTGTCAGACCAAGGAGTCTGGTAAGGTAGTGATCTGTCCAAAACAGCTTTGACGGTGTAGAGGTGCTTCTCAGACCGTTTTAATCTTGGGAACATGGCCATCGCGCCGCCCCACTCATGCTGATTGCAGTGCTTGAGGCAGAATTTTGAAATTATCGACGTGTAGTACGGAGAATCCACTCCCCCTAAGGTACCTTACCTAGGATACGCTTGTCGCTAAGCCTCTTCGGGTTAGAATCATTCTCTTCCTAGAACTAGCGACCGTGCGATCGAGCTGGTTCAAACTTCGCCCTTGAGTCTACCCTTACCTTTTCCTATGTACTAAAGCATACAGACCTCGTGGCTTTCAGCACCTACAGACTACCTACCATACATTGACATGAGCATTGGTCGTGTTCAGAACATTGAGCTGGTGCCGGACTTGGAGGTGACATGTCAGTCTACCCAGCAAAGATGGAGGAGCATGGTCGATAAATGGTGTCTATGCTACGGCCTCATTGGCTTTCCGAGCGTCTTTTGTCATCACAGGAGTCCGGTCCTACCAGCATATCAACAGTAAATGTCGGCTTACATGTATGGAGCAAAGGTCTTTGCTACAGGGACAGATTTTGGTGAAATGCATTCAATAAGATCATCTATTGATAATGAGAGATTGTCCTATTAGTTATCTCTGCGGTCGACGGCTGTGAAACATTCACAGACTGTGCGAAGGTATCAAGGGGCCCAAAAGCGGGATCTGGGAATCTCACGCAATCCTGTCTTACAACTACATATTACGGAACGATATCATCAGCAGGAGTACGCTCGGCTTTGTATGCTTGAAGTGCGGACTTACAAGCAATATAGAGCTTCAAGTTTGTAGGATTGAGGATCGACTCTATCCTATTGAAGTTGAACACACAATCATTCCAATCAAACGCCTCTTTAGGATCAGACTCAGCATCCAGCGCATTATCGCCAAGATAGAAGCGATTGAGCGGCTCGATGATGTCGAAAATCTGATATCGTCGCTCGAAGACATCCTCATTCCCTATGAACCGATTTCGGCTCACCGTGGGACAATCCCGCGGGCTAGCTGAAATTGGCCGCTCCTGTAGCCCAAAGAAAGATCCGCATAGAAATATGTACGCCGTACCCTTGGCATAGAAAGCGTGCCTCGGGGGATTTTCGAAAGCTGCCGTGTTGCATCGAAGCCAAGGGTCATATCCGAGCTCCAAATACTCATACTTCTTTGAAGTGCTCATATCAACGCAGGCGAATCGCGGTCGTAGTAATGATTGCCGCTCAGGTTCCAGATGAAAACGCCCGTGCATGGTGTACATGTGCGACAAAATGGAGATGACAGTCTCGACAGCGTCCTCGCTTTTGAACATTGCTCTGAAGCCATGCCTACTCACGTCACCATCATGAGCGTCTTGGAGTGCCAAACCGACCGCCGTCACGGTGTCGAACAGCATGAACTGAATCGCCCGCTGCCGGCTACCACAATTCTCCACCATATAACCACCGTGGCTTAGGCTCGACGAGTTGAGGAGCGCAGAGGGCAGTGGGCTGTTATCGATGGTAATGGGGGCGAGCGCAGTGAGATCTATCGAGACTTCAATACAAATCGGACAAATTCCTTTTCTTAGCTGCTGGACCTACTCGGTCTTGTCGGTACCGCTTCGCCTTCGCAACAAAGCCAAGCGATAATACTGAGAGTAATCGTGGCGATCCTCATCTTTCAACATACTAGGGTCTCAAGCGACTGTAGTCTGGAGATGAGAGTTCGAGAAATGAAGGTCACACGGTATTAGGCCAAATTCATTTCAGTAATGCTGGATGCCAGCGGTGAGCCAAGATACTTGTAGATGTGACAGCACACGTGTTGACTAGCCAATTGCAAGCAGCAATGTATTGATCTCTCCGAAGATGCAGGAGGGAAAATTTGGGTGTGCTCCCTCGGACGCGCAAAACGCAATGCGGATATCAAGCCGCATCGCTTCCACATGATTCTGCCGCCACACGCGAGATGAAAATCTACGTGACTAGAATGAAACCCCATGACAGCTATAAGTTCGGATCAACGGCCTTCGACTCACGTATAAATCCAGGAAGAAGGGAGCGAAAATCTTAACCAGGAAGGAATACCAGAACTTCCTGCTGTAGTCTACCGTGAGGAACTCAGAAGACGCAGGCTAGCATTCCAATCGATACCGATGCGTCTGATTCCGCTTCCAGTAGGTAGAGCACCAGCATTGAGGTCAGCTTGCCGGGCTGGAAAGATCAGGTCGTTGTTGTATCAAAGGTTGGCCATGTTCCAGAGTTGCTTTTCGTTCGCGCGATCCAGGTAGATGAACGCAGTGTTGGGGAGGATTATTCTGCATCAGAGGTTGCTATCAAGCCATGCAATGGACGCTAATTGCCAATATTTTTTGAGATAGAGTCGATTTCGGAAGAGGATACGCGAGCCTGATAATGAAGGGACCAAACTAGGCACATGACCGAAAACCCTGATACATGCCAGAAGCTCCTGACGGCTCTCTCTCGATGAGCTACCTATCGGTCTACGTGGCGCATGCATACCTGATGTGCAGGTACATTGACACCGATATCTCCCGCATACCGTGCCCAGTGCCTACCGAGTGTACGCCTTTCTCAGCGAAGGCGCATCTTCTACCACTCGAAGGACCGCAGTCACTTATGTTTCCCTTTCAAGATACGCTTGAAATGTGAAGAGAAATAAATTCTTTGTTTCCCTGGTGTGCGACATAGTTGGTGGTAGTCCGTACTGGGGTCAAGGCTGTGTTCTAGAGTTCACGGCAAAAATCCACCAATGTGATTCAGATGAGGAATTTCTCTCTTTTCGACGGTGTAGGACGGAGCAGCGTTGAGAGAGATGAGAATATAGTTGCTTTATTGTTCGCAGCGACCCACAATGGGAGTGGAATCGTAAAATGGTATGCACGTCAGTCACTCAATAGTCGATGGGAAGATAGCAACTCACGTAAGCCGATGTAAACAGCCGCTGTATCAGGAAGGACGACGCATGAAACCAGATGGGATCTACGACGACACAATTGGCAGCCTGAGAGAAAGGCTGCCTGCTGTTATGAAAATTCCCACGGTCGTCTCTGAGTGGACCATCCACAAGCAAAACAGGTTTGGGAATTTCGCGCGGAAAGTTCGGGAGTTACCCGAAACTGTTACATAACATTTCATCTCTTTATGTAATGTGTATGCGCTAAATATCATCGGCTCTCGGCAGATTCCCTTTGTCCGCCGAGACGTTGTCGATCCTCTCCACTTGGTGCGTTAACGGTTGAGGCGGAATGACTGGTTCATACCAGGACAGTCTGGGAGGAGGCATTCCAGAGAAGAGCCTTCCGTTCCTTCCGTTTGTTCTTCTTTAAGATCTCCTCTAGACGGGTCTTTCTAATATCCACATTCGCGATGCCGCCATTTCTGTACACCATTCGTGTGAAGCAGCATCCAGGGTCGACGCCGCAAGACATTGAGGACGAGCCCGATTGGGGAAACGGACACCAGCATCGAATCGGATTCAAGAATCGGCAGGATCGGAAACCCGGGTTCACGCACGCTGGAGGTACGTTAGGAGTATGAACGGCGCCAGAAGCCCCTCACTGAGGAAGAATAGACGACGAGGAAGAGGAATTCGAGGAAAAGGCACAGAAGGAGCTGGATAGTCTTAGAGTCAGAATCAAGAGAGGCGATCTGCTGAATTTCCGAGATCTGAACAATAACCAAGAAGTATGGCAAGCATGATTGGCCGAGTGTAGAGAATATGGCCCATCTAACGACTGGACTTGTGGGCAGGACTATCACTTACGACGACCTGGTGACCATCCGACAGGATGGAGATATGTTCTGTCAACAACCGAGGAATGGATCAAAGAGAAACAAGACTGGCCAGCTAATCTGCAAAAGCGCAAGCAACAGGAAAAGCACGAGCAGGAGCAGCACGATCAGAACGAGAATTCAAGCAAGCAGCAGTCGTCGGACGAAGAACATGCGTGGAGGAAACAATCTAACGGGGAAGACAGCACCAAGCATCATGATGCGTACGCAACAGACGGTGGGAAGGAGCAGTTGCAAGATGGACAGATGTCAAACGCAAACGGGCAGCCAAAAGAAGAAAGCGAGTACCAAAAGCTTCGGAAGAAATACTCTCCTCAAGAGATAGCTTTATTACAGAGTTTGCAGCACGAAAGGGATTACGTGAAGCAGATCAAGCAGAACGATGGCAAAAGAAAGTCTTCAGTGGCGGATCACAGCCCGTTGCTATCCATTGACGAGGCAGATCAGTTCTCTCCTGATAATTGGATTCCAAGATCGTCAAATCTGATCCGTTTGACCGGCAAGCATCCACTTAATGCAGAGCCTAAGCTCACTTCACTTTTCGATGCTGGACTAACGACCCCTAATGAATACCACTATGTTCGAAATCACGGGTACAGCTCCTCTCCTGCAGGCCATTGTGGTCCATTGCTGACTTCAAATCTTCGTCCAGAGCTGTTCCTCACCTCCTCTGGGAGACACATACCATCGAGATCGAAGGAGGCAAGCTGAATCTCTCCATGGACAGCCTCCGCGACGATTTTGATCCTATCAACATCCAAGTGGCCTTGGCCTGCGACGGCAATAGGCGCAAGGAACTCAACATGATCAAGCGTTCCAAAGGGTTCAATTGGGGTTCTGGCGCTGTCAGCTGCGCGTTCTGGAAAGGTCCACTACTTCGAGATGTCCTTCTCGCAGCTGGCGTGCCCATGTACATGGGGGAAGGCCATAGGTATTGGGTTAACTTTAGGGGCGCCGATAGTCCTAGCGAAGGCCCGTATGAGACTTACATACCATTTCAATATGCCATGGACCCTGAGAATGATATTATCCTTGCTCAATTTATGAACGATATGCCACTCCCACCGGACCACGGCTACCCCGTACGTGCGATAATACCCGGATATGTAGGAGGACGTTGCGTCAAGTGGCTCAAGAAGATCTGGGTGAGCGACCATGAAAATGACAGTTATTACCATATATGGGACAACCGGGTCCTGCCAAGCTTCATCGCGGAGAAAGATGGCGAGTTCGCTGAAACTATGTTCACTCATCCTAGCACGGCCTGTAACGAGCAAAATCTGAATTCGGTGATCGTGAAGCCTGCTCAAGGGGAGAAGATATCTCTGACGGATTTTCGGAGAGGCAAGACTTATCGCATAGCTGGATATGCGTACGATGGGGGGGGCCACGAAGTTCAGCGCGTGGAGGTCTCGCTCGACGGGGGTAGTTCTTGGCTCTACTGCATCCGTAAGTTCCCGGACACGCCCCTTCGACACGGCAACAAGTTCTGGACCTGGCTACACTGGCACGTTGACATCGAGATCGCACATCTACTGCGCTATAAAAGCATAATCGTGCGATGTTGGAACGTCTTCAAGAACACGCAGCCAGAGAACATGAGCTGGAATCTGATGGGAATGATGAATAATGCCTGGTACAGAGTCGTTCCGGAAGTGATCGAGCGAGACGAGGATGGTGAGCCGGAGATCTTGTTCAGGCATCCCGCAGAGCCAGGGACGGGGGATCAGGGGTGGATGAAACCGAGCAGCGAGCTGCTAATCGCAGACGCGAAACAGGCTGGCAATACGCCACAGAAGCAATTCACAAGGGAGGAGATTGAGAAGCACGACGGTACGAAGAGCTGTTGGCTCGTCGTCGATGGCAAGGTGTACGATGCAACTAGCGTATTGGATTGGCATCCAGGTGGCGCTGCTGCCATTCTTGGGCACGCCGGTAAGGTCCACCAAGGCACGACCGACGAATTCGCAAGCATACATGATGATTATGCTTATCAAAAGCTTGGAGGCAAGTGTCGTCCCTAAGTAGAGAACCAATGCTGGGCAACACTAATGACACTAACAGAATGTATTCTTGGCACCGTGACCAAAAAAGCCGCCAATTTCATCACAAAGGACGCGGAAGCCAAAGCCAAGGAGCTTGCTGAATCCGCTAAGAACGCTCAACAAGACCTTGCGCTCCAGAAACATCGCTGGGTCCCCGCCTATCTCAAAGGACGCAAAGAAGTCTCCAAGGACACTCGAAGCTATACCTTCGCTCTCCCAAAGCACAAAAAAGCGCTGGGACTGGCTACTTGCCAGCATATCCAGTTAGGCTTCCACTTTGAAGACCGTATGCTCATCCGCTCTTACACGCCAACGCGGCCTGTGCTGCAAAGAGATGAAGACGGCACGTTTGAGCTGGTGGTGAAGACGTACTTCCCTGATGACAACCAGCCTGGCGGTGCTATGTCGAACATCCTCGACTGCATGCCTGTAGGCGAAGAAATAGAGATCCGCGGCCCTACTGGTGAGATCGAATATTGCGGGAATGGGAAATTTTCAATCGGAGGTAAAGAGATGCACTTCCAACGCATAAATCTGATCCTAGGCGGCAGCGGCATAACCCCAGGCTATCAACTTATCGCCCGCGTGCTGGAAACAGAAGGAGATGATACTCAAATCGCCGTCATCGACGCCAACAAATCAGAAGCCGACATCCTGCTCAAAGAGGAGCTTGAATCGCTACAGAAGGAGCACAGCAAGCAGTTTCGCCTTGAGCACGTACTGAGCCACCCCAGCGATGAGTGGCAGGGAACCAAGGGCCACGTGAATGCGGATATTTTCAAGAGGACGGCGTTTCCACCATCGGAAGGCGCTGCGACGTTTCTTTGTGGACCACCAGCCATGATACAAAAAGCAGCGCTGCCGGCATTGAAGGACTGGGGTTTTGTTGAGGAGGAAAATTGCTTTGGATTTTGACGGAGAAGGGGAGGAAAATATGGAAGAGAGGTATTCGTTTACATCGTTGGTGCACATCTACGTAGAGAGGTACCCGCATATATCACTAATACATCATGAAGTTTCATATACTAGCGATTAATAGATTTTCAGAAAGTCGATTTTATCGATATGGTAGCTACCTCCTAGGCGTGTAATTCGCTGGACGTAAGACTTATAGGCAGTCGCTAAGGGCGAGAAAATACCGACATCTAATAGCTGGAGCAGATGTATTATATATAGCGGTAGGTATAGAAGAATGATCTTATAATCCACGTAGTACTAAATTGCTATAGTCGTAATATGAGAAGCGTAGCTATCGACTAATAGCATTTTATACTCGCCTTTCTAATAGGATTTTATCTCTTGACCGAAACCTTTCTGAAGCCATTTATAACTAATAGAATTATCGGTCTAGCTATTCTTACTAATAGTAATTTCGCCTGATTTTAGAGCTTCCTTCCAAGCTTTTTAGATTAATTTACCTTTAAAAATGATCTATAGGGGTAAATATCTTCCATCCATTAATATATATTTAATAAGCGAGACCTATTTACGGTTCTTATATTATATTATATAGGCTTTCTTTTTATTATACTTAGAGACTATGACTTTATACTTAGTAATAACCCCTTATATAAAGCCCTTTTCATCTATATTATAAATATCTCTTTCGTCTACTTCATACGTTGTTTTAGTTTATAGATAGAGGTTAAACTAGCTTAATAGGATTTTAGGATTTTAAGCTATAGCTCGTTCCTTATCTAATAGCGGGATATAGGCTATCTTTACCTCTAGGTACTAGGTCATGAATTTTTAAGGCTAATTAGGTCTAATAGGCTTCTTATTATCCTTTATAAGAAGGATTTCGTTCGCTATAGATCGTACTTGCTATACCCTTACTAGCTAACCCTATACTTAAAGATAGAGAACCTAGGCTAAAAGAGCTACTTCTTCTCTAGAACTAAGTCGTTATTAATCCTCATAGGCTACCGAATTTAATTAGCTACTATTGACTTAGTCGACTAATATACTTTTTAGTATTCTATACTATTTTACTACCTTTATTATGGATAAAATCTAATTACTTATACCGCCGGCCTCTAACTAGGCTATATAAGCTAGCTCTATACGATCCTCCCTAGATAATTCAGCCTCCCATAAAGGAGGAAGAGGCTCTGGAAGTATAGTAGATATAATGAACGAATAGGACGATTTGTAGCATAAGAAAGGTATATGGACTGGATTTCCAGGTAGGCGCCCTAGAGCTATAGGGTACTAACCCTATAAGGCTGGACGGTTACTAGGTGTGGACGGTTACTAGGTGAACCCTTCTATATCTGATGATGCCACTGTAACGAGACTGGCTTTCGTTTCTGACACCGCAAGGGAGTTCCTGCTCTCTGATCGCATTCGCTCCGGGCCGGCGAGCAGGTACAGTGTTTCCGAGCCAGGAGCTCGTGATATCATACTCAATACTTGCTTGGCCTACATTCTGCACGTCACAAAGATGGAGGGGGATGTTGACAAGGTCGTCGAGAGGTACCCTTTGGCCACTTACGCTGCACTATTTTGGATTGATTTTCTACCCGAAGATGCCTCGCCAAAGACATTGGAGCTTCTCACCTCCCTCTTCTTGGGATCACAAGACAAATATCAAGCCTGGCTTCGACTTGTCTACGAAGCAAATGAAAGCTATCTGAACAACAAGCACAGCGGTCTCGTCTGGATTCTAAGCAGAACATCGATCGAAGGGTACGGCTGTCGTGCTCCTCCAATAGTGTGGGCATCAGCTCTCGGCCTTACTCCCATCGTAGAAACCCTCATCCGAAAAGGACATGATAACAATGCGGCAGGGCCGGCTAGAGCTAGTGCCCTTTATATGGCTGTTCATGAGGATCATCCAGACATCCTTGCTATCCTGCTCAAACACGGAGGAGATGTGGCGGAAAATTATGTTGATGGGAAATCGTTAGATATGTTTGACAGATCGGAAATATCTCGCACCTCCAGCGAAAGACAAAGACCCAGCCAGCGAAGCCGAGCTCCGCAAACGTATCGCCGCCGATATGCTGTCACATGCTGAGTATGTGAAAATGCATTATGGCTTCTATCCTGAGCGCTACGACAATCCCTTCAAGGTCCTGGCCAAGATACGCCATAGTGCAGCTAGGATCACTTCCCGGTTGAGAGAAGCATGTGTGCAAGTGGACGAACATGGGAGATACTTCTTCACTGCTATGCAAGCTGCTATTGCAAATGAGCGGCATGGTGTTGTTGAGCTCTTGCTCGAGCATGGGGCTACGATGCCACTTGTCATTGCAATTGGGGACAAAGAAGCGAGTGGGGAAGCGGAGGCAATTGCGAGGAGATTGAGAATGCAGCAATCCTTCCGGTATGAGGAGAGGGGCGCAGATGGATCGACGTCCTCAACTGGTGCAGGAGTGCTGCCTCAGGGGTAGGTGACTGCTGCTTGCCGGCGGTTGTTTCTTGTACTGCCCGCGACAATTGGATATCGCGATGAACGGGCTGCGAATGAAGATGATCAGGGAAAATATTGCAGGAGTGGAAGGATATGAGGAGGGAAAATACAACTTGTGAGATAAACGTTAGAGGGGGGACGAAGTATGGTGATGAGGATCAGGAAAGAAAGGGGTCAATTGGCCAAGGATCGAGCCGTCAATTTCATTGGATCGTGGCTTGTAACGTCCCAGGCATGGTAATGTGAACAAGTGCAATTCTACATTCCACAATCATTCTTGAATCGTTGCAATCCTGCTATTCTGGAGGACATTTCTGTCATATATATCGGAATCGTTGTAGTCATCCTCTTCGATCTTCAATCTTTATCCCATATCCTGGCAAGTTACGTGTACATTTGCTCAGGGTAAGCCAAGCTTACAGAAAAGGGGAGGTAGGACTTATTCGTAGTCTATATTATCTAGTATTATCATACTATTAGAAGTTACTAAGGAAGTAAGTAGAATAGGGCTAGTAGGATTATATAGAGCCTGTTAGCGCTAAGATATTTACCCCTCTATTAGTATTGAAAAATATTAGTATAGTATTACCTTTCATAGATATTACTATAAACATGTCGTTATAAGTTACAAATATCTATTACGTAATAAGGTATATTACTAATAATACTAATATATAGATATCTTATTATTTAGCCGCTAAGTAACTAGTCTACTACTATTAGCCTATATATAATAAGTATAAGACCTTCTAAAGTAGCTTTAATATCTAAAAACCCCCTATATCTAGGTAATATAATCCTAGGATAAGTAAGCCTAGTTATATATATATAGAATAGTCCTAAGGTAGGATAGTAGAAGTAATTAAATATATATAATTTAAAGTCTAAAAGGATAGAGAATATAAGTAGAATCTAATAGATAGATAGTATTAATACTACTTAAATTCCCTTAATTAATAGTTAACCCCTTATACTAATCCCTAGCTAAACTAGCTTAATTAGTATAATATTACCTTTTATAAATATTATTATAAATATATTATTATAAGTTATAAATATCTATTATATAATAAGGTATATTACTAATAATACTAATATATAGATATCTTATTATTCAGCTATTAAGTAACTAGTCTACTACTATTAGCTTATATATAATAAGTATAAAGCCTTCTAAAGTAGCTCTAGTACCTAAAAACCTATTAAGACATAGCTAAAATAAAACTATAAAAGAAGGTAGAAGGTAAGATTATATATAAGATAAATTATTAACTATTTAAGCGTTTTTATTAATACCTTTAGGAGGTATTTAATATATAATTAATATTTACTATAATATATAGGTAGTATAAGTCTAATTTCTATTATTTAAGTAGCTAGATCTTATTATTATTAAGGCTAGACTCCTTTACTTATATAATAGCCCCTTAATAGAAGGAGTAGCTTAAGTAATAACTATTATATCTTAATAACTTAATAGTCTCTTAGAGGACCTTAGTAACTAACTATCTTATAAATAGGTAGCCTAGGTAGAAGAGAGGGCTTAAAGAATATATAAGAAATATCTTAAATAGATAGTAAAGTAAGTATAAAGAATAGGCCTTATTATCTATTATAATAATAATAAGTATTACCCCTTTTTAAAAGGGATCTATTTTAGAAGATAAGAGGATAAAATTAATATAATCTTTATATAGGACTATTAAGTATCTTATTAAAGAATAATATATAAACTCCTTATTTAGATTACTAGTATTCTATATAAATTTCCTAATATATAGAAAATTAGTAAAAGTAAGGTAAAAGAAGGTATATATTATAACCTTAAATAAGATTAGTTAATTAAATATTAATAGGATATATAATAGGATATCCCTTATAATTAATAAATATTTAAAGAAGTCTTTCTTACCTCTTACTTAGTAGATACTATTAATAACGCGTTTTAATAAGGGGTAATAAAAGATATTATTATTATTATATCCTATATTAATATATATTAATCTTAGGCTAATAAGGTATAACTTAATTATTAATACTTATACCTAGTTATTACTTAGTATACTAACCTAATTAATTAAAGAGTATAAAGAGGCTAAAAATAGAGGCTAGTAGCTAACTAATATATAATATTTAATATATAAACTTCTTAATATTTTATAAGTATTATATATTTTAGGTATTAAATCTTCTTATAAGTATTAAGTAATAGCCTTTATAAGGTATATAACTTTATATTAGTCTTTTAATAGATTATAACTTAAAGTTAAAGGGGGTTAATAAGACTTTATAATTAGGAGTATATATTAATAATTTTATTATATTATATTTAAGAAAGTATATTTATTAGGTATTTTTTATATAAATAGATTTATTTAACTTTAATAATAAGGATATTATACTAGGCTAGTAGTATAATAATATCTTATAAAGGAGTTATAACTAATTTATAAATAGATAGTTTAATAAGATTATAATATATAACCTAATTATTATTCAAGATATAAAGTACCTTATTAATAGAATTTAATATTTAATAATTAAGGGTAATATAAATAGTCCTTATCTCTTTAAACTAGATATCTTTCTTAATATAATAATTTAGGATCTTAATATTAAAGACCTATTTGATATCTAAGGCTTAAGTTAGAAAGTCTCATAAGAAGCCTCTTATATTAATAGTCTTAAAGGCGTTAATCTAAAGGTAGTAAGATATATAAGTAATAATAGTATAAATTAATAAAATCCTATTTTATATAAATAGGAAGGCCTTCTACTATAGTAGGTCCTACCTTATATTATTATTAATATAGATATAGGAACCTTATCTACTTAAAGTATTATAAAGATATCTTAAAAAGGCTTTACCTAGAATAATAACCTTAATAATAAATAATAGGAAACTAATTAGTAAGTTAAGCTTAAATCTAGGGATAAAAGTCTTATTTAATAGTATTTATAATAGGGCTTTTCCTCTTTTTAACCTATTATTAGGGAGTTAAGCCTATATTTTAATAGTATTAATTTTTAGGCCTAGGAAATTAGCTATTATCCCTTCTATATCTTTCTTATAATTAATTATAAGAATAAGTTATTTATAGAGTATATTAAACTATTATTTATATAATTCTATATTTATATTAGGGGGTAGGATAGTAAGGAAGTTATTTAAATAGTAGATAATTATACTTTAATATAAGATTATAATTAGGATCTAATTAAGTACTTTAATAAATAAGTTAAAAATAAAGGG
>JAABUK010002897.1_pt1 | contig 29986 bp, 36 predicted proteins | sample 5559141 | NCBI WGS metagenome assembly JAABUK01 (sample SAMN10711869, study PRJNA513367) | rock metagenome | isolation source: Antarctica rocks | place: Antarctica: Victoria Land, Pudding Butte nord | collected 2016-01-03
TCTTGCAACGGTATATTGGAATACTAAAAACAAAGAAGTTTACGTACGGGCTAATAACCTGCCCCAGCCTGCTAAAGGCAAACAGTTTCAGCTATGGGCTTTAGTGGATGGGAAACCTGTAGATGCCGGCACCTTGGATCCCGGGTGCGAAGGCGTATGTAAAATGAAAAACATACCCAGAGCACAGGCTTTTGCTATAACTCTCGAAAATGCAGGAGGAAGCCCCACTCCTACAATGGAGCAGATGTATGTGCTTGGCAAAATCTAATTGCTGACCGAAGCATTATTACTAAACTTCTGCTTCATAAAGACTAAGAGAGCTGTTTGGTTTCAAAACATTTCTTAGCAATAATTTATCTTCATTTTTACTTTATATCTGAGGAATAATCCAATGCCCATTTTTTTCTATTAATTTACAGCTTATTTTCAATTTTATTATGAAAATAGTTTATTTTACTCCTGCTGTAATCTGGTTCATTGTCTCGCTGATTCTTCTTACACTTCCTGCAAATGATCTTCCTCATAGCAGCTTATTTGATTTACCTTATTTTGATAAATATGTTCATTTAGGAATGTTTTTTCTGCTGACCGTTTTATTTTCTTATCCTTTTTCTAAATTAACTGCTGAAGATGTAACCATATCAGCTATATTTAATAAAATAGCATTGTTTATTATTCTATACGGAATAATAATGGAATTTGTACAAAAATACTTTACTGCGGGAAGGACATTTGATATTACAGATATCTTATTTGATGCTGTCGGAAGTGTAACCGGATTATTGATAATGAGGAGACTTACGTTCAAAAAAATAGGCCCCAATAAAAATCGGGGCCGAAACCAAAACTAACTGCTTATGAGAAAAATATGATTACTGTATAATTTGTAATCCGGATAAGATATGACAAAGTTTATGCCAATCTGAATGTTTGCTTTTACGTTAAAAAATCCCTTTTCCGGGGACTAACTCTGACGTTAACCGGATTATTTATTGCGAAAACTTATTTTTATTGTTTTACTCAACCCATTTGTCCAATATAGATTGTTGGAATTAGCATGTAATAAAACTCAATTTTGAAAAGAATAGGATTGCTGTCAGACACTCACAACTATCTTGATGATGCAATTTTTAAGCATTTTGACAAATGCGATGAGATCTGGCACGGCGGAGACTTTGGTACGGCTGCGGTTGCAGAACAATTGGAAAAATATAAGCCGTTAAAAGGAGTTTACGGAAATATAGACGGATACGATATAAGAAGCCGGTTTCCTGAAGTTTTACAATTTAGCTGTGAAGATGTAAAAGTATTAATGATACATATCGGAGGCTATCCGGGCAGGTACACTCCCCTTGCACGAAAGGAGATTATTTCTTTTGGCCCTAAGCTTTTTATTTCCGGTCATTCACATATTTTAAAGATAATGTACGATGGAAAATTTAAATGCCTTCATATTAATCCCGGCGCAGCGGGCAAACAGGGCTGGCACAAAGTAAGGACGCTTGTCAGGTTTGTAATAGACGGCGAAAACATAAAAGACTGTGAGGTGATTGAGTTGGGCAGTAAGGGAATGGGGCATTAGGGGATTAACTGAGGGAACGCCGGGGACATTAAGTCAATAAGTCACTGGGTCAATAAGTCATTGAGGAATTGTAGCGGGCTTTGATATTTTCTTTTTATTTTTTCATTCTGCACAATAAAGTTTTCCATTATGCGTTATATAGATGTCTGCTTTAGTTTTTTGTTTAATGAGATAATTTTTAAATTTAAAAACTCCTGTTTCTACAGGGGTTTTTGTTTTTTGTATAAATGTCATCCGGGTAATTTATTTTTAGCGTATTAAGAATGTTTCAATATTTTATAAGTGCGAATTTGTTCTTTTTGAACTAAATCAATACAGACACAATATCATTTGGCTTTCTCAGCAATTTATCCAACGGGCATGCTTTGGCTATTTCCAGCATCCTGTTTTTTTGCTCATCGGTAAGATCTCCTTTTATCTCAACTTCACAAAAAAAAGTGTTGTTGCCTGATTCCATTTCCGAACCTTTTACAAGATCCGCCTTTACTTTTATAGTATCTACGTGCCAGTTTTTTCTTTGGGCATACATTCTCAACGTAATAACTTTACATGAAGCCAGGGACATGCACAAATAGTCACCAGGTGCAGGACCTTCATCTTTACCGCCAACTTCAGGTAATTCATCAGCTAAAAGAAAATGTTGGTTTATTTTTAATTCTGTTGTATATATTTTACCGCTGTTTTCTGCCAGCGCTGAAGCTATGATTTTAGGTTTCGACATATAGTACAGTTTACTGAATTAATAATTGATACAACAAAGTGATGATATAAACAGGAACTCCTTATTTAAATATAAATCGAAAATTAGTTTAATTCAATAAAAGAATAATTTTCAGACTAATTTATTTGGCAATGATTTAAATAAAATGCAGATATTGCATTGCACTGATTTCATTGGAAAAAGCAATGTTTTAGTTTTTCTCTGTATCTGCTTTAATTTAAACATAAAAAATTTTATTATGAATACACGTCGCGATTTTTTGCAAAAAATTACTGCTTCGGCTGTACTTGTGCCAATTTTATCTAAATGCGGCTCTGCAAGTGTTAAAGACAATAAGGCTGGAGGGCTCCGGGTAGCAATTATGGGCCTCGGCAGCTACGGAACCAGGGTAGCAGAGGCCATGCAATCGTGTAAAAAAGCTAAATTAGTGGGAGCTATCAGTGGTACTCCTTCTAAAATTAAAGATTGGCAGAGTAAGTACAACATTCCGGAGAAGAACTGTTACAACTACGAAAATTTTGACAACATAAAAAGCAATCCGGATATTGATGCGGTATATGTTATTACTCCGAATGCACTTCATCACGATCATGTTATACGTGTGGCAAAAGCTGGCAAGCACGTCATTTCCGAAAAGCCCATGTCTATTAATGCTGCATTAGGGCAGCAGATGGTGGATGCCTGTAAGCAGGCAAATGTAAAATTGCTGGTAGGATACAGAATGCACTTTGAACCGCATACGCTTGAAGTTATACGGATGCGAAAAGCAGGCGAGTTTGGAAAAATACTGTTTTTCCAGGGATTATCAGGCTTTGTAATAGGCGATCCGAAGCAATGGCGGCTAAACAAGCAATTATCGGGCGGCGGCGCTATGATGGATATTGGTATTTACTCTATTAATGGCTCGCGCTATATGACAGGTGAAGAACCAATGTGGGTGACTGCGCAGGAAACCAAAACCAATCCTGAAAAGTTTAAAGAAGGTGTTGACGAAACCATCCAATTTCAACTTGGCTTTCCAAGTGGAGTTGTAGCTTCTTGTTTGTCAACTTACACTATGAACAATTTAGACAGCTTTTTCTTAAACGGCGATAAAGGATTTGCTGAATTGCAACCTGCTACCGGTTATGGTCCCATAAAAGGCCGTACAAATAAAGGCGAAATAAATCAGCCGGTTGTGACTCACCAAACGGTACAAATGGATGAAATGTCAGATATCATTCTCGAAGGCAAACAACCTGTTGTGCCTGTGGACGGCGAAGAAGCGGTGAAAGATTTAAAAATTATTGATGCAATTTATTTAGCTGTTAAAACAGGTCAAAAGGTTGACTTAAAAGTGTAAAATTGATTAAAATCCCTGCTCAAATCCTTTAAATCATGGTTCAGTAACTTAAATAATGATCACAACAACTACTAATTCTATCGAAGGCCACCCCGTTCAGCAGTATCTCGGCATGGTAAGTTCTGAAGTCATTATAGGTGCAAACATTTTTAAAGACCTGTTTGCCGGCCTCCGCGATATTACCGGCGGTCGCAGCAGCACCTATGAAAAAGTAATCGAAGAAGCACGTACAAATGCTATGAATGAGCTTATTCAAAAAGCACAAAGTATTGGTGCAAATGCAATAATCGGCATAGACCTCGACTTTGAAACGGTCGGTGCCTCGGGCAGTATGCTGATGGTAATGGCGACAGGAACTGCCGTAAGGATATAAATATTTTCAGGAATATATTTGATTCTAAAAGAAAAACTTCATTAGTAAGAAGCAATATCTATCTATTGCTTTTCTTTATTATAAATGAATAAACAACAATTAATACAGCAGATAAAAAATAAGAAAAATTACCTGTGCATAGGATTAGACACTGATACAGCAAAGCTTCCTGACCATTTAAAATCTCATCCAAACGGTGTTTTTGAATTTAACAAAGCAATCATTGATGCCACAAAAGATGTATGTGTAAGCTACAAAATCAATACAGCTTTTTATGAGGCGATGGGCATTAAAGGATGGGAAGTATTAGAGCAAACTGTCAACTATATTCCTGCAACGCATCTAAAAATTGCCGATGCCAAACGTGGAGACATAGGCAATACTTCATCGCAATATGCAAAGACATTTTTTAAAGTCTACAACTTCGACGCGGTAACGGTTGCGCCATATATGGGTGAAGATAGTATTCGCCCGTTTCTTGATTATAAAGACAAATGGACAATTGTGCTCGGACTTACATCAAATAGAGGAAGTGCAGATTTTCAGCAATTAAAAGTCACCTCAGGAGCAGCTGAAAATATTTTTTTGTACGAAAAAGTGATGCAAACAATTGCAGAATGGGGAACACCTGATAACCTGATGTTCGTAACAGGCGCAACAAAACCAGAGCAACTAAAAGATATAAGAAGATTATTTCCCGAACACTTCTTTCTTATTCCGGGCGTAGGTTCTCAGGGCGGAAGTCTGAAGGAAGTATCTGAAGCCGCTTTGAACAAAGAAGGAGGAATTTTGGTAAATGTAAGCCGGGCGATCATTTATGCAGGTAATGGCGAGAGGTTTGCCGAAGAAGCGAAATGCGTTGCTGAACAGTATGCTGATAAAATGAAAGACTATTTGAAAAAATAAATTCTAAAAGGGAAATTCTAAATTCTAAGTTTCCGGTTTAAGCTCTAACTTTTTTAAGATAGCAGCAAAAATGTTCTGTAATTCAATTGTTTCCTGTATTAATATTCTTCGTGTTTCTTCAAGTTGTTCATCCTGAATAATGATATGCTTAAGCCAAAGGCGGCTTTCTTTTGTTTCTTTTTTAGATATTTTAATTCGCATTTTCAAATCATTCTTTCCAAGATTTTCATTTGCTTCTATGTAGTTTGCCGCAATTGAACCGGCAGACCTAACCAGTTGCTTAATGTATTCCAGGTTTATTAATGTATGTTTTACCTGCAGACAAAAATCTCTGATTGATAAAGAAAATTTCTCTGTTCTTTCTTCTAAATCATATTTTCATTTCTTCTAATTTATTTTAAAACTTAATTTTTAGAATTTAGTTTTTATCTTTTAGAAATTTTCTTTTAGAATTACATAAAATTTAAAGACATCTTCGAACGAACAATACAAGGGCACCGGTGCAACTCTTATGACTCCCGGCTCCCGATAATCAACCACAATTCCGCTGCTTATCATTTTTTCATGTATTTCTTTACCGCGTTCTTTAAAATATAGTGATAACTGTGCTCCGCGGCTTTCTTTATTTGCAGGAGTTATTATTTCAAAACTTGAATTTGTTAGCTGTTTCAGCAGAAATTCAAGGTAAGCCGTAAGTTCTTTGCCCTTGGAGACAATGTTTTCAAAACCTGCTTCTTCAAAAATTTCTAAAGAAGCTTTTAACGAAGCCATGTTCAAAATTTGTGCTGTGCTTATGTTCCATCCGCTCGCATTTGGCTTGGCGATAAATCCTTTTTCCATTTTGAACCTTGCTTTTTCGTCATTTCCCCACCAGCCTGCAAAGCGTGGTGTAGAAGGATTCGTGGCAAATTTTTCATGAACATATACGCCTGCGACAGCACCTGGTCCTCCGTTTAGATATTTATACGAACACCAGACAGCAAAGTCAACATTCCAGTTATGCAATTCAAGCTTTACATTTCCTGCGGCATGCGCCAGGTCAAAACCTGCTATCGCTCCCGATTTATGCGTGGTTTCTGTTATCGTTTTTATATCGAATAATTGTCCGGTATAATAATTTATTCCGCCCAACATTACCAATGCTAAATTATCAGCATTTTCTTCTATTACTGCTAAAATGTCTTCGCTTCGCAAAGTTTTTTCACCTTCCCGCGGAGCGATTTCAATAACAGCTTCATCAGGATTGTATCCGTAATGCTTTACCTGTGTTTCAACTGCATATTGATCTGAAGGAAATGCGCTCGCTTCCATAATGACTTTAAATTTTGCAGAAGTTGGCTTGTAAAAAGTAAGCATTAACAAATGAAGATTAACCGTAAGACTGTTCATTACTGTCACTTCATCTTCACTGCAGCCGACAATGGCAGCCAACGGTTTTTTAAAGCTTTCCTGGTAATACATCCAGGGGTTTTTTGCTTTTAAAAATCCGGCTATCCCAAGGTTTTTCCAATCATCTAACTCCTGTTGCACGGCAGCTTCAACTGTTTTGGCCTGCAGGCCTAACGAGTTGCCGCAGAAATAAATAACATCCCTATCGTTAATTTGAGGAAAATAAAATTTATGCTTAAACGCTGCAAGTTTATCTTCTTTATCTTTCAATTGTGCATATTCAGAAGAAGCTTCGAAATTCATTAATAGTATTTTTAGGTGGTAAAAAATGAAAATTACAAACAACCCGTGATATATAATGTTTATAAGCTAAAAGCCCGACATGATAAATGCGGAATTTCTAAATGAAATAAAAAGACTTAGGTCAATTGCAGATACAGGCCTTCTTTACGCGAAAAACGAATATGATAAAGAACGTTACTTAGAATTGCAGGAAATAAGCTTTAATCTTCTTAATACATTCAGTAGTTCAAGCATGGAGGATTTGAAATTTATGCTGCCGCCCGCAATTGATTATCCTACGGCTAAGGTTGATATACGCGGGCTTGCCATTTCAGATGATAATAAAATATTGATGGTAAAAGAAAGTATTGATGGTAAATGGTTTTTACCAGGCGGTTGGGGAGATATTGGCTACAGCCCCAAAGAAACAATTATAAAAGAATGTAAAGAAGAAACAGGGCTTGATATTATTCCTGAAAGGCTTTTAGCAGTGTTTGATAAAAAAATGCATGCACATCCGCCGCAACCTTTTTATGTGTATAAAATGGTTTTTACTGCAAAATCATTTCAAATGAATTAACTAAAGGATTCGATGTTTCAGACGTTCAATATTTTAATATCGAAAATCTTCCTGAACTTTCAGAAGATAGAATTTTAAAAAGCCAGGTTGAGCTTTTATATCATAAAGTTATGACTGGTGATAAAGTTGTTTACGTTGATTAAAAAAGTTTCTTTTGTATTTATAATAGTCAGCCCTCTTCCACCCGCTGATATGCTTAAATACATTTTGTGAATGACAAAAGTATTCGTAAGGTTAAATATAAATACCTAAATCGCAAGCAGAAAGTTATTAGGTAAAATAAAGTATTCTAAAAAGAGCTTATGTAGCTATAAATTTGCATCAAACCCTGTTATGGAACTTCGAACTGAATTATATTTAGGTGACTGTAAAGAAGAATTAAAAAAACTTCCGGATAATTCCATCAACTTAATAGTAACGTCTCCCCCATACGCAGATCAAAGGAAAAGCACTTATGGAGGTATTCACCCTGATAAGTACGTTGAATGGTTTCTTCCAATTAGTAAAGAACTGCTAAGAGTGTTAAAACCAACAGGAACTTTTATACTGAATATTAAAGAAAAGGTAAAAGATGGAGAACGCAGCACTTATGTAATGGAGTTAATTCTTGAAATGCGGAAACAAGGTTGGTTATGGACAGAAGAATTTATCTGGCATAAAAAAAACTCTTACCCGGGTAAATGGCCTAATCGTTTTCGTGATGCCTGGGAAAGGTTGTTACAGTTCAATAAGGACAAGAAGTTTGATATGTATCAGGAAGAAGTAATGTTGCCGATGGGAGAATGGGCAAAGTCGCGTTTAAAAAAGTTAAGTGCAACAGATAAAGTTCGTGATAATTCAAAAGTTGGAAGCGGTTTTGGGAAGAATATTTCTAACTGGCTTACAAGAGAAAAAGCTTATCCAAGTAATGTTCTTCATTTAGCAACAGAATGCAACAATAAAAACCATAGTGCAGCTTTTCCGGAAGAATTACCAGAATGGTTTATTAAATTATTTACAAAAGAAAACGATATGGTTCTAGACCCTTTTATGGGTTCTGGTACCACTATTATTGTTGGTAATCGTATGAAGCGAAATACTATTGGAATTGAAATTAAAAAAGAGTACTACGATTTTATAAAAAAAGATATTAAACCTATTGAACTTCTTCTTCTTGAACCCAATGTACTTTATACAAAAACAGGTTCTTAATACTACATACACTTATCCTCTATAGCTCCTAAATGAACAAATCAGAACTGCTTCAAAAAACTACAGAATGGGTTGAAAAACATATTGCAGAATTTCACGAAGCACGAATAAAAAAAGTAAAAAGCATAGATTTAAAAGAAGTATTGGAAGCTAAAAACCCGTACTTATTTAAAGCTAAAGCGATTACTTTATCACAAGAGTTTATAAACATTCTTTTAGAAGCTAAAATGAGCTCTTCAGAAGAAACAATTTTTGGAAACTGGCTCGAAGGATTAGCCATTTATATAAATTCCCTGGTTTATAATGGTATGAAATCAAGTGCGGATGGAATCGATCTTGAGTTTGTAAGAGATGGTAAAAGATTTCTTGTAGTTATTAAATCGGGTCCTAACTGGGGTAATCAATCACAGATTAGTAAAATGTATTCAAACTTTAATGGGGCTAAAAAAAGAATAAGTACAAGTGGAAATAAAGAGGAAATAATTTTTGTAAATGGGTGTTGTTATAGCCGAGACGCTATACCGCATAAGTTTCCAAAAAAAGGACAGATTATTATAAATTTTGCGGCCAGGAATTTTGGGAATTTATTTCAGGAGACCAGAACTTATATACCGATATTATTGAACCATTGGCACATCAAGCTGTAGAAATGAATAAAGAATATGATATTGAATATGGAGCGTTAGTAAATAAAATAACACCGGAATTCCAGAAAGAATTTTGTGACGAGAAAGGAAATATAAATTGGAATAAAATAGTTGAGCTAAACTCCTCAATAAGAGTTAAGAAACAAGCTACCAATAAAAAGGCAGGGACAACCTAAAAGAAAAAGTTATCTGCCAAAAAGAATAAATAGAAAAATTACTTTAGAGGAGAACCCAACAATGTTTAATAGTACCACTTACGGTAAGTCAAAATAAAATAAAACAAATAACATGGCTGCCAAAACAGATACATTCCAATCACCTGATTATTATTTGCTCGATGAGTTGCTGACCGAAGAGCAAAAGATGGTGCGTGAAACGGTTAGAAATTATGTAAAAAAAGAAATTTCTCCCATAATTGAAGGTTATGCGCAAAGAGCAGAATTTCCACAGCAGATAGTAAAGCAATTAGGAGAAATAGGTTGCTTTGGCCCAACGATACCTGTAGAATACGGAGGCGGAGGAATGGATTATATAAGTTACGGATTAATGATGCAGGAGCTGGAAAGAGGCGACAGCGGCGTGAGGTCTACCGCATCTGTACAAGGCTCGCTGGTGATGTACCCGATATATGCGTACGGCAGTGAAGAACAGCGGCATAAATACTTGCCTAAATTAGCAAGTGGTGAATGGTTAGGATGTTTTGGATTAACAGAGCCTGATCATGGAAGTAATCCGGCAGGCATGCTGACTAACTTCAAAGATGCAGGCGATCATATTGTATTAAACGGATCAAAAATGTGGATCAGTAACGCGCCTTTTTCACAGGTAGCTGTCGTGTGGGCAAAAAATGATCAAGGTGAAATACAGGGACTGATTGTGGAGAGCGGAATGGAAGGTTTCAGCGCACCTGCAACGCATGGAAAATGGAGTCTGCGTGCAAGCTCAACAGGTGAACTGGTTTTTGACCATGTAAAGGTGCCGAAAGAAAATATTTTGCCAAATGTAAAAGGATTGAAAGGTCCTTTAGGTTGTTTGAGCAAAGCCCGTTATGGCATCTCCTGGGGCGCCTTGGGTGCTGCTATGGATTGCTACGATACAGCTTTGAAATACAGTAAAGAGCGGGTGCAGTTTGACAGGCCGATAGGAGGTTTTCAATTGCAGCAAAAAAAGCTTGCAGAGATGATAACCGAAATAACAAAAGCACAACTGCTGGTATGGAGATTAGGCGTTTTAATGAATGAAAACAGGGCAAGTGCAGCGCAAATATCTATGGCTAAAAGAAACAGTTGTGAAATAGCAGCAAATATTGCCAGGGATGCACGCCAATTGTTAGGCGGAATGGGTATAACGGGAGAATATAGCATTATGCGCCACATGATGAACTTGGAAAGCGTGATGACGTATGAAGGTACACATGATATTCACCTGCTGATAACAGGGATGGATGTGACGGGGTTGAATGCGTTTAAATAGGCTTTACTTTTAAATTAATTGGTTTTGTGTAAATTGCATTATAAACCAAAATAATGGATTATATAATAAATGAATGGATAGAAGTTCGTTCCGATGTTTTGGGTGGCAAACCTGTACTCAAAGGGACGAGATTAGATGTAGAAACTGTAATCAGTTATCTGCTGGCAGGTGATACGGAAGATGATATTATTGCAGCCTTTCCGTCTCTTAATAAAGAAAATATTAAGGCTTGCAGAGATTTTGGAATAAAAATGTCAGGTTTAAAATATTCTGTTGTTGAATTGAAAAATGTGAAATAGTGGCACGTTTTCTTGTCGATGCTAACCTTCCTCAAACCTTCAATCTTTGGCAATCAGATGATTTTTTATATGCTAATTCTTTAGGTGGAGATGTAAGTGATAGCTACCTGTGGGATTACGCAAGGGAACACTCCTTAACAATATTATCAAGGGATAAAGATTTTGCTGATAGAATAGTACATTCTAACCCTCCTCCAAAAATCATTCATTTTAGATTAGGTAATTTGCGTTACGCAGATTTTCGCCTGTTTATGAAAGAACACTGGGAAAAAATAATTTTTTATAATCTCAATTATAAGTTGGTTTTAGTATTTGTTCATTCAATTGAAGGTATAAAATGAAGATATTTTTAATAGGCATGATGGGCTCAGGCAAAACATATTGGGCAGAAAAGTTAAAAAAAAAATTAAAGATTGCAGCTTATGACCTTGATGCATTGGTTGAAATGATGGAAGAAAAAACGATTGCAGAAATATTTGAAGAAGATGGTGAAGAATATTTCAGAAAGGCAGAAACGAAAATGCTGCGTTTATTTGCAGAGAAAAAACAATTTATTTTATCCTGCGGCGGCGGCACTCCCTGTTGCAACGATAATATGAAATGGATGAATAAACAGGGAATAACCATCTGGCTTAATGAGCCGGTAAGTGTTTTATCTGAAAGATTGTTAAAAGAAAAAAGCCATCGGCCGTTAATAAAAAACTTAGACGATAACGCTTTGCAAGGTTTTCTTACAAAAAAACTGGAAGAAAGGACAGGCTATTATAGCCAAGCCGCCTATCAGCTAAATGAAGAAAATATTACTGAAGATACGTTCATAAAAATAGTAAAGGAACATGCATAAATTTTTTTTACAATCGGCATCAGTCTTAGGAGCTTTGGCTGTAGCACTCGGCGCATTTGGTGCGCATGCACTAAAGCGGATAGCGCCGGAGGCTGTTGTAAATATTTTTGAAACAAGTGTACGATACCAGTTTTATCATGTTTTCGCTTTGGTGATTGCAGGTATTTTGTACCGCGATTTCTCTGATAAATGGATGCTTTGGTCAGGCAATTTTTTTATTACCGGCATCTTACTTTTCTGCGGATCCTTATACATACTCACTTATCTGAAAGCGTCCGGGAGGCCAGGTCTCGACTGGGTAGGTATCATTACTCCTTTTGGTGGTTTAGCTTTTATTGCAGGCTGGGTTTGTATGTTTATAGCAATGTATAAAACTGGCGCGGCATGATGTAGCATTAAAGGTGTTCACGCAAAGATGCTAAGTTAGCAAAGGAGAAAGTATTCTTTATAAGCTTTGCTGATAGCAGTAATTTGCTTGTCTTTGCATAAAAATAATCTTACATTTATTATATGTCAATAAATCTTTCCAAAATTTCTACCCATGCACCTAAAGGGTTAGATAAAGATGATACAAAAGAAAAGATGGGCTCTATATTAGAGGAACTGGATGAATTGCAAAATCTTTTATATGCTAACGGTAAAAATGCTGTGCTGGTAATTATACAGGGAATGGATGCCAGCGGCAAAGACGGAGCAGTTAAAAATGTTTTTGGAACATTAAATCCTTTGGGCGTAGTTGCAAAATCTTTTAAAGCGCCGACTGAAGAAGAACTGGCCCATGACTTTTTATGGCGCATACACAGTCATGCTCCGGCAAAAGGAATGATACAGGTTTTTAACCGTTCTCAGTATGAAGATGTGCTTATAACGCGGGTGCATAAATGGATAGATGATGAGACGGCACATAAAAGAATGAAAGCAATAAATAACTTTGAAAAGCTGTTGCAGGAGCATAATGACACCCTGATTTTAAAATTTTATTTGCATATATCACAGGAAAAACAAACAGAACGGTTAAATGAAAGGCTTACAGACAAAAGAAAACATTGGAAGGCCAACCCAAATGATTTTAAAGAAGCAAAACTTTGGGACGATTATATGAAAGCTTACGAAGATTGTTTTGAACAATGCAATGCCATTCCCTGGATAATTGTTCCCGCTGATCAAAACTGGTATAAGGAATATACGATCGCCACGGTTTTATTAGAAAACCTGCAGAAGCTTGACATGAAGTATCCTGCGTTGAAGACAGAGCAGAGTTAACTTTGCCTGATAAATACTACCATAATTATTTTATAGAAACTAAAGAAAAAGCTTTCATTTATATCCTTTTCAAGAATCCAAATCTTCCGGCAGCGCCTGCTAATTTATTATTAATAAATCTTTTTGCTCTTCTTACAATAAGGTACATTATATAATAACCTGCAACTATTCCCATTACAATTCCTCCAATAATGCCAAACAAAGAAACCTGGCTAAAAGTAAGATTAAAATGAAAAGCCGCATTTATTAGCGATAACAAGATCATACCCACACAAGCACCCAAAATGGAGGAAATGACAACTATTATTCTTTTTATTATAAACATTTTTTCTTGAGTTTTATTAAGTATTGCAAATCAAATACCGTTTTTAAAAAACAAAAACCCATGCAATAATGTCATGGGCTTCTCAATATTCTGCATTCATATATAAATAATCCTTTTCTCTTCTCCCTTTAGGGCTGGAGCTTTTCTCTTCTCCCTTTAGGGCCGGGGAGACGACTTATGGCGCCACCAATCTAAAACCATTTCCATGAATATTTACAATTTCAATATTGGGGTCGTCTCTTAAATATTTACGAAGTTTCGCAATATAAACATCCATGCTCCGACCGTTGAAATATGTATCGCTGCCCCAAATTTTCTTTAAAGCCTGTTCACGTGCAAGCAAGTCATTTTTATGTTCGGCAAGCATTTTAAGCAATTCATTTTCTTTTGGCGATAATGTTTGCATAATTCCGCTATGGCTCAGTTCGCGCAATTTCGGGTTGAAATGATAACTGCCGAGATCAAACTCAATATTTTCATTTATCCGGTTTTCTTCTTCATTTCGCTTTAAAATCGCTTTAATTTTTAGCAGCAACACTTCACTGTCAAACGGTTTTGTTATGTAATCGTCAGCCCCTAATTTATAACCCGCAATTATATCTTCCTTCATTGTTTTTGCACTTAAAAAAAACAACGGCATATCAGGATCTACATCACGTATCTCTTCAGCTAACCTAAATCCGTCCATATTTGGCATCATTACATCAAGCAGGCAGATATCAAACTTTTCACGCTGAAATGCGGCTAAACCCAAACGTCCGTCCCTTTCCAGTATCACATCATAATCGTTCAACTCCAGGTAATTTTTAAGAACCATACCTAAATTGGTATCATCCTCGCACAATAACACTTTATATTTTCTTCCTTCCATAATATTCTTTTTTATTTAAGGTTAAACTATAAGCAAAACCAATACAATATACTAAGTTTTTTTTCTTTATAAAAGAAATTTTATTTGAAAAAAACATATATATAATTAAACAGGTTCAATACAAAAATAAGCATCCTGATTTTTATGCTGCTTCTTGTATTACAGTTATGTAAAAACTATGCCTGTAAGTCTGCAAAACATTCAATTTGTGCATCTGCCATTTTAATATAGTTAATATATAGTTTAATTTTACTTTTAATTTTATGCTATTTATGCTATTTATAGTACAAAGCAAGCAGAATAATTAGTGGCGGTTGATACAGTGCTGCTGATTGCAGAAAAAGGCAAAACTTTAGTTATTATCTTCATCAAAGTTTTTACATCAAGCCTTGGTTTCGATACCGGGCAGCAATATATTCCCTTACTTAAAACTTAGAATAACATAAGAATGATATCAGATAACAGAAGTTTTCATTCAAGAAATACAGAGAGAGTTTTTTTACTGCTGGTCACAATTGTGATGGCTATGTTGTTTTTTAAATTGTTTACAGTTCTTAAAAGAGATTTTGCAGATGTACCGCAGCGGCTGGCAGACGGAACCATAATGAACCTTAACGATGATAAACCGGAAGAACGCATAAAAATATTACTTAGCAAAGGTTTTTACTTCAGAGATAAACGGGACATTAATCTTATAAGTTCAGTCGTGGCAAATGGCCGCAACGAAGCTGCAGGTATTATAGATAATGTCGGAGAATTAAATAAAAGCAGGTACAATGTAAGCACGGAAGATGCGTACGTACGTGGAGGAGAAGAGTTTAAAAAAAGAGTTCGGGTAGAGCGGTCGTTGATAGGTTTTACAGACGAAGATTCTTCACTTTTTGAAAAGGAAAGAAAAAAACCAGCGCCGTTGCCTGCAGACAATACTCTTGCTATGGGTAACGGTACAATAAATGGAGTCGTTTTAAAAACAGGGGAAATACCTGTGCCCGCTGTGCTTGTACGGTTGCAACTTATTTTGCCGCAAGATAGTTTGTACAGCGGGAGCGTAGATGATATTGACAGTAAAATAACGGTAAACTCAAAAGGTGTGAGAAAAGTTTTTGCACTTGATTCTTTGGGTAACCGTCAACTGCAATCTCTTAGTGCTTATGCCCGTACCGGTGATAATGGAAAGTTTTCTTTTTCCGGCTTGCCTCAAAATAATTCATTTGCGGTTTTGCCTCTGCAGCCGGGTTATGAGTTTGGCAGGTCGCAGGGAGTGCAAAGATTAGAAAACAACGCTGCTTTTACTTTTTACCAGTCGCCCAATACTATAAAGCTTTTTTCGACACGTGACTTCAGTACATTAAAAAAAGAAAAATCATTTATCGTACGTACACCGGAGGAAGCAACCAAATGGTTTTGGATTATTGTAATAAGTTTTATAATTGCATTTTGGCTGCTTCATATATTGTTGAGCATTCGTTTCTGGCAGGCTGACCAGTTTATTCTTCCCGTTATCATGGTCTTGACAGGTCTTTCGTTTTTAACGCTGTTTAGCCTGCAGGACCCGCTGAGAGACCGCTTTTTTGCAAAAAGTACCTTGACATATTTTGGGGTTGGTATTTTTGGAATGATCATTTTACTGTTATTTAATCTTAAAAGATTTACTGCAGATTCTGCTTTATACCGTTTATTTGTTTTTAAGAATGCCCGCCGCGCTGCCAATGGCTGGCCTTGGGCTTTAGCAGCAATGGGTTTATTAATGCTGACGATTGCTTTCGGAACCGGCCCGGAAGGCAGCGGTGTAAAAGTAAACCTGCTGGGTTTTCAGCCAAGCGAAATAGTTAAGTTTTTAGTGATTATTTTTCTTGCAGGATTTTTTGCAGCTAATGAAAAATATATCTCAGAATATACTTCGTGGCACAAACGCTTCTCTTTTTTCTTTTTTGCATTATTTGCTATTATCGGCACTATTCTTCTGTTTTTGATATTAGGAGACTTAGGCCCGGCAATGGTTTGCTGTTTCACTTTTATTATTCTTTTCTCATTTTCACGAGGCGATTTTGCCAGCATGGCCGGTTCTGTTGTTGTTTACGTAATTTCCTTGTGGATATTAAAAAATGTTTGGATAGCTACCGGTATTACCGCGGCATGTTTGCTTCTTTATATGTTGTTTAATAAAAAGCAACTGAGCGAATCATCCATTATGGCTCTGGTGCTTATTGCAGGCTTTTTATTGCTTGATCAAATTCCTTATTTAGACAAAATTATTCCCGGACCAGTTCAGCGCTTAACAGACAGAAAAGCGATCTGGCAGGATGCCTGGAACAATGAAGTTTTTGGCGGCGACCAGGTGGCAAATGGTATCTGGGCAATGGCAAGCGGCGGCGTTACAGGCCAGGGCACAGGCGAAGGTTTTGCCAAAACAATTCCCGAAGCGCATACAGACATGTTACTGCCATCTATGGGAGAAGAGTTTGGATGGGCAGGCATTATTTGCACTTTTATTGTTTTTTTAATTTACCTGCACCGTTCTTTTAATATCGGCCGGCAAACGGGAACGCCTTTTTTATTCTACTTATGTGCAGGCATTGGCGTCAGCACATTTATACAATTTATTTTAATAGCCGGAGGCTCTACAGGAGCTTTACCACTTTCGGGAGTCGCTTTGCCATTTATGAGCTATGGCGGTTCTTCATTGCTTTGCAACATGCTTGCCGCAGGCTTTTTATTGTCTGCATCTCACTTGCGTGGTACGGTTACCCAAATGAAATTTATAACACGGCAGCAGGACAAAAATCTGCTTCCTGCGCTTTTAGCAGCTTGTATTGGTATTATGTTATTAGGGGTAAATGTATCAAAATACTTATTTAATAATAAAAAATGGGTGGCAGAACCTGCGCTGGTAGCAGACAGAAGCGGCGCAAGAATGTTCAGTTATAATCCACGTATTTCTATTCTCATAAACAGACTGCAGGCAGGAAATTTATTGGACAGAAAAGGAAGAATATTAGCGACGAGTCACGTTGAGCTTATTAAAAACCAGGAAGATTCATTGTTAGCTGCCGGCATTCCAAAAGAAAATTTAGAGGCGTTTGCATACAAGCGTTCAGACAGGTATTATCCGTACGGCGAACAAATGTTTTTTTGGACGGGTGATGCAAATACAGGCGTTTTTAATGGCTCAACAAACGGATACTTTGGGGAATATGAACATGCAGCAGAATTGCGTGGCTTTCCTACACCTGCAGCAAAATTTGAAGTAAGTGCTCACAGGTTCAGGCAAGACAGGTTTCTGCCTCAGACAACAACTGAAATGACCGTGACAAAAAGAGATTACAGTGCACTTTCTCCATTGCTGCTCGCAGGTATTAACAGTAAACAGGTAGATTCTTTTAAACGAAGAAACCGTGATGTACAGCTAACAATGGATGCGTCGCTGCAGACAAACCTGCAAAAAGCATTGGCAACAGATGATAGTGTAAAAATCAAGCGGGTCTCAGTTGTAGTTATGGAAGATAATACGGGCGATGTGTTAGCTTCAGCTTCTTATCCCTTGCCGCCCGTTAATAATTGGGATATGCTTACATTGAGCGAAGCGGAACTAAATAAATTTCCCGGATGGAATGTGAATAGTGATATTGGTTTTACATACGCTACACAACCTGGTTCAACTGCAAAACTCGTGACTGCTTTAGCAGCTTTTAATAAATTGGGAGAAGCAGCCGCAACCAAAACTATCCGCGTATATTCTCAGGATCTTATACGTGTAAAAGGTCCTGAACCTGATGAGGCCGGTGATATAACTATTGAAAGAGGGATTGTAAAATCTAATAATTCATTTTTTATCCGCCTTGCCAACCAGGAAAGGCTGCAGGAAGAAATGGGAACTTTGTACCTGCAAACGGGAATGTTTCTGCATGGTGTAGGCGGTTATTTTTATGAAAGTGAGCCAAATAATACAGATCAGGAAAACAAATGGCGTGACCTGTGGCGTAAAACCGAATTTAAAAGCCTCAATACTTACAACCCAAATAACATAAAAAGGACACGCGGCAAAGGTGTTTCAGGCATGGCATGGGGACAGGGTGAACTGATTGCAACACCAGCGTCAGTTGCAAGAGTTGCCGCAGGCATAGCCAACAACGGCACATTAATGCCAAACAGGTATGTATTAAGTGTAAGTGGTAAACCAGTTTTGGTGCAGGCAGGTGTACGCATTGCTAAAAGCTCTCAGTACGCAAGACACATGACAGACTACATGCTGGAGCAAAGCAAAAATAAAACACCACGTTTAGGACTAAAAGTAGCGGGAAAAACCGGCACACCTGAAAGAATCTGGAAGAACGAAAGAATAAACGATGGTTGGTACGTCTTTTTTGCCCCAAAAGCAAATGGCCCAGGTCACATCGTTACCTGTATCCGCCTCGAAGCAGCAAAAGGCTCAAGCGAAGCGGTAAGGCTTGCAGGAACGTATGTAATACCGATATTGGTTAAAAGAGGGTATATTAAAAGTTTTGAAAAGGAAGGAGCGGTAAATCCGCAAATAAAAAATCCATTAGCAAAAAGCAAGCTGGAGCCTGTAATTAAGCAAGTAGCATTAACTAAGCAGAATGAAAGAGATGCTGAGGAGGATACGGCGCAATAAGAATTGAATGTTGAAGAGTCGAAGAAAAGATTGCAATTATTTAAAAATATAGATTTATCTAAATAATATTCAAATTTAATGTTCTTCTATTTCTTTGCAATTATAATCTAATATTTCTTCTATACTTAACTGTTCTGATTTTGCATCACAACATATGTAAAGATTAGATGGGGATTTTTTGCAATAGTCTATAAAAAACTTTTCAGCTTTTTTATCCTTAACATTTTTTATATCATAATGACAAATATCCCCTTTTGCACTTTCTGTCGCATTAACTTCCAAGTCACTAAAACCATCATATTTCTTCATTTCATTTAAATCAATTGAAAGATACATGACAGGGTCGCCAACTGTTGTTTGATAATATTCAGCTATATGCTTACATACCGAACCAGATTTAAGGGAACAGTCTCTGTCGAATACTGATATCCCACCTCTAAAGTTGTTGAAACTGTCGCTTTGAAATCTTTTTTTAGATGGTATATATTTTTTGACATGGAGCGTTCTAATAAGGTGCATCTTTTTAAAATTTCTATTAATACTTCCTGTATCCTGTGTGTCTGTATATTATGTTCCTCAATATCTATTTCGTAATCCGCTCCAATTCCCACTTCTGTTCTTACATCAATTGTTAAGTCTGGATTAATAATTATATCTGCGAAATGGTCTTCTATGTAAAAAATTAAAGTTAAACCACCATTAGTTTTAGGAGAAACATCTACGTTTAATCCTAAATATTTCATACTATTATAGATCCCAATCGCTTTATTAATAACCTGACTTGAAGGGGCAAATCCTTCTCCATAATCCCATCCATCAAACAATTCATTTTTTAATGAAATTATTTTTTTAATAACTTTATCTTTAGGGATATAATATTCTGGTAAATAAAATAGAGTTTCCATTTCTACACTTTTTTAGGTTGCAATTGCGAGTTCTGAATCTCCTCAAGAGATTTTACTTGTTGCTTAGTTGTTTCTTCGAAACTATTTACAAGATTGTTTAATCCTGCAGCCAGAGTTTTAACAATAGTTAAGGGCATTTGTGCTATCGCTTTTGCTTTACCATGTTCCATTAAAATTAAATGGGCTTCAGTTAAAGTATGTCCCATGGAAAAGCCATTAATATATAAATTATCGATGGAATTGTCATTTAACAATTCCTGGAAACTTAATGGTGCAACAGATGAAATTTCTTCTGGCATAATTATGATTATAACTTGAAAAACATTTTAGGGCAACTTTTATGCAAACGCTACTTTAAAATCAGAACGAATAAAACTATTTTAAAGTTGCCTTACTATTAAATTTATACAAGGTAAAATAAACAATTTTATTTCAATTAAATGGTTTTATCTACAAAGTTTAATTAAAAAACATAGTACTTAAAGTAGAAATCGATTCAAGAAACATTTTCTATTTTTATAGATATTGAAAATTTTTAAATCATGGAAAATATTTTTATACAATCCTTTGTTCCAAATGCAAGCATTCTTGAATGTAATATCGGAAAAGGTATTCACTGTTACCAAAATGATGATGCAATCTTCGTTTCGGCAAATACAGCCCTCGGTGGACTTATCACCAAAAAAATGAGAGAAAGGGCAATTAAAATACTTAATTCTTTTGACAAGCCGCTCATATGTGTCAGTATTTATAATAAAAAAGTTGAATTTTTAGAAGCCTCAAAAGTTGCCTGGGGAAGCTATGTTTGGTTTGCAGATACTCCAAAGCATACAATTCATTTTGATGATAATCCAAAAACTATTAAACCTTATACCAACAACAAATAAATATTATTGTTTAAATAAAAAGTAATGAACGCTACAGAACTTGGAAGACTACTTCGTGAGTCTTATGAAAATGCAGAAAAAGGGGAAAAGGTAACAATGATACACTTATTTGGAATTAATCATTCATCGGAAATTCGCGGGTGTGGAGTTGCTGAGGTAATAAGAGAAGCAGGTATATTTTCAACATACGGCACAGAATTGGGTAAGGGAATGAAACTCGCCAAATATGTAACATTACGACGTTAAGGACATTGCATGGGAAACCGAAGTTTGGACTGCTGATAATCCTGACCACCTTGTTCATTTTAATGGGGAGAAATTTTGGGGACCGTATAAAGCTGAATAACGCCACTGAGACTTAATTGAAATATTAAACCCATCGCATTTCCCCCCATAAACATAAATTCTGCAGGCCATAACTTTGCAAAAATGTTTTTAAAAAACAACCTTTCCAATGAACAGGCTTTTAAAAAAATCAAGCACTATTGCAGCTACCAGGAAAGATGTCACAGCGAGGTAAAGACTAAACTTTATTCATATCTTTTAAGAAAAAATGAAGTGGAAGAAATCATTTCCCAATTGATAGAAGACAATTACCTCAATGAAGAAAGGTTTGCTATCCGGTTTGCAGGAGGAAAGTTCAGAATAAAACACTGGGGACGAAAAAAAATACAATATGAATTGCGGCAAAAAGGAGTAAATAACTTTATAATCAGTATCGCGCTGAGAGAGATAGATGAAGAAAGCTACCTTATAACTTTACAAAAACTTGCCCAGGCAAAATGGAATTCTTTGAAGAGTGAAAATAGCATTAGCCGTCAATCTAAAACAAATGCTTATCTTTTGCAAAAAGGATACGAGCAAAGTTTAATAAGCGAAGTAATTATCTCGATGAAGTAAGAAAACGGTTAAATTCGCGGTATGTCATCACTCACTTTTACAATAATACAGACCAGTCTTCATTGGGAAGAAAAAGCGCTGAACCTTGCCATGCTGGAAGAAAAAATAACCGGCATAAAGGAAAAAACCGAAGTAGTTATACTGCCCGAAATGTTCAGCACCGGCTTTAGCATGAATCCTGAAAAGTTAGCAGAAGGAATGGACGGCGAAACGATTGCATGGATGAAACGTATTTCTTCTGAAAAAAAAATAATTATCACCGGCAGCATTATGATTGCTGACAACGGAAATTATTATAATCGCCTTGTCTGGATACTGCCAAACGGTCAAATGGGTTTATACGATAAAAAACATTTATTTGCTTATGCTAATGAACACAACCATTATACATGCGGTAATAAACGATTAATAGCTTCGGTAAAAGGCTGGAAAATAAATTTGCAGGTTTGCTATGATCTTCGTTTTCCTGTCTGGTCCCGGCAGTCATATAAACCAGGTGAAAACCACCAGTTGGAATATGATGTATTAATTTATGTGGCTAACTGGCCTGAAAAAAGGATCCTTGCTTGGAAAACATTGTTGCAGGCAAGGGCGATAGAAAATCAATGTTTTTGTATCGGCGTTAATCGTGCGGGTAACGATGGTAACGGCATTTACTACAGCGGTGACAGCATGATAATAAACCCTTTGGGAGACGTGCTGTATCATAAAGCACAGGATGAAGACATCTTCACTATTACTTTACAAAAAGAAGAACTGGAAGATATAAGGCAAAAAATGCCCTTCTGGAAAGATGCTGACTCTTTTAAAATATTGCAGGATTAAATTTAAATCATTGAATGCATGATTAAGGCATATGTTGCAGAAAATATATTTACCGGCGAAGAATGGTTGGGTAATCAGGCGGTTATAGCAGAAAATGAAATTATACTTGAAATTGTTCATAATAATGATATTCCCTCAGACGCAGATATTATAAGCTGCGCAAACGGCTTTCTTGCGCCCGCTTTTATAGACATACAGATTTATGGCGCTTATGGTTCCCTTTTATCGGCATATCCCACAGCTCAAACTTTAGAAAAAATACATAATTATTGTAAGACAGGCGGGGCGAATCATTTTCAGCCAACAGTTGCTACCAATACCTACGAAGTCTTTTATACATGTATTGATGCAATAAAAGATTATTGGAATAAAGGAGGCAAAGGAGTTATAGGACTGCATATTGAAGGCCCGTGGATAAACAAAGCTAAAAGGGGCGCGCACATTGAAGAGCTTATTCATTCTCCTGCTTTAGAACAGGCAAAAGCGTTGCTGGAATATGGCAAAGGCGTTATAACAATGATAACCATTGCACCCGAAGTTTGCACCACCGAAGTAATTGATCTGATCAATTCTTACGGAGTAATTATTTCTGCAGGTCATAGCAATGCAACTTTTGAAGAAGCTAATGAAGGTTTCAGCAAAGGCATTTTTGCTGCCACGCATTTATACAATGCTATGAGTCCTTTGCAGCATCGTGCGCCGGGTATGGTCGGCGCTGTTATGAATCACACTGCTGTAATGTCAAGTATCGTTCCCGATGGATTTCATGTAGATTTTGCTGCCTTGAGCATTGCTAAAAAAGTAATGGGAGACAGGTTGTTTTTCATTACTGATGCCGTTACAGAAACCAATGAAGGACTTTACCAGCACAAGCTTGAAGGTGATAAATATGTCTCCAACGGAATATTAAGCGGCTCAGCCTTAACTATGGCAAAATCAGTAAAAAACGCTGTAGAAAAAGCCGGGATTGAATTGTCGGAAGCTCTGCGAATGGCAAGCTTATATCCTGCGCGGGTTATGAGACTTGATGATAAGCTTGGTAAAATTGCCCAAGGTTATAAAGCAGAGTTTGTGCTGATGAATGATGAGCTGGAAGTGAGTTATGAATAGAAAGGAATACGCTTTGCATTACTACAAACATTTGTAAAAAGAATACAAGTCAAAAAACCTCCTTTTTAATACACTCTGTTCTTTATAATCCAAAACTACTTATTTTGGATATTGAGTTTTTAAAATAATTCCGGAAGGTTGAAATTACTCCTAATAAAGAAGGAATTTTATCAAATACCTTTTGCTATGTTGCGCTTTATTCATTCGTTGTCAATTGCCTGCTTACCATTTCAAACTTTTTGATTAATTCATTTATTCCTGCCTGCTGTTTTTTAATAGTTCGGGGCCTGAAATAAAACCAATTGACAGCTATCCAAAGAAGGGTTATTCCGTAAGAGAAAAAAGCCCAAAATAAAGTCATTCGCGACGTGTACTCGAACATATATAAACAAATACCTGTTGAGAGAAGAATAAAATAAATATTGAGAATCGTATTTTGAAGAAAAAGCTGCTTTTCTTTCAGTTTTAAAAGTTGCTGCAAATACTGATTGCTATTTTTTTCATAGCTAGCAGTCATTAATAATGGAATGATTTGATTATAAATGAACAGGTATAAAACCATTGCAAAAATGGTAAGAATAATTCCAATTTTTGTCGTTATCATTTTTGGCTGATAATAATACCATATAAAAACTATAAAAGCAGAAGTTAAAATCAAAAGAATATTTGCAATTATAAGTTTCCGTACATTTTTCTTTTTAAAAGTATTTGCTTTTTCAAAAAGGTCTTTTGTATCAGGAATGGCAGTTTCCTGTTGATGCCACAATTCTTTCAGGTCTGTATTATTGCTCATATTTATTAAATTTTTGAATTAATTTCTCTTTAATACGGTGCACCCTCACTCTGACATTTGCTTCTGATATTCCTGCAATGTTTGCTATTTCAGCTTGTTTCAAATCTTCAAGTTCAAGGGAAATAATAAGGCGGTCGGTTTCTGGCAGCTCTGAAATACTTTTATACAAAAACTCCAGCTTGCTTTCAATATTAGGCTGAATTACATCTTCTATTTCAACTGGCAGTAAGGCTTTAGGCATTCTGTTTCCTTTTTCAATTTGCCGCAGACAATGATTCGATGCAATTCTAAAAACCCAGGTTCCGACTTCTGACTCATTTCTATAGTTTGGTAACTGTTGCCATATTGTGATAAATGTTTCCTGCGCTATGTCTTTTGCTAAATCGTAGTCATTCACATATCCCATGCACAAACGGAACACTTTCTGCCAAAAAGTTTTATAAATTTCTTCAAAAGTCATCCTTTTTTTATTGGTTGATGAAATTGCTTATTTGTTGGTTATACCACTCTTTGTCGTCATACATAATGAAATGAAGACCTTTTGTTGCATAGTGCAAATTTGCAGAGGTTAATTTTTTGAACTGTTCATTTATGGCAGGCTTGAAATTTACAAAATAAGATTCCAATAAAACCAGGGCAGGACATTTAATTCCTGCAATTTTCTCTCTTAAATCAGTATTAGAAAAATCGCAATACATTTCTGCAAATGTTGTTCTGTCCGATTTTACAGACCAACCAAGCACGAGCTCTTGTTTTGATGTATCTGCTAATAATCTGGGGATGGTGTTTTTTTGCATTTGATAAAACTGCTCGTCAGTAGCTGAAGTAATTTGGGAAACTATTGCGCTGCAATCATTATTTTCTTTAGCCTTTAAGGATGGATTCATTAACGCAGCTAAACAAGGCAAAGCATCCACTGCGATAATTTTAGAAATAAGCTCAGGGTAATCAGAAGCCAAAGCCATGGCCAAACCTCCGCCCATACTATGCCCGATAATCAAGGGCTTGTTTATTTTGTTTTGCTGAATAAAAGTTGCAATAGCTCTTTCCCAACCTTGAAATGAAGGTTTAGATTGAGGAGCAACTCCTGCAAAACCAGCCATTGTCAAAGTGTAGCATGTGTAATTATTCTCGTACAGAGCTTTTGTCTGGTTCCAAACTTCACCTGAGCAGGCAAAGCCGGGTATGAAGATAATTGAACGGTTACCCTTTCCTGAAATTTTTACTTCAAAAGGGTATTTGTTATCTTGTTCTGATGTTTCAGGCTGAAATGAACTTAATGCTATTACTACTAAGATTGATAACGTGAGCAACTTTTTCATATTCGTTTATTTTGTTTGCCCTTTAGATACGAAAGTTGTCAAAATGTTACAATTTGTTGTAAGTTTTTTGCAGGACCTGCAGGTAATAAAGAAATTAATCCCGGTTATAACAGTGTTTTTACATAAGTAAAACATGAAAAGACGCATCATTTTCGGCTTACTGAATTCAATCTTTATATATTATTCCTCAAATTTTTAAAAACTTTTTTTCCTAAAAAATAGTTTTTAACTAAATAAATAGTTTATATCTTTACTCAACTAAATACTTAGTTGTAAATGAAAAAGACGTTGACCAAAGCCGAAGAACAGGTGATGCAGGCTTTATGGAAGGTAGAAAAAGGCTTCTTAAAAGATATCATTGATGCGCTGCCAGAGCCCAAACCTCACTCCAACACTGTAGCTACCATTCTAAAAATTCTGGTAGAAAAAAAGTTTGTAGGAATAGAAAATTTCGGGAGGCTAAACCAATATTATGCACTGGTAAACAAAGAAGCTTACTCAAACAACTCAATCAAAAACCTGGTTGAAGGTTACTTTGACGGGTCATTCAGTAATGTGGTTTCATTTATGGTCGAAAAAAATGAGTTAAGTGTAAGTGATCTTGAGCTTTTGCTCAAACAAATTAAGAAAAATAAAAAGTAATGTAATGCCCACCTTCGCTTATTACCTTTTAAAAGTTTCGGTTTGCAGCGGCTTGTTGTATGGCTACTATTTTTTTATACTGCGCAATAAACGTTTTCATCAATACAACCGTTTTTATTTACTTTCTGCTGTTGTGCTGTCTTTTATCATTCCTCTTATAAAGATTAAATTCTGGAACGAAACAGTGCATGAAATGCCTGCCATCGAACTATTGAAAGTGGCAGCAACACGTGATGCTTTTGCAGAAAAATCGTTTGAGGCATGGGACTTCAATACATTGACTTCAGTGATTTTTTTAATAGTATCTGCAGCCTTCTTTATCTGGCTTTTAACCGGCGTAGTAAGAATAGTTATCCTAATAAAGTCAAACCCGGGTAAAACCTGGAATAATATAAACTTCATTTTTACAGAAGTCAGGGGAACGCCTTTTTCATTCTTCAAATATATTTTCTGGAATAAAAATATAGATCTGCAAACACGAGAAGGTGAGCATATCCTTCAGCACGAGCTGGCTCATGTGCATGAGAAGCATAGTGCGGATAAGCTGTTTCTGCATATAGCTTTGATTATAGCCTGGTTAAATCCTTTTTTCTGGTTGATACGCAATGAGCTTAATATGATTCATGAATTTATTGCAGATGAAAAAGCAATAAATGATGGAGACACAGGCTCTTTTTCAGCCATGCTTTTAAAAACTGTTTATCCGCAGCATTCTTTCACAACTCTTGCAAATTCCTTTTTCCATTCACCCATAAAAAGACGATTGATTATGTTTACCACATCAAAAAAACCGAGCTATTCTTATCTCCGCAGGTTAATGATTTTACCATTGTTAGGTTTTGTGATTGTATTTTTTTCATTTAAAACAAAGGGACAAAATTTACATAACTCCAAAAATAATTCAGCTAAAACATTTACGGGCACGGTTCGTATTACAAACGAAATCAGTAAGGATAATAATACAAATGATGGCCACGGTGATACAATAATAAAAGTAGAAGTTTCTCCTAAAAGTGTTATAGCAACTACTGACGAACAAATCAACACAAAATCCAATAACGTTGATACTCCTGCTATACTTAGTGCCCTCACTATAGTAGACGGAGTGCAAATGAATTCAAAAGACTTTAATATAAAAGACATTGCACCGGAGAAGATAGAATCAATAACTGTTTTAAAAGGTAAAGGAGCAATGGACAAATATGGAGAAAAGGGAGCAAAAGGTGTTATAGAAATAACCACAAAGGATTTTGCTGATAAAGGTGCAAAACAAAACCTTACTAATTCACAATATCTTATGCCTGGCCAGGAACTGGTAATTAAGGATACTGCTAAACCCGCATTTGATAAAGTCTTTACAAAAGTTGAAAACCCGCCATATTATGCTAAAGGAATGGCAGCTTTTGCCAGTTACATACAAACTAATATGCAATATCCGAAAGAAGCAATAGCAAACAAAAAAGAAGGCGCAGTTTCTATACAGTTTATAATAGATGAAAACGGCAATCTCAGCGATTTTAAAAAAGTAAGTGATGTGGGTTTTGGTCTTGAAGAAGAAGCAATACGGCTGCTGAAAAAGTCATCAGACTGGAAGCCGGGAATACAAAACGGACATAAAGTGCCGGTACAAATAGTACAGCAAATTATTTTTAGTTTGCCAGGGAAAAGTGTATAAGAAGCGAGTATAAGATTAAAAAAACAAAAAAGTAAGCTATGCTCACATTTGCTTATTACCTTTTAAAAGTTTCAGTCTGCTGCGGCTTATTGTATGGCTATTATTTAGTCGCTTTGCGAAATAAAAAGTTTCACCAGTATAACAGGTTTTACCTGCTGCTGACCGTATTGCTGTCGTTGATAATACCATTAATAAGAATTAAATTCTGGCAAGAGACAGCACCGCACGAAATGCCTGCAATTAAGCTGATGAAAATTGTTGCAATGCGCGATGCCATTGCAGAAGAGACATTAAGATCGGCTTTTGGTTCCTGGATTATAAACAATATATTTTTAGTAATTTTTTCTCTTATATCTGTCACTTTCCTTTCCTTGATTATAACAGGCATAGTAAGAATTATTATATTAATCAGGTCAAACCCAAACAAAAGCTGGAACAATGTAAATTTTATTTTTACGGAAGCGAAAGGAACGCCTTTTTCATTTTTCAGATATATTTTCTGGAACAAAAACATAGACCTGCAAACGCAGGAAGGCAAGCTTATACTTCAGCACGAGCTGACACATGTGCACGAGAAACATAGCGCTGATAAATTATTTATAAATGCCGCTTTAATCATTGGCTGGCTAAATCCTTTCTTCTGGATAATCCGCAAAGAGCTTACTATGATTCACGAATTTATTGCAGATGAAAAAGCGATCAGCAATGGAGACGTTCATACTTTTTCGGCTATGCTTTTAAAAACTGCTTATCCGCAACATTCTTTTGCAACACTTGAAAATCCCTTTTTTCATTCACCTATAAAAAGACGATTGATTATGTTTACCACATCAAAAAAACCAAGTTATTCTTATCTCCGGAGATTAATGATTCTGCCATTATTAAGCTTTGTGATTGTGTTTTTTTCTTTTAAAACAAAAGGAGAAAATTCAAATTCGTCTTCAACTAATTCGACCAGGCGGCATTCTCAAATTCCTCTTGATAAAGATTTAAAACGAAAAATTTATACAGTGATAGAACGATTCGCAGAAGTTGAACCTTGTGAAAGCTGTGCAAAAACAGGAGTCAATGTACTTGAGATTTCGCACCGCGGTAACAGTACAAAAGTTAAAACTGTTTTCGCGTCTGACAATCAATTTGACTTTGGTAATAATAAGCTCTTAATAACAAAGCTCGATGAAATAAGCGACCAGTTAAAAGTGTCTTTTGATATTTTTGTACCTATACACTTCCTCAGCTCTGAGGATAAACAACCTATCAACATAACAGAACCTTCCCCGGAATTAATTAAAGCTGCTCAGGAAAAGATTAAGAATTTGAGTAAACAAAAGTTAGCTTATGATCCGGTTTTTATTATATTTTATTCAAAAAATTCAGATGATGAGACTGGGACAAAAATAGTAAAATTTAATATGAAAAATTCTGATACAATTGAAGCCAGATTTACCGGCAGCGAAATGGAGTGGAAAAAATACCTGGAGAAGAACTTGGACGCAAATGTTCCTGTTAAAGACAAAGCTCCGAAAGGAGATTATACTGTCAAAGTTCAGTTTATCGTAACAGAAACAGGTGAAGTTGAAGACATTTCACCAACACAAATTCCTGCGCGATGTCCGAGTTGTGCATTGGAAGCTGTAAGAGTTATTAAAACAGGACCAAAGTGGGATCCGATGTCGATAGATGGAAAACAAGTGGCTTCCAAACTAACACAATTTATCACTTTTAGTGTTAATGAAAACTAATACTACAGCTTCGAAACCATTTTGTTTAAGCATTATAATGCTATAAAGGATTTATACAAAATCCGGAATAAAGGCCTACAAACATTTAGAATAATCTGCGGGAAATTTTCTGAAAGAAACTTTTTTAAATCTTCGATTTGCATGAAGTATATTACAATTTCGATTTTAGTAAGCTTTTGTGCTGCCAATATTTGTGCCCAGCAAAGTGAGATTGATAAGAACAAATTAGCAGACTATTTTCAAAATGAGCAATACAACGAAGCTATTAAGTATTTGGACACTAATACTGCAAATCGTTTTAACGACATTTATGTACTTAACTCTCTTGGCTATGCTTATTACATGAACAAGGATTTGCAAAAAGCTGAAGATTATTATTTAAAAGCTTTTAAAGCTGATACGCTCAATTTTACCGCAAATAAATATTTAGCCTTAATTAATACAAATAATAAACAGTACAATGA
>JAABUK010002898.1_pt1 | contig 29980 bp, 26 predicted proteins | sample 5559141 | NCBI WGS metagenome assembly JAABUK01 (sample SAMN10711869, study PRJNA513367) | rock metagenome | isolation source: Antarctica rocks | place: Antarctica: Victoria Land, Pudding Butte nord | collected 2016-01-03
ACTTGATTTACTATCACTGCAATATACTACTTATCATTGATGACATTGCATATGAATGAATCAATGTTTCATAGAAAGATTTCTCAACAGTAACTTTGAATTTGTATAATCAATATTGATTGACATCACTGATACAAGACGATTTTGAGCTTAAGACTAGTTAAAATGTCGACGTTATATAGTATACTTTATTCAGTTTGCTAAAACTTCAAGTTGCATATCAACTGTCTATTGTAGTGATCTCTCATATGCTTTTATTATTAATTATACTAATGAATTTGTAAATTTAACTATTATTGTTTCTAAGTACGCTTGTAATCAGTCAACGTGAATCAATGATCATACTACTAGCTATTGAATGATTCTTTAATATCATCTTTCTCGCGCAATACATCAATATTTGTTGCATGATTATTTTGCTATTTAAACATCTCATACTTTTCTGCATCTGCTAGTATTGAGTCATCTTTAAAATTTCTAGTATATCACAGACGTTCATCTGACTTCAGTCTCAACTTCTTCATCAGTTGTGATCAAGTTCAATTTCACTGTGTCTGATATTTCTTTATCTTCATCTTCTTCTTTCTCACTGTCAGCTTGTACAAGCAAATCTTCATCTCTTTATCGAAAGTTGCATCGTTCAGACTTAAGCTTTGATCATCGATTCAATTTTAAAATGTACTCATTTGTTTATTGTTCTTGACTGACGTGCTTTCTATTCTCGCTCTAGATTCTGCTGCAAGCTGAGAGTTTGCTAAAGTCGACTGTACATTGAAATTCTATCAATCAACTATTAGTTTAAACGTCTATTATCAATTCATTTCAACTGAGAGTGATTTATTGAACGAAGCGTGATGATGATCAGAAGAACAACTTATGTTTCACTTATGTTCATCTGTTTTTGAGTGCTCTCTATGTCGTCGTTATTTTTATAATCATCGATTTTCAATAATACTTTATTGCTCTTCTTGATCATTTTATTCAAACTCTTTCACTGATTGTTCATTTCATCTTTTGAAAGATCATTCAAGAATGTTGCATATTCATTGAGAACAGAAGTGATATTAAAAACTCTTTTTACATCTTCTCTTTCAACAAGTTTCATGATTCAAATACAAAGAAGTAATAATATTGCATCTTGATGAGCAATGATTTGCTCATTTTAAATTGTCATTAAACATCGTCAGTCAGTTATAATGATCAGCATATTGTTGTTTCTGTGTCTGATGTGTAGATTTCAATTGATTTGCAAGACTTACACAAAGATTTCAGACTTTTGAACTTTGCGAGTATGTGTATTTTCATCTGTCATTCTCGAATGCAGTAAGCTATCATTGCTGAGGCGAAAGTGATCAGAGATATTGATAAAACATTGAAGAATTCTCTGATATGATCTTGATTTGTAAACAATTCTCTTTTTCAAATAAATGTTGTTTTGACAAGCATCATTGCAATGACTGAGACAAGAAATCTTTGTTTCAATGACTGTGTCATGATTAATCAACATCTTCTAATCAAGATGTTATCTCATCTTCGCGCATATGTAATCATCATTCTGTAACAAGATCTGTGTTGCTTGTTGAATTGCTTTCTCGCTGCAATACTGTTGTCAATTATATACATTTGATACTATTTTTTGAGTCTTGAACATCATGTGATCTCGTCATATTTCGAAGCAATCATACATCTGTTGATGTCAGTGAGTTAAATTTGTTGAAAGATTCTGTTGCTTATCTGATGCACTTCATGAGACGTGAGAATGAAGTCAACTTTATAGCGCGAGTTGTTCATTGATGTTTTCAGATGTTCAATCATATTAATTCATATTTTATGAATCTGATCATTAAGTCATGACTTGATGTCATTCAATCATGACGTGATCTTCTTACTCGCTTGATTACTCAGAATTCAAGCTTGAATGTAAAGCAGATAATTCTTTATCATTGATGCATACTTCTTAATGAATATTTCTCTTTCTCGTCGTTTTATGCTCGATCATAGATAGATTCTTTTAATAACTGAACTTTTGTAACTCTGTTTCAATTTCTTTGACTCATTCTTCATGAGCTTCTGTTGTCGAGAACAATCAATCTGAAATGACTTGAAAGATGTTAACTTAAACAATCGATTTTGACTGCTTGACTCGTCACATCACTGATGATGAGTGATGTGCTTCTTATCATGATGACGTTGTCGCTTTTTGAAGTGCTGAATCATTGAGATTGACTATGTCTTTTTCTTCGTCAGTACTTGAAACGCTGAAAGACGTGAAAAGTCTGACACTCATTTGCACATCACTCTCATCAAACATCGATTCATTTATATTGCTATTCAAGTATTCTTTGTATTTATCATCATTATAACAATTGTTGTTCAACGAGTTTCTGAAGCACTTTGAATGTTTCAAATCTGTAATCTTCGAGATGATGTCTTGTTTCGTCTGTCAGCTCTGATATCAGCTACAGTTCTAGCTTTAGAATTTATGAAAATTAAAGTATATACACTATGACTTAAGCTCGTGATGAGAACGCAAGACATTCTCAATATCATGAGAGAGTTGTCAATTGTTAAAGTAATAGAAGCTGCAGTAGAAGCAACAGTAGATAGTATAGTTAACAACTAATATTTGAAAATACAAAGTGATGATGTGATGTATTGATGAGAGATATCAATACTATAGTTTAGAGAAAAACTTGAGTGAGTAAACAAACGATGCATTCACATGTTATATTAGCAGAGTTTTGACGAGCTAGCTGAGAGATATTGATTCAAACATTCTCTATTATGATTAAATGATTGATTCAATGAACATCAAATCAATCAGATATTGTTACTCTTTTAGTCGTGTGTTTCATAGTTGTTATAAAACACAGTGACTTAAACAATTCTGTCTTCAACTCGCTTACTTGCTCAACTGTTCAATGCTGCGTTTTTTGATGATGATGATGTGCTCTCTCTTCGCGTTTTAATATGCAAAGCAGTTAGTTAAATAGCATCAAAATGTGTTATGAATACATACTGATCTTTGAGATCACTTCGCTTCTTTTAATGATGAAGCAGAATCATAAGAATTTCTTCATGTGCATTTCTGTAAAAGCTGCTTTTCATTCTCGCTCGTTTGTTATGCTGATGTTCGCTGTATCATCATGTTCATAGAAAATTGTATATTTTCTTTTTTTATAGCTCAATCTCAGACTTATTAAATCTATAAAAGTCGTAAAGTTCAAGTCATTGATTTCAATCATGCTCTTTGTAGTATCTGATACTAGTAGATCTTGTGATCTGCAACAAATACTATGAGAGATATTGCAATGAACTTGAATCATGATGTTCTGTACTATCTTGACAGATTCATGCATATCGATGTTGTTAGTTGAAGAAAAACTCGTACTCGAAGAATTTGATATGCTAGATGATGTCACTATGTGCTGAATTTCATTCACAGACGCTACTGTTTAAGTTTTGACTCGTCTTCTCTTATTGTAGTTGCATCATTGTACTATAAAGACAAGACACTTGTCTCTTTGAGATTTCAAAATGTTGTTGAAGACATCAGTGAATTGTTTATATACATCTGCAAAGACTTGATCGAAAAGACTTTTGACTTTGCATGTGTTCAATCTGACATCTAGAATATCTAACTTGTTCATTTCACGCTGTAAATGATTCAAGATAAGAAAATATACTGATTCATTTATTTCTAGTTGAGATCATATGATATTTTCAGATCATGTCGTTGAATCAAGAGTCTCGTTAGTCATTACTTTAATCATGTTGAGTGTTATTGTAGTTGTTGTTTACATTCAAGTCAATAAATCTAGTATGATGAGTGACTTTCACATTCATGTTTCACATTAAAGCTAGTCAATAATGATCAATCTTAGTGATTCATTGAATCTAGATTTGATTCAATGAATCTAGTACTATCTCATATCAATTATCGTTCATTTAAAAACATTGACATGCTTCATTTCTTCAACATAAATTAATTGCAGTGAGACTTAAGATATAATATCATACAAGTACAGTTTGTTAAGCATTTATATAATTTCACGTCATTAATATGATATTACTACTATATATCACTAATAATAAAAGTTTTACAAATATTAAAACATGATGTGAAAAGTAATTGAATGTAGAATGACAGTTTTCATGCTTCTTACTTCATCTTTGTTTGAAAAAAATATTTTCTTCATCATTCGTTAATTGCAAAGATTAGTAAGCTATGAATATTCATCTTTCATTTCTCAAGAAGTTCATATCATCTGACAGAAATCATTCTACACTATATAAATCTCAAATATCTGTCTCAGTTATTCTTCTTTTTTACACATCATCAAATCATCTTTTTTCTTCTTCTTAATTTTATCTCTTATCTTTTTCTTTTAATATATAATAGTGAGTTATTGTATCAACATATATATTTTCTTCTTTCGTCGTTTAGTCTTTCTAGTGATCTAGTTTCTATCTTTGACAACATACTCTTTCTGTCAAGTCTGTGCTGAATTGAGACGTAGCATAAATCTTTAAGACTGAAATTCTAAGATTTCAGAGACTTTTCGATTAACTCATTGAGATTGAAAGAATATCTCTTCGAAGCGCTTCTTTTGAATCGTATTGTCAATCATGAACAACAGCGTCTTTATTGACGCAAACTCAGCTAAGTTATATATTAACAGTGATGATAGTTGCAATGTACACGCAGTCTTCTTTACAAGAAAATTCAATCAAGGTTTTAATCTGTTTGTTATTGAACAGATAAATCATGAATATACTCTTGAAACTGACTTATGATGTTAAATTATTATTTTGAATTCTTATTAGTTGATCTACAGAAAAGTTTGATCAGAGCTTCAATTCTGTCTGTCATTGAACAGATGAATCGAAGCTCAAAACATGTCTAAAGACTCAAGATCAAAGCTTCAAAGAAAGAGAATCAACTCTGCATACATATATCATATAGTTCTCAGCTCAATGATTATTGATTGATGCTGTTGATTCATCAGCTGAGTTTGAAAAGATTGACTTTCAAAATGTTGACTCACTTATCTGATAAAAATTCTTCATTGCTGACGAGAATATCATGTTCTATTTACCTGATCAATAACTTGATCACTTAGCTCAAGATTTTTCTTACACAGCTCTAATTCTTTCTGTCATCTTCAAGCATATACATTGCATTGAGAGTAAAGCATGTATACTCTTGAAATTGACTTCTGATGTTAAATTCTTATTTTGAATTATTATTATGCTGATCTGCAGAATAACACAGTCAGAATTTCAACTCTGTCTGCAATTGAGCAGATGAATCAAGAGTATACTTTCGTAATTGACTTCTGATGTTGAATTCTTATTTTGAATTCTTATTATGCTGATTTACAAGATAGTTCAATCAAGAATTTAATCTGTCTGTCATTGAACAGATGAATCATGAATATACTTTTGTAATTGACTTCTGATGTTGAATTCTTATGACGTTGATCTGTTGAAACAAAGACTGTTGAAAACTTTATTGAAGACGTTGTGATGAAGCGAGAGAGTAAAAAAATACAGAAGCATTTGAAAATCTTTCAAGAGTTTAAATTTAATATTATGTCTTATCAAGAACTCAAGATTCATCTCAAATTCTGTGAACTTCTTGAATTTTTCTATACTTATTTAAAGAGTCAACTTGCTAAGATATAACACATTTCTAAAAGTGTGAACAAAGTTCAATGAACATTCAGTCAATGTCATTCTGTTCAGCGAAGTGTGTGACAAGAAAAAATAAGATGATGTATCAAATCAATTGAAATCACACACAACACTTATACATTTGTTATTGAAAATAAGAATGTTCAAAGAGAAGATGTTGTTTTTTGTCAATAAAATATAAAAGATGTATTCAGATCGACTTGTCAAATTCAAACAAACATCAATCATGAACAAAGTCTTTGAAAAAATCGTTGCAATGACAAGCATAGTTGACTTCAGAATGCTCTGAAAGCTTATAAAGACGAAGTCGACATACGAAGTATCTCGATTTCAGCAAAATGTTCAGTGTATTAAGAATGACAGACTGAGAAAAGACTTATTTACTGACTTAATGATCTTGTATGTTGACTTAACGAAGATCTGAACACGCTTTCTTGAAGTTGAAATGAGAATGTTGAGAAAAGCTAAAATCTCTGATAGATCAAATGCAAAGTCAAATTTGTGTTCATTTCAAGTCACTTCAGATTTCTTTGAAACTGTTCATCATTTTTATTGATCATGATAAAGAAAATCTAGTCTTGATTGCTTTTTCTGTCTCTGTAACACATGACACTTATGTACATACTATTTATCTAGTTCATTGAACTTCTCAACTGCTCTCGTTTCATTAGTAAGAAAGTCTTTGTCATAAAAGATATTATAAATGTCTCAATCGACGAAGTTATTAATGTAAAAGAAGTCTCTCTGTTCTACTTTCTTTTGCTTAGTGATTGTTGACATAACATGTAAACTTTGTAAAATTGTTGACATGTTGTAAAATCTTCTGTCGTCGATGAAATGAGAATTCTTGAATATTTGTTTTGATCAATGTTCTATCTTCATCATCTCATGTACTTTTTGTTGTGTGTTCTTATTTCAAGACTTCAGTAGATCAATGAAAGCATTAATGTATTTCAAGAAACAGTTTCTGTCATCTTGTTGAAATCAATCAATGACTGATATGATGAGCTGTAATCACTCAGACAGACAATCATTCAGTGTGTCTGATGAATCATTGCTTGAAGCAGATGATTCTTGTATCAAAACACAGTTACATCTTCATTTTTCACTTTTTTGTCAGTTCAATACACAGATAACTCTATCTTTGATGAGACTATTTAAATCATTTTTGTTCTTTTCGTCTCACTTTCAGTATATGAAAGAGTCATGAATTGTTATAAAACATGATTTTGCATTGACTGCGTTCTTGACTCGCTTATCAAGATTATGATTGAATACTTGAATTTCATCTATGACATTGCGAAATTCACGAATGAACACAGTCAACACGTTCAGAAATTCGAAAATATTGAGATTCTTCATCAATGTAGATGCAAGACATCATTTCTTTGAATCTAGTCTTGCATCTAGAATCTGATAGCACTGTGCATGAAATACTGAAATGCTCAATTTGCTAAGATCAATAACTCGACAGAAGATTGTTATCATTGCACTCATCACGTTCTTCTTTACCTGAATGAATTTAGTCTTTTCATACAATAATATGTTCTTCATTGCTAGCAGATTAAGATGTCTTGTGTTGTAATGTATTAGTTGATTCAGAAAAGTATCATATTTATTTGTGCAATCAAAGAATTTTTTAATCAGATGTTTATAACAGATTTTCTCATATTTCATGTTAACATTGTTGATGACGTCATATCAATGAATGAAATTCGCGTAATAAATCATTGCATGAAACTTCAAAATATTGAAATGTCTCTGTTGTGTATCTGTATCGAAAGATCAAAGATGTCAAAAAACTTTCTTTAATTTGTTTCATTGAAAAAGAGCGTGCTGCATATATTTAAGAATGTCTTCGTCGTATGATGTATATTGAGCAAGCATTATAAAATCTATCATTGCTCAAGTACAATGCATCATTGCAGATGATTCATGAGTAAGCAGTGATGCAATGATCGAGAGTATCTGACAAATCATGATCTTTCTATTCAAAGTTATTCACTGTTTGATGACGTTATACTTTGTAAAGATTTTGAGTTCAACGAATGCAGATACATTATGAAATCATTCATTCAACTGAGCTACATCGAAAGCATGATTAATATGCAGTTGATATTCTTTCTTCTTTCTAGATGCAACAATTCTCTTTTCAATAAGTTTGTTAAGTCAATTGAGCATGTAGATAACTGTGTCTTTGAGTAACTGATGCAGAATATCGATCATCATACACTTGTGTATGTTAATCATGTAATGAGATCATGCAAAGTTGCAAATGAAATGAATTCAGATACTATTCTTTTTAGAAATATCATCTTTTTTCTGCTGTTGAATCTGTCTCTGAGTGAATTGATGAATACATGACTGTCAGATATTCATGAGATTCTCTCTTTTCTGAGAGAGTATCTGATAAATAAAGCATTGCTGATTCTTCTTTATGCTTGTAATTAAAATCTGTTCTTCATAGTTCATCATGAATTCAACGATAATAGAATAACACTTTCTTGTAAGATCATTAACGCAGATGATGTCAACATCATCTTTGATCACTTTCTCAATCGTTGATATAATGAGTATCAAACATATTCTTAAAGAGATGATGCTGCTTACGTTCAAGTATAGTTAATAAAGTCATATGTCAAATCTGAGACTTTATTCTATCGCGATCGCTGTTGATGATGAGAAGAAATGTCTGAAGAATCATCTCTGATCTGAATTATGCTCATCGTATACATTGAAACAAGTTCTCAATGATGAGATAAAAAGATCATGCAACAAGATCACTCTGATGTTGAGTCAGAACTGTCTTGTCTGTTGTCAATAGAAGCAACACTATAGTGACATCATCAGAAAGCTTCTCTTGTGTTTCTCATCATCAATTGATTATGTGCATCTCACTATAAACTCAACAATTGTTCGCGTTGTAATGACGAACGAGCGCATAAACGAGATCTTTTTCAAAGAGTCGATGTTTTAGAAGAAAACGAAGTGAGTTGATAATATTCTGATATTTAATATTGTATTGAACTGCATCTGCTTCTTCGTACATAAATAATATACAGAATGCTCTTGACTGTCATTGTTCATTATCAATATTGTATGATATTCAATGCAATAAATTCAATCACTCATCAGATGTTTGAAAGCTTAGCAATGAATGAAGTGAGTGTAATCATATATCATCAAAGTACTTATGTACATTTTCTTTCGTAATTCTAGTTTGATACAGTCATAATGCAAATGCATAGTCTGTCTTGTTCTGAAAGAAATGATACTTCGTAATATATGAATCATCACATCTTCATTAACGTTTTCTTGATTTTTCTTCAGAGATCATCACAAATATGTTGATGATCATTGCAGCTCTTTTTTTGATAGTTTTCTTAAATGACTCAACTCATATAATCAAAGACGTTAACAGAAGTTTTGACTCAACATGAATAGATTCAATCTGTATTGAAGCTCAATCTTCATCTGATGCATATTTCTTTTCTTTCGATATAAAAACTGACTGTCTTTCGTCGTTAATTGAATCTAGCATATCACTGACTTCATGTAGTTTATTACCTGCTTTTGAATTCAGTCACTGACAATTCTTCTGTTCAATATCTTCTGTAAGATGCATGTCAGTTACATTATTAATTTTCTTTCATTAATCAACATCAAGTGTTGATACAATTATCAATGAATGTCTAGACTTGAATCTTGTTCGAGACTGCTTATGTATGAGCACTTCACACTTGATGAGATGTCACTCTAGTTCACTGATGTTTTTCGCGAGCTTGTCACAATGAGAGCATGCGTGAAACATTGAATTGTTCTCTTAAATCATGTTGTTAACAGAATAATGTCTAGATCATGTTTTATCAAAGAGATATGAATCTTTTTGAACATCAGACTGCGCTCTAATAAGATCAATGCAAAGAATACTCTTGTCGTTTAATAACAAGTCAATAGCAGAGCGATATTATCGATGATCGAATTAAAGTACTATATTAAAGATTTGCATTTACTGTTCATATTCAATTAGATTGAATTTTATCTTTACTCAGATTTCACTATATTTAATTCAGCTTGAATGTCTTTTATCATTGACTCTTGAGATCAATAGAAATCGAACAATAAAGATGCTTATTGACGATCAGACTAAATGCTTGAATCAAATCATCTTTATTTGCTGATGTCGAGTCTTATTCAAATTCGAACGAGAGAATTTCACTCGATATTCTTGTTAAATCAAATATGTATGTAAATCATTATGAGTAATGCTTCAAGTATTACAGATTATACATACTTATTAGAGAAAGTCATTAGTACTTTTATCAACTCAACGCATAGTGAATCTTTCATTGAACGCGTCAACAGCGTCGCTGATGTCATTCTATTTGAAAAACTCAAATTCATCAAGAAGATCATCTTTAAGACGACATAAATCATGTAAATCTCACTTCAAAATTCAACTCAAATAGTCAGCAGTGAGATCAATGATGAAATCAAACAAGAGAAGAAATACACATTGAAGCTGCAGATGACATCTATGCAAAGTGTGAGCAAGAAGAAAATGAGATAAAATGACATATTTCTGCTTTTAAAAGATTGAAAGTTCATATTATACAATTACTCATAATCATGTTTGTGAGAAGAAAGATGCTTTTGAAACACAATATCATTGTTTGTCAAACTAGAGAATATTGATCGAATCTCACATGATGATCTTGTCATGTAGAATTGAGACTATTTCACACATATGTCAATTTGATAGACTGACTTATGAACTGAAAATGATGTTCAGCAACTAGATGAACACAATTGTTTTTCATTCATGCTTCAGAAGCATTCTTATCAAGACATGCACTCAAGTACTACAATGTTTCTTCATCTTCTTCTGCAATTCTTCAGATCAAAAGTGTAGATTTTTGTTATCTTATCAAATATTCAAAAACATTTTCACATCTTGATTTGAAAGCACTTCTATCACTATCGCGCAGCTTCTCACAAGAATAAATCAGAGAATGCTGTTTTTAAGAAGACAGATACTTTGCATTCTGTCTGTTAGAAATATGAATTACAGAGAAATGAATAAATGTTTCATAGAAATCATTTCAATTCACGTCGATAATACACATAGTAAAAGAGATAAAGTTGCTTTAAATTCTTTAATCTTCTACTGAGCGTTACTTCTGCTGCTATGAAAGCTTGTTAATCAGATTGAGCGTTTCGCAAATGTAGTTCTGATTCATTGAACATATATTTCATTCAATGCAAACGATTCACACATCTTTGTCTTGATGCAATTCACTGCTGAATGTAAATATTCACGTTACAGCACGTAGATTGCAACACTATGTAATCAATTAGTTTGTAGTAAGTCTTTGAATTAATTTCATCTTTCATCTTTCATCTTTTGTCTACTTTATCAGAGTATGTATCACTTTCAGTCAAATCATCATAAACAAATAAGAAAGATATTGCAAAGCAAACACGTCAGAGTTTGCTCTAATATTTGCATTCAATCATTACATAAATGCAAGTCATCGCTCATCACTTATTGCAATAAATATCATTGTTTATCAACAACATACAAGTGCAGTTTACAGTGAATATCAAGTTACAACACATGTTTCTGTAAGTTATATTTCATCAGCATTTGCACTTTTCAATGTACATTAAACTGATCTGACTTCAGATGCTGTTGATATATACTCTACTTCAATTAACTCACTTCGTTGAGTAAGATCAATCTTAAGCTACGACTTTCTTATCTCAACGTCGTTTCATTGAAGTTACAACTACAGATCATTGAAACATTAAATCATTTTACACACTTTTTAATTGTGAGTTACAGATGATCAATCTATTTAGATTATACGTAATGAATTAACTAACATGAAAATGTTTGCTACAGCTTCTAATTCTCTCATCTCACATTCTACAAGTGAGAATCAGTCAACATGACAAAGAAATTGAAAGCTTTACAAGATGATCAGACGATGAACTACTACGACACATCTCAGACATTTCAACGTGAGAATGTAAACTTTGTCGTCTCAACGCAAAAACATACTGAAGATCAATCATTTAATTATGAATTCTTACTCTTCGAAAATATAGATTCTTCTCAGCATATTCTCATTATCTTCAAAGCAAAGCTAATACTACTCTATGAAAATGATCTCGATGAAGTGATTGATATCATGAAAAGCATTGAAGATGAATATTATGTCAAGATGAAGATTATCTTCAAGATGATCTCAAACTGAACTGTCAACGTCATTTTTGATGTAAAGCTTCACTTAGTGACATCAATTGAAGAACAGAGACTCAAGCGTGACATCATTAATAACTGAGTCTTTTATATCAACAGTGATTCAATGATTGAAAACATTATCATTCACGAGTATTTGAAGCAACATCAGAGTTCAAGATTTTGAATTGAAAAGATGTACATGCATCACAATCTTGAAGATGAGATGACAATTAATATCAGAGACTATGAACAACTGAGCTTACTTCAGCTGAAATTTCAATCAGTAATGATTCAATACAGTGAGATCAAGCTTCATATGAAAGATGTCAGTGATCATTTTATGCACATACATCACATCATTTATGATTTGTTTACAACATCTGTCACTAAGAAGATAATCATCACGACTTTTATCAGCACTGCACAAAATAATCAATTTCTTGCTCAATGAAAAGTCTTTCAGCGCTTTTGTGCTCAAGAGCATGTTTTTTCATTAACAAATCTTTGATTTGATCACTTCATTTCTAGCAAGCACACAATTCAAAAAGATCAGATTATGATCAGAGAAAATCGTTTCATTGTCAGCTTATCATATTATTGCACTTATTATGATGATCACGAATGCTGATTGTGTGAAGATGTAAATGTTGTACAAGTGAATGAAGTTCAGAAGATCATAGTTTTTAAATCTTGAGCATTGAACTGCAAGCTGCATGTTCTAATTACTACGACAGATGATAATTGAGAATATCTAGATCTCATTAAATTGTTGAAATGCTTCGAATATCGATTCAAAGTTGAGAATCACTTTAAGATTCAGATAGAAATCAAGATCTGAACTGCAACAATCGTTTTTACATCTTTCATATTTGCATCAACTACGAATATTATGATAGCACTTCATTATTCATGCATTGATAATGAATGAAGCACTCTTAAACTGAAGTTTACTTTTGATCTTTGATTCATGCTAAAGAAGACTAATCACGAGCGAATTCAAAAGTACTGTTTCAAAGATTCTTCAATTATCATTCAAGTTAGTGCAGTGAGATCAGACACAACGTTCAAGATTCAATTAGCAGCTATCAAAAAACTGAATTCTGTTCATATCAATGAGAAGAAATTGATTCACAATTTCAAATGAAGAAACATTCTCATTGATCAAGATTGTTACAATTCTAGTCTTCGTCTATTCTTCATCTAGTCTTTGTCTGATTTCATTCTAATTGAGTCTAGCGAGAATCTGATCTAAAAATGATGTCATTGAGACTCTGCATCATATGTGTAAGACGTCAACTCAATCGAGTCTAGCACAGAACTGAGAAACACACATATAAGAATTGAGTTCTTTTCTGTAGATACTTTTCTTTCTTAGCATTTATCTATTAGTTAAATGACATTTCTATGACTTGCTTTAGATCGATCTCTAACAAAGATCTGTGTACAGAGAAAGAGATAAACATATTCAAAGACAATGATATCAAAGCAAAGTTTAATGCATGAGATATTTCTTTCAATGAAAAACAGATGAAAACACTACAGTATTGTTATACTCTCTTGAATAGCTTCAATTTGATCAAAGATGTATTCAAATTGAGCAAAATGTTCATAAATGTTGTTATCACTTTGCTGCTGATAAGCATCGATCAGAAAGTCAAAGTGTTAAGCTCGTTTAATTGCGTTGCAAATGCATTCATCATTAAGCTACATAAGCAATTTGAAGCTCTTCATCAGAAGAAACTTGACATCATGAATCAACATTGCGTTCGCTATTACACATTCTCAATGAAGCACAAAGTTCTTGCATACGAAAATCTCAAGCATACAACTCAAAAATCTTATCTCAATCAGATGCATTGAACTGAAATCACTTTGCTTTTGAATATAATATATAATTTCATGACTCATCATTTAATTGAAAAGAGCAGAATTCAATCTCATGAAATTCATGATCATCATTATCAAGTACATAATGTCAGTATGTCAACACTGCTTATGAAATTATGTGAGTTTGATAAACGTTAATCATCAAGTTTTGAGAATTCAAACTATCAATCAATCTCTGTGAAAATTATCAAGAATGATGATTTCAAGATTAATGTTCTTAAGACTGATGATTTTAAGACTATTGCATTCAAGAATGATGATTCTAATAAGAATGACAATTTCAAGATCAATAATTTCAATGATGATGATTTTAAGAGTGATGATCTCAAGAAGAATAATTTCAAGAAGAACAATTTCAAGTTTAATAATCTCAAGAATGATGATTTCAAGAGTGATGATCTCAAGAAGAACAATTTCAAGTTTAGTGATTTCAAGAATGATGATTTCAAGAATGATGATTTCAAGAATGATGATTTCAAAAAGAACAATTTTAAGATTAATAATGTCAAGAATGATGATTTCAAGAATGATGATCTCAAAAGTGATGATTTTAAGAAGAACAATTTCAAGATTAGTGACATCAAGAATGATGATTTCAAGAATGATGATCTCAAGAATGATGATCTCAAGAATGATGATTTCAAGAGTGATGATCTCAAGAATGATGACTTCAAGAATGATGATTTCAAGAATGATGATCTCAAGAATGATGATGCTAAGAATGATGATTTCAAGATTAGCAAACTCAATACTATCAAATTCAAGAATGATGATTTGAAGAACAATGAATTCAATAGCAGCAATAAAATTGATTCAAAGAATGATTTTGAAAAGATCAAAGATAATCATGATACAATTACTTTTCACTTAATACAAGTGAAAGACAAAACAAAGAATAAAATGAAACAGAAATTTCTAAGTCATTGTACTCAGCTTGAACTCAACAAGCAATTGAATGAAATTAATCATCAAGCATACATTCAAGACTTTACACAGTTTTGAATTAAAATAAAGATGAAAGAACAATTGAATTTGCAAGACAGAGCATGAATGAGTCTTCATGAGCAAAAGCTTTGCAAAAATATTCTTAAGATAGACATTTGTATGATGATCTGTACAACAACTATCAGTGATGATTCGCTTATACAAGAGTTTAAAGTTGATCATGTCATCTTGCAAAAAATCATCAAACTTCAGAATGTCAAGATCTTCATTGATATAACATGAGCTGAAAATACTACTACTATTCACATGTCTGAAGATGATGAGTAACTGTCATCATCTCAGAAAAATATTCAAGAAAACTGTTTTGCATCTTATCTTAATCACTTCTTGTTTGATAAATTCATGATAAACAACTATTTTCATCAAATATTTAAAAAACAATATTGTATTATCTTAATTTTAAACAACATCATATCAAAAATCTGATATAAAGATGAAGTGCTGTTCAAGATTAATATGACTCTTCATTCAAATATTGCTTTTGCAACTGCTGTGTTAAATATCTTCTGCAACATCGCTGCGTTTATTGCGTTCATTAATGTCAACAGCAAAATCAACGTGATTGACATCATTAAATTCAAACAAAATGATATTGAAGTTGAGATAAAATTTAGTCTCATCATAGACTACATCAAGACAGAAATTTTCTTAATCAACATTCTTTTTCTCATCTTGTATTTGACACAGATAACTTTACTAAAAAAGAAATTAATGTCAGATTTGCAGATGAAGAATGTGAAGACATGCATGATAGATGTCTATCAAGAGAAAGAAAAGTCAATGATTATTTTCATGATGATTGAAGATACAAAAATTGAGTTTCAATCTCTTTCTGATCATCTTTTAGTTGAATGCAGTTGCTCAAGAAATTCATTTGTCGTTATTGTTAACTGATTGAATTTACAAGTCAACTATTTTAAGAGACTTCATCTGTTGAACGAGCTAAAAGTCGAATTTGAGACAGTGAGAGCATACATCAACTATGACAAATCATCAACAAATCTTGACTTCATGACAATAGAACATCAACTGCGTGATGACTTAAACGTTGAAACAGTAATAATCGATGATGTCACAGAGAAGCAAAATAGTATTACGTCACTTGCAGACAACACAACGCACGACAATGCTTAAGATTCTACATCATCTGAAGAAAGTAAGACAGCTAATAATAATGAATGAAATCATCTGTCTCTTCAAGATGATAGCAATTCAAACTTCAGCTTAAAGAAATCACTCAACAAAAGCATTGAAGTGAATCAATCACAAGTTATTTGATAGTAATTGATTTGTGCTGTTTGCTGAAAGTTTCTATGACTAAAAAAGCTAAGATTGACAACTTAAAGCATGAATAAGAGAGAAATAAAGCGAAATAGATTTCAAGACAAGATCAGAATATGTTTGATTTTAGCATGATAATTTCATCAGATACTTGCGTTCTAATTTATTCAGCAATGAACATGAGTTAAAAAGAAACTTGAACTATACATTTGAGATGATGTATCAATTGCTACATACTATTTTAAATTATCGTGAAAACAAAGAAGTTCACAATGTTCAAATTGTTTGTGATTCATTGAACATCATATTAAACAATTGATCATTCACATGTTAATTCATTTACGACACTAGCGTGAATCTTTTATTTGACAAGAACGATATTTTCAACTTCATATCACAGTAACAATAATTTCATTGAAATTTGAACATCAAATTTGCAACAAAATTCATAGTTTAAAACAGTATTTTCTGCTCGCTTTACTTGAGTGTGTGCTCTTCTAGAAGATCAATCAATCTACTCACTTCAATGTCACTGCATACTTATGTTGATTCACAAGACTATCTGAATCGCTGCAATGATGCTCTTAATTTATATTTTCATTTTGCAATGTGCTTAGTTAAGTCTTCTCGCTTGAAGAATTGAAAGCAACATCATGTGAGTAAATGATATATTTCAATTATGATGAATTTTAAGAATATGTTTAAAAGAACTTCACATACAATGAGTCATGCTTTATTGCAAGCAATGCTCATTCAGATGTAGCTTAACTTTAGTCACTGATGTTCAACACTTTTGATGATTGATGAGAACTTGACTCACTAATTGCATATAGAGCGCGATCACAAATATGACGCGTCAAACTTCATCTCATCTTGAACTTCTATCTTAATCTTGTTCATTAAATCTATCAGCTCAACTCTTTGCTCAAAATCAACTCAAATGAGTGACAATGATGAATATGAATAGTGAGTATCACACATTTAAGAGAAACATCACGCTTAAACACGTCAATGATCAGCTAGACGAGAATTAACTCAAATTTAACAATGTAACTCAGATGTGCAATGCTCTTTGAATCAACGCGAAACAAGTTGAACAGATATATGAACAAATCACAGCTTGACTGACTACAAATGAATCTTTCTTGACAAAGATCAAGTCAGTCAGCGATAACAAAGCATTACAGTCGTGCATCAAGTTTCTTAATGACAAATAATCAGATCAATTTGAAAATCTAAAGACTGTTTATATTCATGCAATTTGTAAAAAGCTGATTCAACGAGTTCTCTTCAACATTCGTTGTAACACTGTCAACGAAAGACGCAAGACTTAAAAATTATCATTACAGATAATGACATCTTTCACATCTACGACTTTGATGAATTCAGTTTCGAAAGATGAGAACTTCACTGACGCAAGTAACACATGTTCATCGCTCGCAAGATCAATATCATCAACACAACATATCTTAAATCATCAAGAGTTGAATATGAAAGTATTTCAGTTAACAGCGACGCGAATTGATACTTCAGCAATTAGCTACTGCTCAGTCTATCAGATGATGTCAAAGACAGACAGTTTGAATTCTAACTTCATAATGCAAATATCTTTGAATGAATGAAAGAAGTTGCTAAAGCTAGATCTGAAGCTTGAAGAACATGCATTTACTATCAAATACACATTTGAGATGAAGAAAGTGATCAGTGACAACAGATGATTTCAGCAAACGATGTATGCTTCATGACAAAATGATCAAAGACACGTCACGTTCAAGATGAAGTTGATCGTGCTTACATTTAATATGTACTATCAAAGTTATAGAAATCATCAAGACATCATTCAATACTAATGTTACATCAAATGCTATGCTTAGCTCTGATAATTGCTTGACAAAGCAAAGAAATGAAACGTCATCTGAAGAATCAGTCGTGATGTTATTTATACAAGTTGAAGCTCAATCAGACTTGATCATTGATATACATCAGAGAGTTTCAATTATTGATCATCATATCACTCATATAAATGACATAGCTTTGACATCTATCATGACTATGAGTAAGCTAATGCATGAGTATCAGAAAATATAAATCTCAGCTAAAAATATTTTAAACATTATCACAGAGAATTCTAGCCATCTTTCGAGCGTCAAATCAACAGAGAACTCGCTCAAGAAATTGTCAAATGATATCAGTACAGTCGATCATTTCAAAAACTCAAGCATATGAATTGAAAAGTGAATCATCATTGATGACAATAGTGATTACAAGAATGTCATCTTGATAAATAGTGATGATGAGAATATTTCAATACGTAAGCGAGTCAAATTAAAGTCATGAAATGAAGAGAATATTATCAAGAGTTATTACTCTGATTCATCAACAATCAAAGATAAAATCTGTACAATTTCTTTGAATGCAGATAGTATGTCACAGAATTTGATTAGTAATAATTTGTCTTAGTCTCTTTCTGAGAATCTCATGAACATTGTATCAGAATCTAGCGAAGAAGAATTATCATTAAATGTGAAAGATTTCATTGATCTTGAAATGCAAATTAATGTTATAATCAATGTAAATAATTATACAACTGTTGTTGAAAATACACTCGTGATAAAACAATCATGAAAATCTACTATCACTTTCTCTGAGAAAAAGATGAACTTGATGAATGTTGACGAAGATGATTCGACTTTTGAGCAAGAAAATTCAACAGTTGACATCAATGTAAACAAGTAAGTAAATCATTGATTCTTACAATGACTGCAAGAACTAATGAAGAAATAAGACTTTTGCAAAACATACTCATGAAAGATGTTAAGCATCTGAGCGATTCAAACAAATAAAAGAAAGCGATCAGATTGTTCTTGCATGATGAAAACAAGATTGTCTTCATTGAATGTATTAAGATCAAAGACTTAATCACAAAGCTATATCTTTATCAAGTCTTCAACATATTCATAATGATTGAGATGAAGACGTGATAAAACGATGAGTATTTAGCAGATGAAATGAAACTTGAAAAGATATGTAATTCAAACATGTTGTGAGAATTACTTTATTAATAAAGAATTAAGATTTTAATATTTCTCGATCTAGTTACTTTGAATCAATTACTCATACTTGCACAGATTGAAGTGATTGAACATCAACACAGAGAAAATTTCAGTCAACATCTGTGCAAAGACAGTAAAACTTAATCTCAACTAGCAAATGTCAAGTGTTTCTTCGATACTTCAAGTAAATGAGAAATTCAATGTTCATGCGTCAATAACAGCTCATTTGCACTAATCGTTTCTATCAAGAGTTTCAATCTCATATACGTGTTTTTAATCTTGCTTTCTCAGTGAATATCTCAAATGCAAAAGCATCTAAATTTACATGATGATGAAATGAACTGGGAAATTTACTTTGCATATGAAGAGATCTCACTTCAAAAGAAGATTCATGAGCTGAAGTTATAGAAAAATGACAGATCAGAATTTTATGAATACAATGATCAGAGAAAACACTCTATAAATAATAATAGACTGATCTGTGTCATCATCATACAATCATTCTCAAAACATCTCAATAAATTATGAATAAATTATGATGTAATATTTAATCTCAAGAGAGAAAAGTCTTTCATTAAGACATTCAAAGATTGAAGATCTCTGAACTTTTGAGACAAAGTGACTTGTGACGAAGCTCACAACAAAGTGAAACGAACTTCATTTACAATCAAGAAATTCACAGACTTGAATGCAAAAACTCGTCAATGAATGATAATTAAGACTTCAATGAAGCAAAGTTCAACTTAAATGATTTATTAACTGAATAGTATTGAGAACTGAACACAGTTAAGCACAAACATTGAATGAACAGCACAAGATAAACATTGCAAAAAGCTGAAAAATTACACGTTTTCACTGATCATAGCACTAGACAAGTTTCATGAGACAATCATCAATAGATCAATTGAGAATCATGAACAGATAAAGATTCATATCAACAAGATGATCAACTTCATAAGCACAGTCAGCTTAATGCAAATCTGCAAACACTCAACTTTCATTGATAACAAATCTTTAATCAATGTATCATCTACGATGCATATAAAGATAACTGTACAATTATCTTCACAGTATGATACAGTCATCAACGAAAGCATGAATGCACATAAGAAAGCGATGAAGCGAATATATGAAAGTAAATTGACAGCATGAAAGCGAAACAACGAACTAGATGAGAAGTCAAAAGTGAAAATTCAAGAATATTTAGCAAGAGTTAGAATACTGTGAATGCTCAGCTCTTTTTCTCGACTTTTGCAACTAAAGATAACGAAGCATCTTTTTTTAATCGATGAATACAGCAAAGATCAGAGATGAATCAAAATAAACTCAACGACTCTGTATAAGATAATTGATAACTTTGCAAACTCATTTCAACGTCACATAAGAAAGATCTGCGATCACAGTCATTGTTCTAAGATAGTGACAATTGACAAGCTCATCAAGAAGTGAGATTTCAAGAAGAAGATGATGTTCTGTTCAATGAGTTCAATGCAAGCAGAAATACTCTATCATGTAAATGATCATGTTGTATGCTGCGCTGCTTGCTTAGCAACGTGATGATGAATGTGAAAAGAATACTTTACATTATTGATGCTAACTTCAAGTGTAAAGTATTTCACAATCATGAAGAAAATTTTCTGCGTCTTGATTACAAGCTTTCTAAGAAAGAATCAGCTGCACAAGATCATGAGATTGTTTCAAGAAGAATTTACAGTTACATTTAAGTTCATTGCATCGAGAATTGAGTCATCTTGATATATTATAGACACAATCTCAGTGATAGATCAAGAGTTAATTCTCACTAAAACTTGTTATTTAGTACTATTAAATTTAAAGTGAATGATGAGCACACAAAATCAAGCGAAGAAAAGAATATGATATATCATGCAAACAAGACTCATCATTATATATAGCATCATATGCATGAGTTTCAACATTGAAAAAGTGATTGATAACAGACAGTTTCATTGATGAAGTTTGTTCAATAAAATGCTTGAGTCTTAAAAGTTAAACATTCATGATTTTACTCAAAATGATCTAGATGTCAACAAAGAATCTACAATGAAAGATGATGATTTGAACTTCACTTTTGATTGAAACATATTCAATGAAAGAAGCATAAATCATCAATTGTTTTGAACATATTCAAGATTCAATGAACGTTAACTTAAAATCTGATTTCATCGCAATGATTTCAATTTTTCACAGCTATGATATGTCTGACACATCATGTTAATGCATTACAAGAACTGTCATTAAATGTCATAATGTACAACTTCAAGTAGTGTAAAAATCAGAATTCATCAGCGCAAATTCAAGACACATTAGATCAGTACATAATATTAAGTTCATAAGCTTGTAATATCTGAAGTAATCAACATGCATCATATGCAATTGCAGTCATGTCTTTATTCTCTCTATATTTTCGACCTTGTAAGGCTGAAAATCTATTCGATTTTATCAATTTTAGCTAACATTTAGCTGATTAGTCAGTTGTTAGCTGATTATTAGCTGAATCGAGTCGACTTTTTCAGATTCTGTCATCAAGCAAAAAGTTAACTGTTGAACATTTTGTCGATGTAGAATGAGTGATTATTGACGCATGTGATGCTCAAAGTCTATTCTAATCAAGTTAGTCAGAGATATCTGACGATTTAGTTAGCTGAATCTACATACTTACATCTATCGCTGCTTCAACAGTGATGAAGTCATAACTGACTTCTCTCAGATGAGAATTCAAGTCAAGCTGAAAATCACTCATCGTTTAAAGTTGCAGAATAAAATAGCAAGAATAAGCGATAAAACAGTAGAAAGAGACTGAGAAAAAGCATCAAAGAGTTGAGAAAGAGCACAAGAGAGCGAAGAGAAAGCATGAGAAAGCACAGAGAAAGTAAAGAGAGAGTGAAGAAGATGACAAGAAAGCATGAGAAAGTAAGAAGATGAAATGAGCTTTAGCGCAAGTGTGAAGCGACGACAACTTACTTTAACTTTGAATAATCAGCGAAAGATCACATGTTATCTTTATTTCAAAGAAACTATATAATAATAATAATAATAATAACAATAATAATTCATACATTCTTGTGACGTCGATTAGATCGATTCATGAGGAAAATCTATGCTATGTGTGTTGAGTGAACAAAATTCTCTGAGGTAGAAAATCGCTCGCTATTTATATGATTGCTACACGCAGTCGAGACGATAAAACTGAGACTATGTATCAAATTTGTTCGCGATGATTACACGTTAGAAAATGAGTGTTCTTGTCATTTTAAACTGCTTCAGCAGCTTCATTTTCATCATCATTCTCGCTGTTGCCTTGAGATTCTTCATGATTGAGATGATAATTCAATAGTTCATGAAGTTGACGTCTCATAGCATATTCGATCGAAGATGCGTTCAATTCAAACAATGCATCAGAATATGCTTGACTGTCTGATGACTTTATTTGCAGTTGCATCGAGAGCTATTTGCGCTCGACACGTTTCTCAAGTGCAGATAAACATTCAACTTTATGCATTCAATTCTGATGTGAATTGCAAGAATGCTTTCAATCTTCTGAAAATCATCACGCATCTTTACTGACTTCTTGAATAGATGAAATCTTTGAGCGAGAAATGCATTAATGTCTGCAATGCGTTTTTTGTAGTTTTCTCATTGAAGATTTCATTGACTTTTGTGAAACTGTGCAATTGCACGTTCACTCATTTGAGTTGATGTTAAAAGATTGAGTCATTCACATTTAAACTGTATCTTTGCTTCTTTGCGAATTGAAACATTCAGAAACATTATTTTTTTGAAGATTGAAAAGCGAAAGATGAATTTATTAGTTTTTATCAGATGAGCATGTATGATCTTGCATGCTCATTAAGTTTTCTGTGTTTTGTCATCAATTTGACGATGTAGTGTGACTTGATTCTGTAGCTTGTTCAGATGAACATGTAGCGAGAATGTATATGTTTTGACTTTCAGCATTTCGATGTTCACTTTTCTGAAAACGTTGATCACATGATGCAACACTTGATTCTGAAGAGTTTTTAGTCTTCATTTCTTACTCGACAATTTCTCTTCTTTATCGCGCTGATGTCATATTGATGCTTCGAACGTCATTCTCAATCTTATCATTATTGAGTATATTTATCTTGTCTTTGCAAATGTAGTCTCTCAAATGAAGATTTCAAGTTGACTAAGTATCAGCATCTTGATGATGTGATCTGCTTCTATTTGACGAAGATGCAAATTTCATTGTAGTTTCATGTTCAGTTGCACTTTAAGAACTCGTACGTTCAATTTCAACTTTATTATCAAGTTTTCTATGTGTAGATTGACTGTCATGTCAAATCTTTTTGACTTACGAGTGAAGTGTGTGAGTTCATATTTCTCTGAAGCGAACGTGATGTCATGAATTCAAGCTCACTTTGCACAAACGTCATATGCTTGATTTAATAATTTGCAGATTAATTTTATAATTTTGTCATAAATCAGAATATTGATGTCATTTACAAAGTCAAGCACTTTGATTTTGATTTCTAAAGCTTTGCATTTTTTGATTAAGCTTGCGTTAAAGAATAGAAAGAAAATCAATGATATGAAGAATCTCTGCGATATGTCAGCATTTATTTATCGCATCGCGCTAATTTGTTCATTGAATGTCAGCAATGACTCTTTGTTCTTCAGAAAGCTGCAAGTTCATTTGACTATGTAGTTTGATGTTCTTCTCATTCTCAAAGTATGCAGAAGTCTAGTGTGCAAGACATGATTGAACATCTCAGCGATGTTCAGACTAAGCATGAAGATCACGTACTTGATTTCACAGTCTCATACTGCATGTACTTGATCTACTAGTAAATTCAGCGCTGAGATCACAAATTGCTTGCATCTCACTCTCATTTGAATGTTCAAAAGCATGTGATGAGTCTCAGCAATGTCACTTAATCTTTTAATCATGATTGATTTCAATGTTTTACTCATGATGTTTAACAAAGCAATGAATCAATACGTCTTTGAATCAATGTAGTCACTTTTTTTTGATTTATGTAATATTATTGTCTGAGCTTTTTTGAACTGTTTCAAATGATATTTGTGAGTTACACATGCATTGAACAGACTGATTAGTATTGAAGTCAATTCTGTTAAACTCGTTTGAAGTGCTTTATTTGAAATTTTGAATGTGTTTAATGCTTTGTTGACTTTTACTCGTTGAATCATCTGTCTCATTTCATCTTGCAATAAGACTGAATTGAACAACACTGTCAGCAATATAAATAATTTTGAAATGTTGTTGATGTTTGCTTGAAACAATGATGAAAAGAACTTCTTTTGTAGCATCTTTGTTTTTTCTTTGAATGAATCTGCTATGTGATCAAAATCGTCGCTCTTTAATGACAAAAACTGCAAAAGTTTCTTAAATAACTGACTTTCAATTCTGATTCATTTTGCAAAGCATCAAATCAATTTCAATTTGTTGCTCAGCTCATGCATCTGTGATCTAAAATGTGAGCATTTTGTTTCTTTAATGATCTTGTTTTTGTGATTGTTGTATTTCAGATAATTGTTTCATGTTTCTAAAGTACTTTGCGATTTTCATACAACTTATAGTTATTGCAATTTCGTCATGACTTTCAAGCAAATGTGAGAATGCATCTCATCAACTATGAATGATGCATGTCTGCAAGACTAGTTCGCGAGATTAAATTAAAAAGACTAATGAGTGAATAAAGATAATGACTTGACAGAAGATGAAAACTCTGCAAGTTCTCACTTTCGTTTCTTAGCAATTAGTTTTATCATCAATAGAATGCTATCTTATTATCTTCTACTATGCAGTTTCATGTAAAGAGATCTCGTTGTCTCACAGTTCTAATTGCTTCATTCACACAAAGCTGCTCAGTAAAAGATGTCAAATGCGCAGCGACTCACTAAAAGTTGCACAATCAAAAGAAGTGATAACTTCTTTCATACTGAGAATTCATCGTTTCATCAGAACAGATCTGAGAATCACGCATTTGAACATGCAGATAAGAAGTTCAAGTTGCAAGAATTTAATGAACAGACAGATTATATTTCTTGATGATCAGCAAGTGAAGTACACAAGCAGTTAAAGAATCTGAAGATGCAGAACATACTGCTTGTTTTACAACTTTGCATATTGAAACTTAAGCGAGAGACTCGATCAATCTCTGATCATTGACAACAACATAATGATGATCACTATTAAAGTGATGCACGCAAGCATGCTAATCGATCTTGCGAGTTTAAAGAGCAAAGCATCATGAATTACAACTTCTTGATGTTCTGACTGCAAGACTGCAAAGACTTCATAGTCGTGACATCATTTGATTTCATCACAAAAGAAGAGAAGCTGCAATGATCTGCATCATACTTGTCAGAGAAGTCTTGCAATCAGTGACGAGATCATGTGATGAGCATGCACAATCATGATGAGATACTCAACTGAAAGTACTACACTGAATACTTGCGTGCTAAACTTAGCAATTCTGAAATTCACAACTTTCAAACAGAACATTGACTTAAGACTGCAAAGCAACAAGTCAATCAAAACATCGTGAATTTTGAGCAATATCTTATCAGACTGTATGCAGATTTGAACTATCATATATTCAACAAGACTTGCATGATGTACTTGCAAATGAAAATTAATGAAATCATCATGAATGAGTTTCTTTGCATTTCATACATCTTTATCAATTATATCAATCTGCTAAAACATCTTATAAAAATTGACTTGCATTTGCAAGACATTGACACATTGTTGAAGTTACATTTGCAGCAAAGTGAGAGTGTAACATTTCAAAAGAGTTTTCAATTCTTGCATGAAAAGATGAAGTTTATCATTGCAATGAAGAATTTAAAGTTCTCTGCTTCAAGCACGCAGTTTAAAGATGATGCAACACTCAAGTTCAATGAGTTCAAGCAAAATGCTGCTTCATTCAATCTTACATGCTGATCATGCAAGAAAATGAAACACAAGATCAATAATTTGATGTGTCTCAACTATACATTCAGACAAGAGACTTGCAATCATGATGAAGAGATAAAAAAAGAGAAAGTCTGATGTTCATTGTTGAATCATTAAATATAACTATGAAAAGATGATTATCACGTGCATTGATGATATCAGTACTGACAAATGTTTCTGAGAGAGTGCGCGAAGCTCACTGTTTTATTGACTTTGAAATCGAGCGAAATTTTATATCACAATCATGAGTAAAAGAGCACAAGTTATTAAAGAATCATGCAACTTTGAAACAAATTCAGATGATCAATGATCGTTGAATTCTCTGCTATGATACACATCAGATTGAAATTAAGTTGATCAATCATAAGAAAGTTTGCAAAAGCTGAAACATTAAGTTTCATGCTGTGAACATGCAAGAATATAATATGATTCTTGATTATTCATGATTAAATAAGATCGACTTGAATATTTGCTGACGTAAGCATTACTGATCATATCGAGAAAACAGCACTCAGTGTGCAAAGCAAATACAAGTTAATCTGTGCAAGATATCAAAATTTGTTGAGCTGACAATGCTTGCAGCTAAGAAAAAAAGAGAAACTTATGTAGCTTTGCTTTATCAGCTGCTATTTACAAATGACTTATTGCAAAATGTAGATCATTAGACTGCAAGATGCAATGCGCTTCAAGCGAAAGAATCAGAAATACTCTTTGCTATTCAAAATCTCAAGAAAGTGTTTTCTAAGATTCTTTCTGATAGTTTAAACATGCATGATCAGATGAAACATCTCATTGATCTGATGAAGAGCAAAATGTCTTGCATTGAGTCTATTTACAAAATGACACAAGATAAGTTCACTGTGATATGAAATTATCTAAACAGCACGCTAGAGAAAAAATGAATTCATTCATTAAGTAATTTTGCAAAAGCATCTGTGTTGTTTGTAAAGAAGTTGAACGAAAGTCTTTGTTTATGCGTGAACTATCATGATCTCAATGAAATAACAGTAAAGAACAATTACTCATTGTCTCTACTGTTTGAAATGTTGAATCACTTTGCTCATGCAAGACACTTTATCAAAATTGATATTTGCAACATCTATCATCGCATTTGAATTTGCAAAAGCGATGAATAAAAAACGACTTTTCATACACATTATGATCAGTTTGAATATCAGATGATGCTCTTTGAACTGATAAATGCTTTTGCGATCTTTCAATTCTATGTAAATCACATGCTTAAATCATTCATGAATATTTGCTGCATGATATATCTGAATGACATTTTAGTATACTCTGAGACGAAAAAGCAGCATTGAGAGCATGTGTGCAAGATTCTTCGCGTGCTACTGAAATATCAACTGTATATCAAGCTGTCAAAATGCACTTTCAATCATAGCAAAGTTATCTTTCTGAGATTCATGATAAAGCAAAAAGATATTCAGATGAAACAATCTTGTATCAACATAATCATTAACTGATTTAAGCTTAAGTCTGTAAAGAACATTCTTGTATTCTTGAAATTTGCGAAGTTTTATCAACAATTTATAAAAAATTCTTTCAAATCGTTGCATTCTTAACAGATTTAATCAAGAATGTAAAGAAGAAAATGATGCATTCGCTCTTTGCAATGATGTTAAAAGCAAGAAAAGCTTTTGAAAGATTGAAAGCAGTTTTTGTCAGTGCTTTCATTTTGAAACACTATGATTGAGATGCAGATCTTCGTATGAAGATCAATGCATTGAATCATGAAGTTGAAGACGTGCTTAGTCAGAAAAGCAAGACTGATCAATGACATTTCATTGCATACTATAGTTATAAGTTCAAAGAAGCTGAAGTACAATGAGACATGCATGACAAGAAGCTGTATGCTATAGTTCTTGATTTTAAGAATTGATGACACTATCTTCAGAGTAGCAAGCGACTCATATGTATGATAACAGATCACAATAATCTTCGTTACTTTATGATGACAAAGAAGCTCAATGCACAACAGATGCATTGAGCTGAGAAATTAGCTGCGTTTGACTTTCATATAGAATATCGCAGAGGTAAATTAAACTCTGCGAATGCATCATCAAGAAAACTCAACATCATGAAATTAAATGATAGCAAGAAGAATAATGATTATTTTCTATCTACTCTGCGAAACAAACTTCGCAATCAGAAATGTCAATCTGAGCTGCTAGAGAATGAAGAAGTTTTGACAGTGATCAAACTCGCAGCGTTGATGATGCAACTGAATGACATAATTATTGCAGATACTCAAGTCATATGTTTGAATGAGAAAGTACTTGCTAGATCTTGCAAAATTCTAGACACTGCGTTGTTTCAACTTCTGATTCATCAGATTATGAAGTCGAAGAAATTCTATTTGAAGATGAATGAATCAATGACTGCGTGACTGCTGAAGTTACAACAAAGAAACGTCTTTGTTATAAATGAGAAGTGATGTCAACGATTTGCATCTAGAAAGAATAAGCTTTTGAAATGAAGTATGAGAAATGATGAACTGCTACATCATGATTTTGCAGTTTATGTACTCAATGACTTTGCTACAAGAAATGAGATTTTGCATATGAATCATGATGATCTTGAAGCAGATTATTTTGCATATGCTCGTATCAAGACTGCAATAAGAAGAAAATACTACTGATTAAAAATGCTCAAAAAGATGATGAAATATGTTTGCATCTGTTCAAACTGTCAGCGAGTGCAAGTGCATCATCATAAATTTTATGAGAAGTTGATGTTTATATCTTCAGAGAATGTGAATTCATTTCACATGATGATCATGAATTTCATAACAGACATGCTCTGTGCGAAGAATTTGTACATCGAAAAAACAGACGATGCTATATTGATAATGATAGATAAGTTAATTAAGCATGCAATTTATATTTCAATGATCAAAGATCTGAACATCAAGAAGCTTGTGAATCTGCTATGATGAGAATTCATATCTCAGCATGAAATGATGTGAAACATTATATCAAATCAAGACTCATTGTTTATCAATCATTTTTGAATCACTCTATGTTAACATCTCAAAGCGAAGCGAAAGCTAAGCATTGTGTTTCATTCGCAAATTGATAATCAAACAGAAAGACAGAATCAGATGCTTGAGCATTATTTGCAAGTGTATTTCAATTATAAGATGAATAACTGATCAGAGCTTTTATCAATGATGATGTTTGCATATAACAACAGCGTACACATTAGTATTGAAAAAACTTCACATGAGCTTCTAAAAAGATACACTGCAAGTTTTGCAAAGACATCTGAGAACAGAACTTTAAAGAAAGAGATACTTTTAACTATGAAGTGAGCAGAATAATTATAAAGTATCAAAGAACATTTAATGAAACTATGAAAGTGAGTAGCAGAGCAGCAAGCAAAGTATTATAATGCTCATTATAAAGCTGCAAGCTTTCAAATGAGAAACAAAGTGCTTCTGCAAAGTATAAACATTCATATGCTTTGTTCAAAGAAGAAGATTGATTACAAACAATTGAGATCATTCAAAATATTGAAGAAGATCAACATGCAAGCGTATAAGCTTGAACTATCTGAAAGATATGATGCAATTCACTCAATCTTTCATGTCTCTTTATTGAAATTCTGACACTGTTACGAGCGTATCAAGATTGAATAGAACTAGTCAATGTCTTTAGCTCAGATCTGACTCAGTCTTTATTTTCTTTCATCAACATCATCTTTCTTTCTACATCACATTCTACTCATGTCACAAACACATTCTCTTCAAGCTTAACGCAGTCTCTGAATATTACTTAAATAGAAGCTTTTGTACTCATTTTCTTCTGTATTCTT